>CEUY01203493.1_pt1 | contig 11214 bp, 9 predicted proteins | sample 361481 | NCBI WGS metagenome assembly CEUY01 (sample SAMEA2622737, study PRJEB7988) | marine metagenome | isolation source: saline water (ENVO:00002010), including
CATGGCAAGTAACATTCTGCGGACATTATCCACCTGAGTCGATGCGGCGCTCCCTTCCATTGTGACGTTTAATTGCCCCAACGCTGCCATTTCTTCCACACCATCAATCAATTTGATGGTTTCTTTGCCAAAGTCTTCTTCAAATTTTTCGCGGTCATAGGCACCGCTTGAGACCAATGGAAAAAGCAAGGCAGCCACTAAAGTTGCCTTGTCCATAGAAAGGGTAATTAAGATCTCAATCATTTCTCGGCCACGCCACAATAAAAGCGGGCCTTGATCATTGCCTTGTAAAATGGTTTCACATTGGCGGTACACCTCTTTGAGACGTTTCGCCACATTTGCGTCCTGATTTAGGCTCGCAATCCATTTATCTAGCTCAAACTGTTCGTCTTGGTTCAAATGTGCGCTTCTTACCGCAACCATCTTTTTCGTCCTAGTTTTTAGTTTTTCTTCGACTTATCCCAGAGTCTGACTCACTTTATGGTAATAAGTTTAATCCTTAACAAAAAGCGCCATGGATTCTAGGTGACTGGTATGTGGAAACATATCCAGCATGCCTAACTTTTTCAGTTGGAAACCCTGATTTAGCAAGCTTTGTGAGTCTCTTGCTAGGGTAGCAGGATTACAGGAAACATAAACGACTCTCGAAGCACCAAGGCCAGAAAGTTGATCTACGATACCACTCGCTCCTGCTCGCGCTGGATCGAGTAGTATTTTATCAAATTTTTCGCTCGCCCAGGGCTGACCAGACATATCTTGTTCCAAATTGGCTTGGAAGAATCGCGCGTTATCCAATTGATTGAGCTTAGCATTAGACGTTGCCTTCTCAACCATTGCATCGACGCCTTCCACACCAACTACATCACGCACTTGATTCGCCATTGGTAAACTGAAGTTACCCAAGCCACAAAAGAGATCTAGCACACGATCATTAGCGTTCAAATCAAGCCAGTTCAGTGCCTGAACAACCATCTGCTGGTTCACGCGTTGATTCACTTGAATAAAGTTGTTTGGCTCAAATGGGATCGTTGCTCCCGCCTCTAAATAATGAGCCTGCTCGCCTATCACGCGCTCCAGAACATCGCTTTGCGGCATGAGATATAGACTCACATTGTGTTCATTCGCAAAAGTTTCCAATGCCGCCCGATCTTGCTCTTCAAGCGGCTTCATATGGCGCAAAACAATCACTCGAGTATTATCACCTTTCACCAATTCTAAATGACCTAAAGCCTCTTGATGACGAAACGTTTTTAGTAACTCGAACAATGGTGGCATCAACTCATTTAAGCCACTATCAAGCACTGGGCAATCAACAACATTAACGATGTCTTTGCTTTGCTTTTTACGAAAACCGAACTGTAGCTGACGTAATTTCTTATCCAACATCAGGCTCACACGGGCCCGTCGGCGATAACCTAACGACTCGCCCACCAAGGGAGCATCTAACGACGCAGTCTGACCAGAGAACTTTTTCATTAACTGCGACAGTGTTTGTTGTTTGTGTTGTTGCTGCTTTTCAATGTCGAGGTGCTGCATATTACAACCACCGCACTCTTGATAGTGCGGACAAAACGGCTTAATACGCTCGGCACTTTTATTCTGAATCTTAATAAGATTCGCGCGGGCGTATTTGCTTTTACTCTCAGTAAGCTGAACCAGTACTTGTTCTCCTGGTAGCGCCCCTTCAATAAAAATAGGCTTTTTGTTTTGATAGGCGATCCCGGCACCGTGATGATCAAGTTTCTCGACCAAAACGGATTGGTGCTTTGTGTTGAATTGAGTTTTCTTCTTCGGTTGGAAAAAACGCGCCATGCTCTATGCCTATTTAAATTGCTCGAATTGCTGTTCAGGTTCCACCTTTTGTGCCTGAATCATTGTGTGAGCTGACCGAGTTGATTATGCTTAAGGATTCGGCAGTCTCATCTTTATATTGCGACTATTTTCCCATATCCACACCACGATGTTTAGACAATAATGACAAGATATGGCTTACGTGCCCGCGTTATTACCCTAACCTTAGCGCCGACGCTGATTATCGGGTTACTTCTGAGTGCTTTTTTCTCTTTCAACCGATATCACGACCTTGAACTTCAAGTGTACAACTCAGGCTTAAATATTATTGAACCTTTGGCCATCGCCAGTGAAGATGGCCTTAAGAATAATAGTCGAGAGTCCGTACGGCGCATCATCAGCTACGCGCATCGTAAAAACTCTAAGTTTGTTCGTAGTATTGCGGTATTCGACTACAACCACGAGTTGTTTGTCACCTCGAACTTCCACCCTAACTTTGAGTCTTTGACCTACCCTAAGAATGAACCTATTCCACTGTTAGGTAGCTCGGTACTCAATGAAAACACCTTGATTATGCGCGCGCCCGTTATTGCTGAATCTGGTTTGATTGCCACAAGTCGCGGTAAAGAAAATACACCTGCACTGGGTTACGTCGCTGTCGAGCTCGATTTATCATCACTGCGCTTACAACAATATCAAGAGGTATTTTCTGCAGTATTAGTCCTATTAATTGGCCTCGGGCTGTCTGCCGTATTCGCTTATCGGTTGATGTATGACGTAACCCGCCCAATTTCGCATATGAAAAACATGGTCGACCGTATTCGTCGCGGCCACCTCGACGTTCGTATTGAAGGCAAAATGCATGGTGAGCTAGATTCGCTAAAAAACGGTATCAACGCGATGGCAGTTTCATTGTCTGAGTACCATGTCGAGATGCAACATAGTATTGACCAAGCAACATCAGACTTACGTGAAACGTTAGAACAGTTAGAAATTCAAAACGTTGAACTTGATATCGCCAAAAAACGAGCTCAAGAAGCAGCGCGCGTAAAATCCGAGTTCTTGGCAAATATGTCCCACGAGCTTCGTACACCACTGAATGGCGTGATTGGCTTTACTCGCCAAATGCTAAAAACTAAGCTGACGAACAGCCAAACCGATTATCTGCAAACCATTGAGAAATCAGCGACCAATCTACTCAATATCATCAATGATATCCTTGATTTCTCAAAACTAGAGGCAGGTAAGCTTGCACTAGAGAATATTCCATTTGATTTCCAAGAGTCTCTAGAAGAGGTCGTCAGCCTACAAGCCACCAGCGCTCACGAGAAAGGACTCGAGCTGACCTTGAAGATCGATCCTAAGATCCCTGCAGGCTTGGTTGGTGACTCACTACGTATTCAACAAGTTCTTACCAACTTAGTCGGTAACTCAATTAAGTTTACGGAACACGGCAACATAGATATCAGCGTCGAAATGCGTTCTCAGAAAGACGATGTTGTCGAGCTGCAGTTTATGGTTCGAGACACAGGGATCGGCATTTCCGAACGTCAACAAGCTCAGCTTTTCCAAGCCTTTAGTCAGGCTGATGCAAGTATCTCACGTCGCTACGGGGGGACGGGCCTTGGCCTAGTTATCACCCAAAAACTCGTTAGCCAAATGGGCGGTGAAATTAGCTTAACCAGCCGCCTCCACCAAGGTTCTACGTTCTGGTTCACTCTACGTTTGAATGCGACAGATATGCCAGTCACCGAGATGATTGAAACCGATAGTCTTAAACAACGCTCATTACTGCTAGTTGAGCCAAACATGCAAGCGGCATCGGTTACGCAGCAGCTGTTAGTACAGGCGGGGCTCATGGTCACATACCGCTCCAGCCTGCCAGATGAAGTCGAGCAGTTCGATTACGTGCTGTTAAATCTAGCAACAAATAAAGAGCACAAAACGACAGCCGTCGAGCTTCAAGTTGAGCAAGCTCTGCGCTGCGCATCACACGTTGTTGTCGGTGTTCCGAGTACAACGTTGGCCCTGTCTGATCATTTGATACAGTCCTACCCTGTCCACTGTATCACCAAGCCTCTATCTCGCAGGCGTCTGCTGCAAACACTGTCTGCAAATCAAGAGAGCTTGCCATTAATTGAATCAAGCATTGCGATTCACAATGAAACTCTACCGCTCACTGTCATGGCAGTGGATGACAACCCAGCTAACCTCAAATTGATTAGTGCGCTGCTGCAAGAGCGTGTAGAAAAAGTGATCACTTGTACTAATGGCGTAGATGCGGTGAGGCAAGCGGAAGTAAACCATTTCGATATTATCTTGATGGATATTCAAATGCCTCAGATGGACGGGGTGACCGCTTGTGAAAAAATAAAACAAACAGAGCTTAATGCCAACACACCTGTGATTGCAGTAACCGCTCATGCGATGAGTGGCGAGCGCGACCGCTTACTGAATGCAGGTATGGATGACTACCTAACCAAGCCGATAGAAGAGCATGTGTTGCAGCAAGTGCTGATGCACTGGAGTCCGCAAACAACAGATGATCAATTGGAAAAACTCGACCTCTCTAGCCAACCAGATCCTGTTGAGCACAACCAAGCTGAAACAGCGCCGCACTCGAATATGATCATTGATTGGCAAGCTGCACTCAAACAGTCCGCGAACAAGGAAGATCTTGCGAAAGATATGCTTCAAATGCTGATTGACTATATTCCGGAAGTAGAGGCCATTGTCGAAGGTGCCTTAGAGGACGATCATTTTGACACTGAGCAGTTAATCCATCATATCCACAAACTCCACGGCAGCAGCTCATACTGTGGAGTACCTAGATTGAAAGGCATCTGTGCAACCATTGAAAAAGAGTTACGTTCGGGAGTTGAAATCGAAGAGATCGAACCCGAATTATTCGAACTTCAAGACGAAATGGAGAAGGTCGTTGCAAGTGCACAGCCTTATTTAGGCACGAGCTCTTAGTCACAATAGAGGCTCATGCCCGACTTATCCGTCTGCGTGAGCCTTATATTCCCCTTGGTAAAAATGATAGCTGTTTTTACCTTCCTGCTTGACTCGATACATCGCTTGGTCAGCCCTGTGCAGGAGTTTCTCGATTACAATGCCTTTACTTGGCTGAATTGCTATACCGATACTACATCCCACATTAATCGAGTGCCCATTGTACATAGAGGGAAGGTTGGCTAACTCAATCGCTTCTTTAGCGATACGAGCTAGCAATTCGTGGTCATTTTGCTGCAACACTAAGTAAATAACGAATTCATCTCCCCCAATGCGACCTACCACTCCAGGGATATTACTTTTCGCTTGTAAATCGGAAAAGCGGCTCGCGATTTCAGTTAAGATTAGATCTCCTGCCGCATGACCGTGAGTATCGTTGACGGATTTAAAACCATCAAGATCAACCAGCAGCAATGCAATCGCCTGGCTAGAACGTGATGCTTGTTCGATGTACTTCTCACAACCAAGACGATTCTTCAATCCAGTTAAGGTGTCTTGTTCGGCCATGTTTCGGTAGTAGTGCTCCCAGTGCTCAATTTGAGAGCGAAGCTCTCTCTCACGCTCAATCGCCTGGCGGGAGTTCTCAATGAAGGTATTAACACTATGGATCACAACGCCTAGTTCATTATTCTTGTTCTCAAGATCAATGGGAATGGTCTTTGGATCCTCAGGCGTCGCACTATACATAGCATCAGATAACTCCGCTAGCGGCTGACCGACAATACGCTTAAACACCATAATCAAAGCAATTACCGTCACCAGAAACTGGATTAAGATAAACATGACCTGGTTGAACACTTGTGACAAAGTGGTCTGCTGTAAGGCAGAATGATTATTGTGAATATAAAGTGTCCCTAAAGGTTCACCATTAGTCGGAGAGTAAAGACGATATTTGTTGGCGTGTCCCCAAGGGTCTTTCTCCTCCAGAGTCATATGATTCGATGCAAATGAAACACCATCATCGCTCTCTAAACGCACAGCATCTATTTCTTTATGCAGTAATAAGGCTGATATGACTTCATCGGCGATTTCGGCATTATTAACATACAAAGCGATCGCTGCTGAACCCGATAAGGAAAGAACGAGTTTTTGCTCTAACTCTTTATGATCTCTATCCGCTTGTGCAAAACCAACCGGAATCATAATCACCAAAATAAGAACCAAATAAGTTAGTGCCAAAATAGTGATTATTTTTAGCAACTTATTTGAGAGCGAGTTCAGCTTAGGTCTATTCATTGATTTGTAGCGCTACCTTAACCCCTGAACCTTCAGGAGGCTTTTCCATCATGTAGCCAATTGCCTGTGGGTTCTCAGCGAGTTTCTCTAGCAGCACCTGATTCGAACTCACCTCCTCGGGAGCCCGCATACTGCCGGAAAATTTAAGCTTAGCCCAATACGCATTGACCTGGCTCTCACTCATATTGGTTACTGTTTCAAAAAAGCGTTTCCTGTCTTCTCCAGTGCGGTCAAGAACCTGATCAATATAGGTAGAGCCCAACACTTTTTTTCGTCCTAAGTAAACGTCTGCAATGTCATCTTCAGCGAAGACTGCAATCGGGCTATTTTCGTTTACAACAATGTAAAAGTCCGCATGAGCGTGACTTGCAATAAGCAATAAGGAGAGGCTTACAATTCTCATCTCAGCCTCCTAAAAAATAAAGTTCATGTTAAGACTGAACATTTGGACATCAGTGGATTTACTTATGTTTTCCACTGAAGAGACCCAAAGTCCGTAGCCATATGGATTGATCTTAACGTGATCCACTTGCGCTTTTACCGCAATGTAAGGAGACACATCCCACCGAACACCCAGCGAGTAGGTTGACTGATCTATTCGTACTGAATTAATGCCGGCCATCGCTCCCTGTTGAAGCAACGCGACTTCGGGACCAGCAACGCTCCAATCTTCTTCTAACTTAAAACGAGAGGTACTTGGCTTGAATCGACCATACATGATGTAAGGAGTAAAGCTATCAAATGTATGACCTAGCAAAGCATAACCACCACTCCCTTGAGGGATGGAGTCTTTTTTTGCATCAATACTGAAGAGCTCACTTTGAAACGTCCATTGACCGTCAAAATAGATAGCCGCAGCTTGGAGGTAACTGACTTGCTCTTCTTCAAGAACAAAAGAGTCATAAGCATACAGCGCTTCTGCACCTATGCTTGGAAAGAATGCGTTAATTGCGGGGTTACTTGCTATGCCATTGAGGCCACTTTGCAGAGCCTCAATTTGATTACCATGATTCACCGTCAAAGATCCAATGTAGGCGTAAGACAATTGCCACTTCCACGCATCTTTGTCGACTTCAAACGAAGCACTAAAAACGTTATCTAAGTCTGTCGAATACTCTTCATTTGTAACGGGAACCTCACCCATTTCTTGATTGCGCCCGTACTCAAATGTCGCTTTCCAATTGAAGTGTTCATTGTTTGAGTAATAGGTGGCTCCAATGCCATCAAGAGAGTTGAAAACAATGCCCCCATAAAGTTCTTGAGGAGGACGGACCCATAAATGTGCATAGTCGATATGACGACTATCTGCGGCCGCGTATGCGCTTACACCAATGCGACCAGCGCGAAAATCCCAACTAGCATTAGGCGAGTAACGAATAAAAGCAAACTCAGTGAGCTCATCTAAATCGTATGACACACCCTGATCTAGGAGAAATTGCGTGGTAAAAGACCATTGTCGATTGATCGCGCCATCTAATTGAACGCCTATATTGGAGTCGACAGTAAAGGAGCCGTTTTTATCAATCTCTGTGGTATGAGTAATATCTCGGCGATAAGCTAAATCATCTTCATTCTCGTACGCATAACCTAAAGTACCAAATCCTGAAAATGAGAAGTCCACTGCATGAGAGAAAAATGGCAAACCCGCCAAACTTAATGCCAAAGTACCACGGGTGATAAACTTGTAAAATTGGTTAGGCATAGACGAATGTCCTTGTGTCTAAACGCTAGGTTGCTAATTTATAATTCTTATTTATATTTACAAGTATACCAATAACCAACGAAAGTGTTACGAGCGGAACGCGAAAATACTGCTTTGAACAAAAAAAAAGCGACCTAAGGTCGCTTATTGTTCAAAAACTACCGTTGCGACTGCATAATGTCGCTCGTCCGATATAGACAAATGGATGTACCGAACTCCTTTCGCTTTAGCAATTTCTTCGGCTTTATTACTCAATGTCAGAATGGGAGCACCATACTGATCATTGGTAATATTGAAGTCATGAAAGGTCACACCTAGCGCAATTCCTGTTCCTAATGCTTTTGATGCCGCCTCTTTGGCAGCAAAGCGCTTAGCTAAAAAGCGCCCTTGTTGCTTAAGAGTTTTAAAGCGCTCAAATTCACTATCAGTCAAAATACGCCGTGCAAATGGTTCACCAGACCGAGCAAGCGCTTTTTCTACGCGCTCGATCTCAGCAATGTCAGTGCCTAAACCTACAATTGCCATTAATTACTTACGCGCTAAAACCATTTGCGCTTTCATATCCGCAACCGCTTTGTGCAAACCATCAAACGCAGCACGGCCGATAATCGAATGGCCGATGTTCAGCTCATAGATTTCTGGAATTGCCGCAATCGCAGCCACATTATGGTAAGTCAAACCGTGGCCAGCGTTTACTGTAATGCCAAGATCTGCTGCGTAGCTTGCACCTGCCGCAATCTTCTTCAGTTCGTCTTGTTGATCTTCTTCCGTTTCAGCATCCGCGTAGTGACCAGTATGTAGCTCAATAAATGGCGCACCACATGCTTTCGCCGCGTCAATCTGTTCGCGGTCTGCATCAATAAAGAGTGAGACTTTAATACCTGCTGCCGTTAGTTTTTGCGTCGCTGCTTTCACCTTGTCCAGTTGACCAACAACATCCAAGCCACCTTCAGTCGTTAGCTCTTCACGCTTCTCTGGCACCAAACATACGTATTCAGGTTGAGTATTCAGGGCAATTTCTACCATTTCATCGGTAACAGCCATCTCAAGGTTCATACGAGTCTGAATCGTTTCACGTAAAATGCGTACATCTCTATCATTGATATGGCGGCGGTCTTCACGTAGGTGAATCGTAATACCATCCGCTCCTGCTCGCTCAGCTACCTCAGCTGCATGAACAGGATCTGGGTATTTAGTGCCACGTGCATTACGTAGTGTCGCGATATGGTCGATATTTACACCTAGGTAGATTGAGCTCATTTTCCAATACTCCGTGCTCTGGGAATCATCGTAAGAAACAATTCCCTGCTTTTTAATGGTTTGCCGCCAAGATACGGCTTTAGGGCTATACGTGTAAAGCGTTTTGCCGCTTTAAGTTGTTCTTTTGTGGTGAACCTGCGTTCGCTGATTGCGATAAGCTCATCACCTCGAAAGGTCAGATTGTCGTAGCGAACCGAAGCAATAAAGCCTTTCTGCTCTCGATAACGATAGGTCATGGTTGGCTCAATCGGCTCCCCGCTTCCTGCGCAATGAAGAAAGTCGACGCCATAACCTAATGCTGACAACATCGCTAATTCAAAACGTCGTAACGCAGGCTCAGGATTGTCGCATTGCGCAAGCTCTGTCAATGCATGTAAATAATCGTGAAACAAAGCTGGCATCGGCACTTCCGCCATCAATACACGACCAATTAGCTCATTGACGTACATACCCGAGTAAAGATTGATACCAGTCAGTGGCAAACCTAAACTGATAGGCTCTGCTTGGCGCAATGTTTTCATCGAGCCATTTCCCGACCACTTCAGCAGGAGAGGGGTAAATGGCTGTAACGCCCCTTTTAAATTAGAGCGCTTACTGCGTGCACCTTTTGACATCAAAGTGACACGACCATACTCCTCACTGAACACATCAAGAATTAGACTCGATTCGCTGTAAGGGCGACGGTGTAAAACAAAGCAACGCTGTAAACCTTCTGAAGACATATCACCTTCTAAGCATAAAAAAGGAGCCTAAAGGCCCCTTTTACTAACTCTAACTCGGAGCGAAGCGTAATGCCTCTAACTCGTTATAAGTCGTCAATGTAGCCCAATGAGCGGAGTGCTCGCTCATCATCAGCCCAACCAGATTTAACTTTAACCCAAGTCTCTAGATAAACCTTACGACCGAACAACTCTTCCATATCGAGGCGAGCCTCACGGCCAATCGTTTTGATCTTCTCACCACCTTTACCAATCACCATCTTTTTCTGGCCACTACGCTCTACCAAGATAAGTGCATTGATATGGAAACCATCGGTCTCTGGATTATAATCGAAACGCTCGATTTCAACCGTCACTGAATAAGGCAGTTCTTCACCAGTGAAACGCATCAGCTTCTCACGAACGATCTCAGAGGCCATAAAGCGTTGAGAACGGTCAGTCACATACTCTTCAGGGAAGTGGTGTGTTGCTTTAGGTAAATGGTCGCGAACATGCTTACGCAGTACATCGATGTTTTTGCCATGCTTAGCCGAGATTGGCACCACATCAACAAACTCCATCTTCTTCGACATCTCCATCATATGCAACATAACGTCATTGCGATCTTGGACGTTATCAACTTTGTTGACACACAATACTACTGGGAAGTTCGATTTCTGCAGTTTAGTCAGAACCATCTCATCATCGGCAGTCCAATGCGTGCCATCCACTAAGAAGAACACAAGGTTTACATCACTTAACGATGAGTTAGCCGCACGGTTCATTAAGCGGTTGATAGCTCGCTTTTCTTCAATATGAAGCCCTGGAGTATCAACAAAAATCGCTTGGTAATCCCCTTCAGTATCCACACCCATAATACGGTGACGGGTAGTCTGAGGTTTACGCGAAGTAATCGAAATCTTCTGACCTAAAATTCGGTTTAAAAGTGTCGATTTACCGACATTTGGGCGCCCAACAATCGCCACAAAACCACAATGTTGGTTCTCTGGTGTGCTTGCTGGTTCATTGTTCGATGAGAAAAACGCATCGATATCAAATTCATTGTTGTCTGTTGAATCAGTCATTGGTCAATTGCTCTAGTGCCAATTCAGCAGCCGCTTGTTCTGCCTTGCGGCGGCTGGTGCCTTTACCAATTACAGGCTGTCCAATACCTGCTACTTCGCACGAAACCGTAAACTCTTGGTTATGTGCTTCACCTTTAATATTAGTCACTGTGTAAGCTGGCAGTGGTTTTCTTCGTCCCTGCAAAAACTCTTGAAGGCGAGTCTTAGGATCTTTTTGAGAAACACCCGGCTTAATTGCTTCAAGGCGCGACTTGTACCAACTCAAGATAATACCGCGCACAACCTCGATATCACTATCTAAATAGATAGCGCCAATGATCGCTTCAACCGCATCAGCTAGAATTGAGTCACGTCGAAAACCGCCGCTTTTCAATTCACCTGGACCTAATTTTAAGTGATCTCCTAGTTCGAATTCACGACCTAGTTC
>CEUY01204692.1_pt1 | contig 11207 bp, 9 predicted proteins | sample 361481 | NCBI WGS metagenome assembly CEUY01 (sample SAMEA2622737, study PRJEB7988) | marine metagenome | isolation source: saline water (ENVO:00002010), including
AAAAGCTGGCTATGAAAATATTCATGCGACATGGCATGAAAGACAGCCATCGGATTTAACAAATTTATTTAATATTGATGCTAATTATTCGATAAAAGATAAGATTAATTGGCATCAATGTAATTTTATTAACCAAAAAGAATCTGAGAGGTTATTAAATAAAATAAAACCGGATGCTGTTATTGTTGCTGCGGCTCGCGTAGGAGGCATAATGGCTAATAATACTTTAAGATCCCAGTTTATTTATGATAATACTCAAATTGCTTCAAATATAATTCATCATTCACATCTCAACAATGTTGAGAAACTTATTTTTCTTGGTTCAGCTTGTATTTATCCAAAAGATGCAAAACAACCAATTGTTGAAGAATCATTGCTTACAGGTTTATTAGAACCAACAAATGAGCCTTATGCCATTGCAAAAATAACAGGTATTAAGCTCTGCGAAAGTTACTTTGATCAATATCAGAACAACTTTTTTTCTTTGATGCCAAACAATCTTTATGGCCCAGGTGATAATTATAATCTTAAAACGTCACATGTGCTTCCTGCGATTTTAAGAAAAATACATGAAGCAAAGATTAATAATGATCATAAGATTATTATATGGGGGTCTGGGAATCCTCGAAGAGAATTTTTACATGTAGATGATTTAGCATCAGCATGTGTATTTGCTTTTGAAAATATTAATGCCCATGAAATATATAAACAAAAAATAAGTCATTTGAATGTAGGTTCAGGCTCAGATTTATCCATTTATGAATTGGCAAAAAAAATAAAAAAAGTTGTGGGTTATCTAGGTGAAATAACAAATGATTTATCAAAACCAGATGGAATGAAACAAAAACTTTTGGATTGCACCAGGATGATTAAGTTGGGTTGGTCAGCAAAGATATTACTTGAAGATGGATTAAATTCAGTTTATCAGAATTACATCAAATCAATTAAATAAAAAATATTATTATGAAAAATAATATATCAACTCAGAATTCAAACCATAGTTGGGATTTAATAATTAAACCCAATAAAGGATGGATTGGATTTGATTTCAATGAGTTGTTTAGGTATCGTGATTTAATATATCTTTTTGTAAAGCGTGATTTTGTTGTTTTTTATAAACAAACTATTTTAGGCCCCTTATGGTACATCATTCAGCCAATTATAAATACATTAGTTTTTAATTTAATATTTAATAAAGTTGCCAAATTATCAACAGATGGTATACCTCCATTTTTATTCTATATGTCTGGTACTGTAGTTTGGTCATATTTTGCTTTTTGTCTTAATGGTGCAAGTAATGTTTTTGTAAAAAATGCAAATATTTTTGGGAAGGTTTATTTTCCAAGAATTACTGTGCCTATATCAGTTATTTTATCAGGTTTGTTCCAATTTGTTATTCAGTTTACTATGTTTTTAGGATTTTATTTTTATTTTTTTATTAATGGTGCAAACCTAAATCCAAATCTTATGATAATCACGCTTCCTTTAATTATTATTCAAATGGCTATATTAAGCCTTGGTCTTGGGTCTTTAATTTCCGCACTTACAGCAAAATACAGAGATTTAACTTTTGCGATGACATTTTTTGTGCAGATATGGATGTATTTAACACCAATTGTTTATCCACTTTCTCAAGTGCCTGAGAAATACCACTTTTTTTATTTGTTTAATCCAATGACGCTAGTTGTAGAATTATTTAGATTTGCTTTTTTAGGAACAAATTCAGTAAGCACTCAAATGATTATAATTAATATTGTAATCACCATATTGGTTTTTATTTTTGGATTAATTATGTTTGGAAAAACTGAAAAATCATTTATTGACACCGTATAATTATTAATGTCTGATATTGCAGTAAAAATTGAAAACTTGTATAAGGAATACCATCTTGGAGTTATCGGACATGGTACTTTATATCGAGATTTACAAAGCTGGTGGGCATTGATGCGAGGTAAAGAGGACCCTAACTCAATTATTGGTAAGCAAAATACCAAAAAAGAGTTTGCAAACCTACTTGCATTAAAAAATATAAGTTTGGAAATAAAAAAGGGAGAAATCCTAGGTGTTATTGGAACAAATGGCGCAGGAAAATCGACATTATTAAAAATTTTATCAAGAGTTACTACGCCAACTAAAGGTACAGTTAAAATCAAAGGTAGAATAGCTAGTTTGCTTGAAGTTGGGACAGGATTCCACACTGAGCTTACTGGCAAAGAAAATATTTATTTAAATGGTTCAATAAATGGAATGAGTAGATTGGAAATAGATAAAAGAATTGATGAAATTATTGAATTTGCAGGTATTGAAAAATTTATTGATACTCCTGTTAAGCGATATTCATCGGGGATGTATGTGCGCTTAGGCTTTGCAGTCGCTGCACATATGGATCCTGACATATTAGTAGTTGATGAGGTGCTTGCAGTTGGTGATTTAGAATTTCAAAAAAAAGCAATTGGTAAAATGAAAGAAGTAAGTAGTGATGGTGGTCGAACAGTGTTGTTTGTAAGTCATAATATGTCATCTATATCAAATCTTTGCTCTACTGCAATTTTATTAAATGAGGGTTGTATTGTTGGGAATGGGCCAGCTAAGGAAATAGTTAAGCAGTATATGGGGGGCGGCGATAACAATTTAGTGGCAGAGAAAACTTGGATAAAAGCATCAAAAACAAATAAGCCAAAAGGAATTATATTTGGAAAAGAGTTGGCTCGCATAAAATCCGTTAGAATAGTAGATGATTTTAATAATTTAGCTTCAGAATTTAATTTATCTGATAATATATATATAAAAATTGAATATGAGTTTTTTAGAAAAGCGAAAAATTTTGATTTGTCATTTTATATCAATAATGATCGGGGTCAATTAGTGTGTGTTTTACAAGATCACATTATATATGAAAAAAAGGGGGTTAGAGGACCAGGCCATTACACTGGAATATGTAAAATATCAAAAGAATTTCTTAATGATGGACAATATTTTGTTACTGTACTTATTCAACAAGAAACCATTGTTCATATTAGAGAAAGAGATGTGGTTTCCTTCATAGTTAAAGAAAACATGGATGAAAATGGAGTTCGAGGTTATTACCGTCCATTAAAATCTTGGCCAAAATCTGCGGTCAGAATCAAATCAAATTGGGAAACAATCAAGCATTAGCTAAAAAACAAGCTTTATCAATAAATCAAAAAACAATATCAATTATTTAGGTAATAAATCAAATAGGCCAACAGTCGTAATACAGGGTCTTGGTTTCGTTGGTTCAGCAATGTCCGTAGCGATATCAAGCAGATTAGATAAAAATAGAAAGCCGCTATTCAATGTTATTGGTGTTGATGTTCCCACCAGGCCAGGAAAATCAATAGTTGAAAAACTAAATAATGGATTGTTTCCATTTAATAATGTTGATTCTACAATTTCAGAAAATTTGAAGAGTGTTGTTAAGAGAGGAAATTTTACTGCTACAACTTCAAATGAAGCATATGGTCTAGCTGATGTAGTTATTGTTAGCATGAATTGTGATTTGATTAATGATAGAAACAATTCAGTTATTGATTTAGACAATTTTAAAAATGGTATTTTAGAAATGGCTTCATTTATTCAAGAAGATGTTTTAGTTATTATAGAATCAACTGTTCCTCCAGGAGCATGCGAAAAAATAATTTACCCGTTGATAGTCGAAGCATTCAAGAAAAGAAGTTTGGACTATAACAAATTTTATTTAGCTCATTCTTATGAAAGGGTTATGCCGGGTGAAAATTATTTGGAATCTATAATTAATTATTGGCGCGTGTACTCTGGGATAAATATAGAGTCAGCAGAAAAATGTGAAAAGTTTTTATCAAAAATAATTAATATTGATGATTATCCCCTTTCACGGCTTGAGAGCACAACATCTTCAGAAATTGGTAAATTATTAGAAAATAGTTATAGAGCTGTAAATATAGCATTTATTGAAGAATGGAGTAGGTTTTCTGAAGAAGTGGGTGTTGATTTATATGAAATAGTTAAAACAATTAGGAAAAGACCAACGCATTCAAATATTCGACATCCTGGATTTGGAGTAGGAGGATACTGTTTAACAAAAGACCCCCTCTTTGCTAAAATTGCTGCAAATGACTATTTAGGCCTCAATGGACATGATTTCCCTTTTTCTACAAAAGCAGTCGAGGTCAATAATCAAATGCCATTAGTAACTTTAGATAAAGTAATAGAATATTTTGGGGGAACATTGGATGGAAAAAAGATTTTACTGATGGGAATTACTTATCGTGAAGATATAGGTGACACACGTTTTTCACCTAGTGAAATATTTTATAATGAGGCAGAAGCTAGAGGTGCATCATTGAAGGCATATGACCCTTTAGTTGATTATTGGATTGAAATCGGATTAGATGTTTTTAATAATTTACCTAATTTGTCAGATTTTGATGCAGTAGTGTTTACAACTTCCCACAAGTCATTTAAAAAAATAAATTTTAACGAATGGATGTCCAATAATGAAATATTATGTTTTGATGCAAACAATGTTCTTACAAAAGAACAAGTTGCAGTAATTGAAAATAAAAAAATTGACTATTTATCAATTGGTAGGGGTTAAATGAAAAGAGCATTAATTACTGGTGGAGCTGGTTTTATTGGTTATCATCTAGCACTTCAACTAATAAACAAATCCTATAAAGTAGATTTAATAGATAATTTTTCTAGAGGCGTAAGAGATAGGGACTTAGAAAAATTATTGAACCATCAATACATCAATTTTGTGGATTTAAATTTATTAGATTCTGATGCAATTAATAATATAGAAAACTGTTATGATTATATATTTCACTTTGCTGCACTAGTTGGAGTCAGCCATGTTTCCTCTGCTCCATATCAAGTATTAGTTAACAATTTTAAATTATTAGATAATGTAATCGCCAGTGCAAAAAAGCAAAAAAAACTGAGTAAATTTATATTTACATCTACAAGTGAAGTTTATAGTGGCACCTTAAAATATTTTGGTCTTGAATATCCCACAAATGAATCAACACCATTATGCTCAAGCGACTTAAATGTTCCCCGAACAAGTTATATGCTTTCAAAGATTTATGGGGAAGCAATGTGTTTGCAATCTGGTTTACCAGTTACAATAGTAAGACCACATAATTTTTATGGCCCCAGAATGGGAATGTCTCATGTGATCCCTGAGTTGATGAAAAAAACAAGAAATGCAAATAATGGAATTATCGATGTTTACTCGGCAGATCATACTAGAACATTTTGTTTTATAGAAGATGGGGTGAAGATGATTATGCTGGTTGCAGAATCTGATAAAACTACTGGGAATACATATAACATAGGAAATGAAAATGAAGAAATAAGCATGGAAGATCTAGCATATAAGATTGCACATGTTCTTGGCAGAAAATTAAGGGTTAATCCCTTGCCTGAAACTCCAGGGTCGCCAAAGCGGAGGTCTCCAGATATGTCGAAATTTTATCAAATAACAAAATTTGAAAATAATTACTCTTTAGATAGTGGTCTAATTAAGACATATGAATGGTATAATAATAATGTATTCACCGGAAATGAGGTTTCAGCAATATGATTCCTCTTTCTATTCCCAATATTAACGGTAATGAGTTGAAATATATTAAAGAGTGTCTTGATACTAATTGGGTTTCCTCCGCGGGTAAATTTGTCAAACTATTTGAAGAAAAAATAGCTGAATATTGTGGTGTAAATTATGCGATAGCATGTGTTAACGGGACTTCTGCTCTTCAGGTTTCACTAAGAATTGCTGGAATAAAACCGGGAGATGAGGTATTAGTTCCAACAATAACATTTATAGCTCCAGTTAATGCAATACATTATAATGATGCAAAGCCTATTTTTATGGATGTAGATCAGTATTATAATATTGATTCAAAAAAAACTATAGAGTTCATAAAAAAAGAAACTTTTTTTGAAAATGGGTTTTCATATAATAAAAAGACTAAAAATAAAATTTCAGCAATTATACCTGTCCATATGTGGGGTAATGCAGTATGGTTGGATGATCTGGTAGATATATGTGAAGAAAGGAATATATTAATAATTGAAGATGCAAGTGAAAGCTTAGGTAGTTTTTATACCGAAGGTAAATATTGTAAAAAGCATACTGGCTCTATAGGATTATTGGGGTGTTTATCTTTTAATGGTAATAAAATTATTACTACAGGTGGAGGCGGAATGATTATTACCAATGATTCCGAATTAGCTAATAAAGCTCAATACCTTATTACTCAAGCGAAGGATGATCCGATTCGATATATACATAATGAAATTGGATACAATTTTCGTATAACAAATATCCAAGCGGCATTGGGTTTAGCGCAACTTGAGCAACTTCCTAAATTTTTAAAAAATAAAAGAAAACTATATGAAAAATATGTTGATTTGATACAAAAAATTAATGGTTTAAGTATTGTGCCACCTCCCGATTATTCCCAAAATAATCATTGGATAAATATTTTATCTATTAATTCAAAAGATTATGGTTTTTGTATGGAAGAAATAATGTCAAAATTAAATATAGATGGTATTCAAACAAGACCTGTTTGGTTCCCCAATCATTTGCAAAAACCATATCTAGATTGTGAAAAATACAAAATTAGATTTGCAGAAAAATTAGTAGAAAATTCACTTTGTTTGCCATCAGGAAGTGGATTAAATAAAGATGATATTGAGTTAGTCATTTCTTTTTTAAAAAACTACAAGAAAAATATCGCTTAGATTAATGAAAAATATTGTAATAAATAAGGAAACAACATTAAAAGAAGCTATGGAAAAACTTAGTGAAACGGGAGACAAAACTATAGTTATAATTGATTCAAAAAATAAGTTACTTGGGACTCTTAGTGATGGTGATTTGAGAAAAGCAATATTAAAGGGTATAAATATAAATAGTTCTGTAAAAAATATTTATAATAAAACACCAACGTTTCTTATTAAAGGAGAATATTCCACTTCTTCTGCAAGAGATATTTTTTTGAAATCAGGATTTGATCTAATCCCGATAGTTGATCATGCCAATGAAGTGGTTGATGTATTATTTTGGAGAAAAATATTTAAAAATGAAAAAATAATAGATCCCCAAAAGAATTTAGAAATTCCAGTGATAATTATGGCGGGGGGAAGGGGTACGCGTTTAGAGCCATTTACAAAAGTATTACCAAAGCCACTAGTACCTATTCATGAAAAGCCAATAATTGAACATATAATCGAACGATTTACAACATCAGGTTGTAAGCAGTTCTATTTAACAGTGAATTACAAAAGTCGCATTCTAAAAGCATTTTTTGAGGAACTTCAACCAAAATACAATGTGGATTTTATTGAAGAAAATGAACCGCTTGGTACCGCTGGTAGCTTAAAATTCTTATCAGATAAAATTAATTCAACATTTATAGTTACCAATTGTGATATAATTATTAATATGAATTATGTTGATATTTATGATTTTCATAAAAAAAATAAATTTGATATAACAATTGTAGCCTCAATGAAAAATCATGTAATTCCATATGGTACATGTGAAGTAGATAATAATGGATTATTAAAAAATATAATAGAAAAACCAGAATTTGATTTTCTAATTAACACAGGATTTTATATTCTAGAAAATAAAATGATTGAGTTAGTTCCTTCAAAAAAACTTTATCATATGACTGACCTAATAACTGATGCAAAAAAACAAAAATTTAAAATAGGATTGTTTCCTATTAGAGAGGAAACATGGATAGATATAGGGCAGTGGTCAGAATATCACAAGGCAATTGATCAACTTTGAAATTAAAAAATAATTATAACAATCAATGAAAAGGCTATGTACGATTTGTGCTCGAGGTGGCTCTAAGGGGTATAAAAATAAAAATATTAAAAATCTGTTAGGTAAACCACTTATAGCCCATAGTATTATACAAGCAAAATCTTCAGAACTTTTTGATTGTATTGCAGTATCAAGTGATTCAAATAAAATACTAGATATAGCTAAAAAGTGGGGTGCAGACTTGTTAATTAAAAGGCCTCCCAAATTAGCGGAAGATGATGCACCAAAATTACCGTCAATTAAACATTGTGTTATTGAAGCTGAAAAAAAATCTAAACAAGTATTTGATACAATAGCTGATTTAGATTCGACTTCGCCGCTAAGAATTTTTAAAGATATTTATGGAGCAATTAAATTATTAGAGGAAAAAGGCATTTCTAATGTTGTTACAGCAGCGCCAGCATTTAGGTCTCCTTATTATAATTTGCTAGAATTAAGTGTGAATGGTTTTGCAAGAAAATCAAAACTTCTAAAAAGCTCCATACTTAGGAGGCAACAATCTCCAAAATGCTATGATGCAAATGCATCGGTTTATGTCTGGAAACGAGATGCTTTGTTTGAAAAATTTTCTGAAACAAGTATTATTGAAGATACAATGCTTTATATTATGCCAGTTGAGAGATCTAGAGACATAGATGGGCCTTTGGATTTTGAGATAGTCGAATTTTTAATGAAAAGAAAAAGTGAAAACTATAATTATTAATATCAAACTTTATTTTGATGGAATTAATTAGAAAACATCAATTATTAAATGAGCTAATTATTATTGATGGAATGCCAGGTTGTGGTAAAACACTATTTAATGCAATTATTTCTGGATTGGATAGGGTTGAATTATTGAATTATTCATCAGAGATTGAAAATATTTGTGAATTATGGTATCTGGAAAAAATTACAGATAATGTTGCCTGTGTTATGATACAAAATCAGGCAGATCTTGTATTATATGAAACGATGATGAGCCGAAGAACAAATTTTAGAGTAAGTGATTTATCAAGTGCTTTTCGTAATATTAATTATATGAAATATATTAAAAGACTATTTCAAAAAGGGAATAGCATTGTTCCTGATCGAGTGAAAAATGAACTCCCAATTTTACAATTTGCAACACATAGCAAATTTATAGCATCAGAACCACTATTTAGTGCTTTAGGAAATAAAATAAAATTCATTGAAATAGTAAGACATCCACTGTATATGCTAATTCAACAAGCTTTTAATATGTCTCGCAGTAGAGGCACAACAAGGAATTTTCATATTAATTTTCATTATAATAATAATGAATTACCGTGGCTTGTAAAAGGCTGGGAAAATTTATATATCAAATCTAATGACGTAGAAAAGTCCATTTATGAAATGGCAAACTTTGATAGAATCAAAGCCAATGTTTCAAAATCTTTATCAAAATATAAAAAACAAATCTTAACTATTCCCTTTGAACATTTTGTATTAGAGCCATATCCATTTATTGATAAGTTAAAAAAAATGCTTGGTACAGAATCCTCAAAAAAAATGAAAAAAATACTAAATAAACAAAGAATACCTAGAAAAAAAGTTTCAGATGGTATTCCTCTTGCAATATATAAAAGGTGTGGTTGGGAACCCCCTGAAAAAAAACTTACAGAAAAAGAAGAATTAAATAAAAGAAGGCAGTTTGCTGTTGAAAATGGTGCAAGTAATGAAGCAATGGATGTTCTTGATAAATTATGTATTAAATACGAGAAAGAAATTTGGAAACCAAATTAATTAAATGACAAAAATTATAGCTATGATACCTGCTCGCTTAGGAAGCAAACGAGTGCCAAAAAAGAATTTACGTTTATTGAATGGTCGTCCTTTGATTAGTTACAATATTGAGACAGCTGTTAAATCAGAAATATTTAATGAGGTATATGTTAATTCAGAAGCGGAAATATTTTCTGAAATTGCAAAAAATTATGGGGCAAAATTTTATAAGAGGCCTAAAGAATTATCATCAGATTTAACAAATAATGATCAATTTGCTTTAGATTTTATCAATAATATAGATGGTGATATACTTATACAGATACTTCCTACATCTCCACTTATTAGCATAGACGAAATAAGAAATTTTGTTAATTATATGATTGATAATGATTTTGATACTTTAGTTTCCACTGTAGAACACCAAATCTCAGGGATCTATAATAAAAACCCTATTAATTTTGAGCTATTAGAACCACATATTTCTTCACAAGATATGAACCCTGTTGAAACTTATGCTACGGTTTTGATGGCTTGGAAATATTCATCATTCCTAAAAAATATGAAAAAACTCGGATTTGCTTATCATGGTGGTCAAGGGAAAATCGGTTATTTCCCCATTAAAGGTTTATCTACCATCGATATTGATAATGAAGAAGATTTTGAATTAGCAGAAGTTGCAATCAAAATGCGAACCCAATCCCATTCATCCAAGCATGAATATTATGAAATGTCAAAGAACCGCATTGAAGTTGAAGTGCCCGATATTTTAAAGAAAGATGGTGTTTTGAAAAGTAATTTTGATTATGAAAATGAACCCCTTGTTGAGTTAGAAAAATTAATTAGTAGTTATGGTAACTCTACCTCATGGTGTCATAGGTTAGTAAATACAGAAAATAATAGTGCGACTTTAATTGCCCAACTTCCAGGTGAAGGTAATCGACTTCATTTTCATCCAAACTGGAATGAGTGGTGGTACATATTAAAAGGAGAATGGGAGTGGGTAATCGAGGGTAAAAAAACAATCGTGAAAAAAGGAGATTTTGTATTTATTGAAAAAGGGAAAAAACATAAAATCACCGCAATTGGGAATCAAATTGCCATTCGTCTTGCTGTTAGTAGAGCAGATGTTGAGCATGTTTATCCAGTAAAATAATAATGAGCGATTTGGTATTAATTATTGGTGGAACCTCAGGTATAGGATTAGAAACCGCGAAATATTTATTAAATAAAAATTATAAGGTAATAGTTTGTGGTAGAAGAAAAATGATTTCTAATGATATTAATTTGATTAATGCAAATATAAATTCAGATAAATCAATAAAAGATCTTTATACTAATGTTAAAAAAAAATTTGGAAACATAAATTCATTAGTTTTTGCAGCTGGAATAACTACTAATAAAAAATCTATTGAAAATTTTGATGAAAAGATATGGAATCAAATTATTGATACAAATGTAACTGGCCTTCTTAGAGTATTAAAGTATTTTCTTCCAAGTCTAATCAAAACTAAAGGAAGAATTGCAGTTGTCAATTCTATTGCATCTAAAAAATCAAGTCCATTTTCAGGATTTGAGTACACTATAAGCAAAGCGGCATTATCTGGTTTAGTTAAACAGTTCGCAATAGAGT
>CEUY01033728.1_pt1 | contig 11183 bp, 10 predicted proteins | sample 361481 | NCBI WGS metagenome assembly CEUY01 (sample SAMEA2622737, study PRJEB7988) | marine metagenome | isolation source: saline water (ENVO:00002010), including
GGGAACAATTACTCTGTGTCCTGCTTCAGTTAAAACTGGAATCATTTTTCTATATAAATAACTCCAAGTCGGTTCTCCATGAAACAAAATAATTGGATCAGCATTTTTTGGTCCTTCATCAAGATAATGAACCCTTAAACCGTCAATAATCATGTAATTGGGTTCAAATGGATAATCTACAAGGTTTTCAAACTGGCTGTCAGGCGTCCTCAATACACCCGAAGGTAAATCAGAACTATCATTGATATTATTAGATTCAGCAAAAAGAAGAGGGGCCGATAAAAAAAACATTATAAAAAAGATCAAAGTTCTTGTTTTCATAATCTCTCCAAAATAATATCTTTATAAATTAACAAAGAGCAGGATAAAACCGAATGATTAAAAATTCAAAAGAAATTGCACCTAATCATTATATAGAAAAATTCGGAAGATATTTTGAAGATTTTAATGTTGGTGATGTTTATGACCATAGGCCTGGTAAAACGATTACAGAATATGATAATCATCAATTTACTCTTATGACATTAAATACACACCCAATTCACTTTGATGCTGAATATGCCAAAGCTACAGAATTTGGTAAAAATCTTGTTGTTTCTCCTTATACCTTATCGCTTTTAATCGGAATGAGCGTTTCAGATTGCAGCCAAAAAGCGATAGCTAATCTCGGAATGGATGAGGTTAAATTTACCGCCCCGGTTTTTCATGGGGATACAATATACGGTTCATCAGAAGTATTAGAAAAGAGAGAGAGCAAAACTAGAGAAGGTCAAGGGATAGTAACGATAAAAACGACCGGCACAAACCAAGATGGAAAAGTTGTTTGTACTTTTAAAAGACAAATATTAATACCTTTTGAAGGGCATGCCGTTGAAGATAAGATCGAAAATTATTAGTCATGCGTATTTATAATAAAATATTCTCTTTTTTTTCAATCCTTCTCATTATCGGAAATTTTTCTTATGCTGACGAAATATTAGACCTTTATAAACACTTACATGAAAATCCGGAATTATCTTGGCAGGAATATAAGACTTCAGATCTGTTAGCTGAAAAAATGGAGGCGTTAGGTTTCTCAGTTACGAAAGGATTTGCAAAAACAGGCGTAGTTTCAATTTATAAAAATGGAAACGGACCAGTGCTGATGATACGAGCAGACATGGATGGTCTTCCTGTAAAAGAAAAAACAGGATTAGAGTACGCATCAAAAGTGAGAGCTCTTAATATAGATAAAACTGAGGTTTATGTAATGCATGCATGTGGGCATGATGTTCATATGGCTGTAGCTGTTGGAACAGCAAAGGAATTAATTAAAAATAAAAAAAAATGGTCAGGAACTTTGATGGTTATTTTTCAACCCGCTGAAGAACGGGGACAGGGATCAGCAAGAATGCTTGAAGAAGGTTTGTTTGAAAAATTTCCACGCCCTGATTACAATTTAGCCCTTCATGTAGGAAGCTCTTTACCCGCCGGAACGGTTGCCTACAGTAAAGGTTATTCCATGGCTAATGTTGATATGGCTGATATAACTATCTATGGTGTTGGGGGTCATGGAGCCTACCCACACACAGCTAAAGATCCTATAGTTCTTGCATCAAAAATAGTTTCTGCCCTTCAAACAATAGTAAGTAGAGAATTAAATCCATTAGATCCTGCGGTTGTTACAGTAGGCTCTATCCATGGTGGATTCAAACACAACATAATATCTGAAGAAGTTAAGCTTCAGTTAACATTAAGATCGTATACTGATGATGTAAGAGAAGACATCATTTCGAAAATTGAAAGAATTATTAAAGGAGAGGCAATTTCAATGGGTATGCCTGAAGATAGAATGCCAACATTAAAATTAAGAGATGAATTCACCCCTGCTCTTTATAATACTCCTGAATTTGTCGATATTGTGGTTAAACATATTAAGAATGCTATTGGTGAAAATAATGTTTTTGAAGCACCTCCGGTAATGGGTGGTGAGGATTTTGGAAGATTTGGAAGAGTTGAACCAAAAATTCCAACATTTCTTTTTTGGATTGGCGGGCCTTCTCTTTCTGATTGGGAAAAATTTGAAAAAGGTGAAATAACTATACCAACTAATCACTCTCCACTTTTTGCACCGGATCCTGTTCCAACTCTTAAAACAGGTGTTGCTGCAATGACAGCCGCGGCAATTGGGGTTTTTAATGAGTAAAGATAATTTATTCAGTTTAGAAGGTAAAACAGCTCTCATCACAGGTGCAGGGAGTGGTTTAGGCCAAGAAATAGCAAAGACTTTATATGAAGCTGGAGCTAATCTAGCTCTTGCAGCACGACGAAAAGAGAAATTAGAAGAAACCAAATCTATTCTTGATAAGAAAAAATCAGAAGTTGAAATTTTTTCTTTAGATATAACAAATGAATCTTCAATAGAAGATTGTCTAAATGATATTGATCAAAAATTTGAATCAATTGATTTATTAGTCAACAATGCAGGAATGACTGTTGTTGGTACATTAGATAGTCATGTTGAAGACGAATGGAATGATGTAATTAATACTAATTTAAGAGGGCCGTGGGCATTATCAAAATTTTGGCTAAAAAAGAGATTAGAAAAAAATCAAAAAGAGGGAATTATTATAAATGTTTCTTCTATAACGGGAGAAGCAGCTCAAAAAGGTAATGGAATTTATGCTATATCTAAAGCGGCTTTATCTCATATGACACGACAAATGGCTTTAGAATGGTCTAAGTACGGAGTTAGAGTTAATGCTATTGCTCCCGGTTATTTTCGAACTGACCTTAATAGTGATTTCTTAGACTCAGATATGAGTGCCCCTATGATAAAAAGAGTACCAATGAGACGAGCAGGTAATTTAGAAGAATTAAAAGGCCCTATTCTTCTGCTAGCCAGTGAAGCTGGGTCATATATAACTGGCTCAACACTTGTCGTAGACGGCGGACATTTAGTAAGGGACCTTTAAAGGAGATTAATATGACAAAAAAGATAACCTTCTGTTTTGATTTTGGAAGTCCAACAGTATATCTTGCTTCCACACAACTTCCTAAAATTGCTGAAAGAAATTCTGCAGAACTAGAATATAAACCAGTTCTATTGGGTGGTATTTTTAAAGCAACTGGTAACCAAACACCTGCAGCTATTCCGGCAAAAGGAGCGTATTATGGTGTAGATCTTCCTAGATTTGCCAAAAGATATGATGTTCCTTTTCAAAATAATCCTTATTTTCCAGTGAATACTCTAGCCTTAATGCGTGGAGCAATCTCATATCAGCTAGAAGGTGATTTTAATGGTTATTTAAATACAATATTTGATGCTATGTGGGTTAACCCTAAAGATATGAATAACCCAGAAATTATAGGTGAAGTCCTTACTAATGGAGGATTTAATCCTGAAGACTTTATGAATAGAGTCTCTGATCAAAAAGTGAAGGATCTTTTAATTCAAAATACAGAAGAAGCTGTTAATAAAGGAGCTTTTGGAGCGCCAACAATTTTTGTTGGAGAAGAAATGTTTTTTGGTCAAGATAGATTAGATTTTATTGAAGAAGCTCTACAATAGAAACCACCGCGCTTAAAAAAACGCGGTGGTAAATTAGTCAAATCATTATGGGGAGGAGAACAGAATGACTAATTTCTAAATTCTGGATAAGCCTCCATACCTAATTCAGAGACATCTAATCCCATCATTTCTTCTTCTTCTGAAGGTCTTAATCCTACTGTTGCTTTAAGAATAAACCAAACAACAGCACTAACAATGCTAACAAATAAACCTATAGCAACTACACCATATAATTGCGTCATGAAGTCACCGCTACCATTTAGTCCTGGTATTCCAACAACTAATGTGCCCCATATACCAGCCACCAAATGAACCGAAATGGCACCAACAACATCATCTATTTTTAATTTATCAAGGAGTGGTATAGCTAAAGTACATAATATTCCACCTATTGCGCCAATTAAAATTGCTTGTAGAGGAGTTCCAACATCTGGACCTGCTGTAATACTGACCAACCCAGCAAGCGCTCCATTTAAGGCAAGAGTTAGGTCTACTTTACCGTATAAAATTGAAGCTAAAGTCATGGCTGCAACTAGTCCACCGCATGCTGCCATATTAGTGTTAACATAAACATTTGCCATTGCTGCCGCGTCTGCTGCACTGCCAAGGGCTAATTGTGATCCACCGTTGAAACCGAACCATCCAAACCAGAGTATAAATGTACCTATTGTTGCAAGTGGTAAATTTGATCCAGGAATTGCTATAACTGAACCGCTTGATGAATACTTACCTAACCTTGGGCCAATAATGATCGCGCCCATTAATGCAGCCCAACCACCAACTGAATGAACAAGTGTAGATCCAGCAAAGTCTGAGAAGCCCATTTCTGCTAGAAAACCACCGCCCCATACCCAAGATCCTTGGATAGGATAAATAATACCAGTTAAGATAACAGCAAATATGAAGAAAGGCGCCAACTTAATTCTTTCGGCAATAGTTCCACTAACGATAGACATTGCAGTAGCACAGAAAACCATCTGAAAGAACCAATCTGACATTTTTGAATATCCATCTGCCGAACTCACTTCAGCTTCTGGATTCCATAAAGTTGGCTGTCCTATAAATCCGTTTACCTCGTTATACATAAAACCATAACCAACGAGATAAAACATAATACCAGCAAGACTATATAAACCTACATTTTTAAGGCAAATTGCAGCAGTATTTTTACTTCTAACTAAACCTGCTTCCAGACATGTGAAGCCCATAGCCATTAGCATAACAAGAAAGCCATGCACCAAAAATGAGAAAGTATTGAAAATGTAGGCAGATTCTTCACTTACTTCTGCAAATGCATTGCCAGTTAAAATTGCTAACACTAAACCAAATATGGGTAGTTTTTTTAAAATATTCATCCTTTTATTCCTTTATAAATTTAATTAAATTTACAAACTTCCTGAAACGCCGTAAGAAATTACAAATTTTGGATCACTATCATCACGGGTACTATCCATGATACCAAAACTAAAATCTCCAATGCTAAGGGTAAGTCCGTAATCTGTTTCAGCATCACCAGCTTCATAATCATAATGCCCAACATGAAGGCCAAGATCTAAACCTTCTCTAATAGGAAAACCAGTATCAATAAAGAAATACGGATCATCACCTAAATCGGCTTCCCAATCAGCATCTGCAAGAACTGCAACACCAAAAGTAAATGCGCCAACTTCTGCACTAATACTAATTTCACTAAAATCAAGATCATCACCATCTGGATAAGCATAATAAATATAGCCTAAAGAAACTGGACCTATACTATATCCAAAGTAACCATCTAATTCATAAGTAGTATCATCCCCAAAATCGACATTGGATACCCAAGTGCCAATTGAAAATCCATTATCAGCAGAATAGTCTAAACCACCTTGAACAGCTGCTCCGCTTCCTTGAGACATACCACGCCAAAGATATTGACTAGTAGCTCCTATATTCCATTCTAATGAATCAGCAAAAGTTGTTCCAACAGTTGCAAAACCAAGAAAAACAGCAACAACTATTTTTCCAGAATAATTTTTTATATTTTTTAAAATAACCATAATGTTAACCTCCTAAATTTATGATGTTAGTAATAAGCAATTTCGATGCCAAATTTATTTTTTAATCAAAAAAATTAGGGTATTTTTGTTTTGAGGTGTGTAACTTGGTTAAGATATGTAGTTAAATAAACTTAATTTAATTCGAAAATTTTTCCTGGATTCATAATATTAGTTGGATCAATGGCTTTCTTTATTTGAGCCATTACATCGACTGAGAGACCTTGTTCGATTTTTAAGTAATCTTTCTTTCCAATCCCTATTCCATGTTCTCCAGTAGAAGTTCCTTTCATCTCTATAGCTCTTTTTAGAAGTTTCTCGTTTAATATTTTTGCCTGTTCGACTTCATTTTTATTATCTGGATCTAGAAGCATAATTAAATGAAAGTTACCATCGCCCACATGACCTACTATAGGAGCTATTATGTTTGATTCTTTAATGTCTTTTTTTGTCTCTAAAATACATTCAGTAAGTCGAGAAATAGGAACACAAATATCAGTTGTGAAAGCTTTTTTTCCTGGAGCTAAATTAAGGACAGCATAATAAGCTTCATGACGAGCGTTCCATAACCTCTCAATTTCTTCACTTCGATCTGACCAATTAAAATTAAGAACTTCATTAGATTCTGCTATTCCCTTAAATTTTTCTGCCTGTTCTTTTATTCCTAGAGGAGTGCCCTGTATCTCAACAAATAATGTTGGTACTTCTTCATGGTTAGTTTTTTTATATTTATTAATAGCTGAGATTTGTGCTTCATCTAGTAATTCCATTCTTGATAAAGGAAGGCCAATTTGAATAGCCTCTATTACAGTATCAACTGCACCTTTTAAATTAGAAAAACTACATACACCTGCTGAAACCGCTTCTGGTCTACCGTGCAGCCTAAGACTTATTTCGGTGATAAAACCTAGAGTTCCTTCTGAGCCAAGCATTAAATGAGTTAAGTCGTAACCTGCAGCTGATTTTCTTGCCCTTGTTCCAGTATTAATTACTCTTCCATCAGGCATAACGACTTCAAGCCCTATCACTTGTTCTCGAATAGTCCCGTACTTAACTGTAGTTGTTCCAGAAGCTCTTGTAGCACACATACCTCCTATGGATGCATTAGCGCCTGGATCTACAGGAAAGAATAACCCTGAATCCCTTAAATATTCATTTAAATTTTTCCTTGTTACTCCAGCTTGAACTCTACAGTCCATATCTTCATTATTTACTTCAATAATACTATTCATATTAACTGAATTGATTGTTATCCCGCCATTAACAGCATGTACATGACCTTCAAGAGCAGTGCCTGTTCCAAAAGGAATTACTGGAATTTTATTCTTAAAAGCAAATTTAATAATTCTAGATACTTCTTCAGTTGTTTCAGGAAAAACTACAGCATCTGGAATATTTTTTGGAATATGCCAAGACTCATCATGACTATGTTCAAGTCTAACTGATTTAGAGGTTGTTAATCTATCGCCAAAAAAATCCTTTAATTCTTCAAGATTCATATTGTTCCTTAAAGGCCAAGAACAAATTTTGCCATAATGTTTCTTTGTATCTCATTAGAGCCGCCATAAATAGTTGAAGCTCTATTATTTAAATAAGAGGGAAAAGCGGTAATACCATAATCAGGACCAATTACATCTAAATTTGATCCAAGTTTTCTTGCTTCATTTTGTTGAGCACTAGTATAGTAACCCACTGCAGAAATTGTTAGACTATCTAACTTTTGCTTTAATTCAGATCCTCTTGATTTAAGAATTGATGAGGCAGGTCCAGGATGACCTCTTTCAGCAATGTCAGACATAATTCTGTGCTCAGTCATTAATACAGCTTGAACTTCAATTTCAGCTTCATTTAATGATCTTAAGAAACTTTTGTCTTCTAATAAGGTTTCGCCTGAGTCTGATTTTTCTATAGAAGCGATCTTTTTTATTTTATTTATTTGAGCCTGAAGGCCAGCTGCATATGCTCCACCCCTTTCAAACTCTAGGAGATATTTAGCTACCGTCCAACCATCATTCTCTTCACCAACAACATTTTCTGCAGGAACCTTAACATCGTCAAAGAATGTCTGATTAACTTCATGATCTCCAGCCATAGTTATGATGGGTTTAATTTCTATTCCAGGAGTATCCATATCTATTAAAATAAATGTTATTCCTTGTTGGGGTTTTCCAGAGTTATCAGTTCTTACAAGACAGAATATTTTGTTTGCATGTTGAGCATGCGTAGTCCAAATTTTTGTTCCGTTGATAATATAGTGATCTCCCTCTCTGACAGCTTTGCATTGAAGTGATGCTAGATCTGATCCTGATCCAGGTTCAGAATAGCCTTGGCACCAAAAATCTTCGCCCGATAAAATTCTTGGTAGTAATTCATCTTTTTGTTTTTGGGTTCCATATTTCATTAAAACCGGACCTACCATGTGCAATCCCATAGCTGTTGGAGACGGAGCGCCAGCTGATGCACATTCGCTACTGAATATATAACGCTGCATATCATCCCAGCCTGTTCCACCATATTCTTCAGGCCACCGAGATCCAATCCATCCTTTTTTATATAAAATTTTATGCCACTTTGATGAGAATTCAACTTCACTGAACACACTAGCAGTAAGTTTACCGGCCTCTCTTAGCTCATCAGTTAACTCATTATCAAGAAATTCTCTAACTTCTTGTCTAAAGCTTTCATGTTCAGGTTTAAAACTTAAATCCATCTTTATCTCCAATTAACTAAACAAAACTAATTTTTATTATAAAACATACTTGATAAGTTTGTAATATTAATTTGTAATAGGTTAAATATTTATTTGGAGAATTAATTGCCACATTTCGAAGAAATAGTCCATTTATCGGATATAGCTAGATTTCATGGAAAAAGGTGCCCAGATAAAAAGGCATTTATTTTTGAAGATAGAGTCACAACCTACAAAGAATTTGATGTTAATTCTGAAAGAGTAGCTAATGGATTAGTTGAAGAAGATATAAATGAACAAGACCGAGTTGCTTATATGGATAAAAATTCTGAGCACTTTTATGAGCTTGTTATGGGGTGTGCAAAGTCAAACTCCGTCATTGTTGGAATAAATTGGCGTCTAGCTCCTCCTGAGGTTGCTTATATTCTTAATGATTCTAACGCTCAAATATTATTTGTTGGAGAAGATTTCTTTGGATTAGTTGATAAAATCCTTAAAGATGTCCCTAGTATAAAAAAAGTTATCTGTATGTCAGGAAATCATTCTGATTGGCCCTCTTATATGAATTGGCGCGATAACCAAAAAGACTCGATTTGTGACAGAGAGTCTAAACTTACAGATATAGCAATACAAATGTACACTTCTGGAACAACAGGTAACCCTAAAGGTGTTCAATTAACACATAATAATTTTTATTCATCTAGATCACCTGAACCAAAAGAGGGTATGGAATGGGCCGAATGGTCAGAAGATGAAATTCAATTAATAATGGCTCCAACTTTTCATATTGGTGGTGCCGGCTCAGGTATTGGAGGTCTTTATGCTTCAGCAACAAATGTCGTTCTCAAGGAATTTGAGCCGTCCGAAGTTTTGAATGCTATAAATAATTATGGAATAACAAAAATATTTATGGTCCCTGCTATGATGAAAATGATATTAGAACATCCGCTTTCAAAAGAAACAGATTATTCAACCATCAGGTATATATCATATGGTGCATCACCTATACCTCTAGATTTACTGAAAGAAGCAATAGAGGTCTTTAAATGTGGCTTCATTCAACTTTACGGTATGACAGAGACAACGGGTTCAGTAACTTACCTTCCTCCAGAAGATCATTCAGTTGAAGGAAATGAAAGGATGAAATCTGCTGGAAAAGCACTACCGCATTGTGAAATAAAAATCGTAGATGGAAATGATAATGAAGTGCCAAGAAGAGAGGTTGGTGAAATTATTGTCAAAACAACTTCGAATATGGAAGGTTATTGGAATCTTCCTGAGGAAACAACAAAGACACTTAAATCTGGATGGTTATATACTGGAGATGCAGGTTATATGGATGAAGATGGTTATGTATATGTTCATGATAGAGTAAAAGACATGATTGTATCAGGAGGAGAAAATATTTATCCAGCAGAAGTTGAAAATGCCATATTTAGTCATGAAATGGTTGCTGATGTGGCTGTTATTGGTGTACCAGATGAAAAATGGGGTGAAGCCGTAAAGGCTTTGGTTGTTTTAAAAGAAAACTGTGAATCTACTGAAGAAGATATTATTAATTTTTCAAGAGAAAGAATTGCTGGTTTTAAAACCCCAAAATCGGTAGACTTTATAAAAGAATTACCTAGAAATCCTTCTGGTAAAATACTAAAAAAAGAATTAAGAAAACCTTATTGGGAAGGTTTAGAAAGATCAGTAAATTAAAATTTGGAGGAAAAATGTCTACGCAAAAACCGATAGCAGATAATCTTTTTACTTGGCCATCAGATTCTCCAAAATTAATTGGGAGCAAAGATACTGAAACAGGACGATATTATTTCCCTGCAAAGAATTCTAATACACATGAAAGAGTAGAATTATCAAGAAAAGGTAAGCTTTGGACCTGGACTGTGCAACGCTTTCTTCCAAAAACTCCATTTATAGGTCAAGTTGCGCCCGAAGACTTTAAGCCTTATGCAGTAGGATATATTGAACTTCCAGGTGAAATTATGGTAGAGTCAAGATTGGTTGGAGTTGAACCTGAAAATTTAGAAATTGGTATGGAAATGGAGCTTACTATAGAACCATTCGTAAAAAATGAGGAAGGCGAAGAATTGCTAATATTTGCATTCAAACCTTCTGAAAATTCATAGGAGAGAATTATGGCTGATGTAGCAATTATTGGAATAGGTATACATCCTTTTGGAAGAACTGAAGGTGTCTCCGGACTTCAACAAGGAGTACATGCCGCTAAGGAAGCTCTTTCAGATGCTGAATTAGAATGGAAAGATATAGAGTTTGCCTATGGTGGTTCAGCAGCTGCTGGTAGTGCTGATACGATGGTAAGTGAATTAGGATTAACTGGGATACCTTTTATGAATGTTTCGAATGGCTGTGCAACAGGTGGTTCAGCACTTTTATCTGCCTACACAACAATTAAATCAGGACAATTTGATATTGGTATGGCAGTTGGTTTTGATAAACATCCAAGAGGTGCTTTTAATGCAGATCCTGAAGCTTCAGGTTTACAGAGATGGTACGGCGAAACAGGCTTAATGTTAACAACACAATTTTTTGGAATGAAAATACAAAGATACATGCATGACTATGGGATAAGCTCAGATTCTCTTGCTCTTGTCGCTGAAAAAGCCTTTAATAATGGATCATTAAATCCAAACGCATGGAGAAGAGATCCAGTATCTAAGGAAGATATTCTTAATGGTATGATGGTTTCAGATCCTTTGACAAAATTTATGTTTTGCTCTCCAGCCGAAGGTGCTGTCTCCTTAATTCTTTGTAGAGCAGATTTGGCTAGTAAATATACTAGTAATCCACTTTTCCTAAAAGGTGCAGCTTTTAGATCAAGGCCACTAGGATCTTTTGAGGTATTTAGCCCTTCTCTTGAAATTGAAAGAGGACCAAGCCCAACTGT
>CEUY01004096.1_pt1 | contig 11178 bp, 10 predicted proteins | sample 361481 | NCBI WGS metagenome assembly CEUY01 (sample SAMEA2622737, study PRJEB7988) | marine metagenome | isolation source: saline water (ENVO:00002010), including
AGGAACATTAAGTTTTTTTGCCAACTCCTCAAGAGGATTGTCTTTTTGGGTATCACTTGTAGCAAGCCAGATAGAATCTATTTGTTTTGCCCTTTTAACTCTTGACAACACCCAATGCAAAACCGGCTTGCCAGAAAGGTCCATCATCATTTTTCCAGGGAGACGAGAAGAACCCATGCGAGCTTGTACAATGGCTATTGTACGTTCAGGTCTCAGCAAAATTTCACCAGCTATCTCGCAATATCACAAAAGCCTCAGCAGCTTTTATTCCAATTTCCATCCCGCGTTTTTTAGAAAATACTCGTAGTCCCTCAGTCGAACGGGAATGAGGAAATGGTTTGCTCTCTTTTGAATAACAGGACATAGCCATGATTTTCTTCTCCAGAGTATTTTCTATGTCAACAAAATAGGTTGGAAGAAAAGGCCATTCACTGGCCGCAAAAACCTGATCGGTTGAAGAGGGCACTTCAAATGCTCGGAGAGTTTTCACATAATATTGTGCGTTGGGACGACAAGCCACTCTTACTGCCTCAAAAACTGCACGGTGATCCTGATTTAAATCTCCTCGATGGGGAATATAAACAATATCCGGCTTGCAATCACCAATAACTTTCTCAAGAGGAATGATGAGATCTATTTGCGACTGATCAAGTTTTTCATCAGGTAATCCCAAAAATATTAATTGCTGATAAGAAAGAATTTCTTGAGCTTTTTTACAAGAGTTCTTTTCCTGCTCTATTAATTTTTGCTCATATTTGTGGTCGTAAGCTCTATTGGCAACAATACAAACGGTCACATGATCACCTGAATCGACATGGCGAACAATAGTTCCACCACAACCCAAAACTTCATCATCCATATGAGGAGCTACAATTAGAATTTTCATACTTTAGGTGTTATATCTTTACTACCATGAATATATATTTTTCCGGCCCTTCAAAGGACTCCCAGTCCATCAACTGGCTTTTAATCTTTTTATTATGTCTCTCAAATTCTTCAGAGAAATCAATGTGGGTTTTAAAATTAATAATATGTTTTCCTAAGGATTGGTAAAGGGCTTTATAATCATGAGAAACAATATTTGTTTTAAATGCTCTCCTTTTTATGAGTTCTTCCGTTGCGTGCAACTCATCATATTCTAAGTGAACAATATATTTTTTACTGACTCTTATCATCTCCTTTAAAGCATTTTCTATCTTTGAAGGATGTATGTTCATGAAAACCCCAACTGTAATTCCTATATCAAAAGCATTATCACAAAAGGGAAGTTGGGTGGCATCTCCTCGACTGACTAAGGCATTGTATTTATCCATATACTTTTTTGAATTCAAAAGTTGAGGCTGACTGAAGTCGACGCCCCCCACTCGAATTGCTGGAAAATCATCTTTCGCTCGTTTAATATTCCAGCCGAAACCACACCCTGCTTCGAAGAGACTATTAAATTCCAAACCCCTTAATTCCCGAATCATCATATCTTGAAAGAAGACCTCTCGATCCAAATAACCGGAGCTCAAAACTTCATCCATATAAACTCGACCACGATCGGTCCAATAATCTTTTTGTGATTTAAGCTTTGGAAATTTGAATTTGAAAAAACGATATAAAAAACTTTTTATTCCATATTGAAGTTTAAAAACTTCAATCCCAAATATCTTCTTCCAATACATCTGGTCAGACACGTATACCCTCTAAAATCTAAGATTAAAAAGTTTTTGGAAATGAGAGATTAAAATCAGGTTTAAATTATAAGAATATTGCCGTTATGACAAAAAATTTATAATTACTGATCTTCCTTGAGGTTTAGATTGGATTTACACACTTAAAAAAATACTTCCTTTATCAAATTTTTCATTCAACTAGTGTTGGGCCTAAACCTTTTTTTATACAAGAAGTTGCTTAGCAAATCAAAAGTCCATAGTTGGGCCTAATCAGCAAACTCAATTATTCCTAAAACGCCTTTGAGTTTTCCATTGCATTTTTTCCATATCCCATTCGTCCGGGAGCCATTTTACGCCATATTTTTTTGCCCCGTGCCTGCAATGCTTACAGGCCCAAATTTCTTTGCGTCGATTTGTCGCGTGTAGTTCGCGCACCCGAATGAGCTTTTCAGAATTCCAAGCATCCATAAGCGTGCCTTCCGGGTATTCTATATCCTTATTAGCTCCATTAATTTTGACCCGTTTTTTTATTCCTCCAGGAATCCTCCCCAAAGCAACATCGTCTTCTTCGTTATGTGCCCCGGGGCAGGCCATAACCGTTCCATTCGCACTGATAACAAGGCGTTGGAAAGGGTACATGCACATCCAATTATCCAAAATATCGTCGTCAGGAAGTTCCAATCCCCTAAAATCCAGAATCTCATTTATGGTGACTAAACCGACCCCCAAATTTTCCATGAATTCTCGATATTTAATAGGATTTTTGGCTATAGCGGGGAATATGGTATTGGTTCTGATCTGAGGTTTGGAAAAACCTAATTGGTCTCTTAATTGGACAATATTTTTTATATTTGAAGTGACTAGTTCAAAAGGCTCACAACCCTTATCTGTTTTCACAGCCTTGCGAACCTTGCCATACTCTTCTTCCAAGCCATCAATGGAGAAACTGAGCCAGTTGGGCTGGGCCTTGACCATTTTTTCTATTAACTCCAGGCTCATTATTCGCCCATTTGTCAGGCTGGTAATCTCAAGAATTCCTTTCTTTCTGGCATAAGCCAACGCATCCGCAAAATCTCTGGGTTTTCCATCAGGACCTTTAACCCGGTACATGGTGGATTCCCCTCGCCAGGAAAAAAGCATACTGGGCACCCCAATTTCGGCACACTCATCTACTATTCTGACAACCATTTCCCAAGGCATCATTCTCTGATCGCCTACAACGGCTTCCTGAAATTCCTCTGTTATGGTATAGCACATCTCGCATTTCAAGTTGCAGGAGCTAACTAACTCACAAATAACAGCCAGAGGCTTGTCTCCCGAATCGCATTCATCCGCCCTGCGGTGCCATTCCTCCCTATAAGCCTTATATTTCTCCTTTTCATCAATAGAGGAAAATTGTGAATCTATAAATTCTTTCTCCTTTTGCTCAGAACTATAGCAATAAGTTGACTCGTCAAATTCCAACTTATTAGCTGTATATTTCGAGGCTACATCTTTGCCTTTTATTCGAAACTCAGACATGGAGGCTCCAGTTTTTTACAAGACGGCCAGCGTCTTAAAATTAACTATTAAATGCAACAAATCAATTGGTTAGAAAATAATACCACAGGGTTTCCATTACCATGCTACAAAATAACCGGTATTCATATCAAATAGTTATTTTTGCTCCATAATTTGCTTTTTTTAGGTTATTTTTTTCTCCAGTCGTGCTTTATCTGCCAAATCTAAAATTAATTTTTAATATCTTTCAGGTTTTTATTTCTGAAGCGATTAATTTTTATAAAATCAGAGCCTGTTTTAACTAAACAAGCGCCTCTCAAAAAAAAGGGTTTACCGACCCTTGAACCTGCTGGTCCATTTCTAAAAACCTGAGCTTCTTCGATAACCCATTTTTTCTTTTGGAAATAAAAATAAGCGCCGGGATAGGGATAAGTCAGTGCCCTGACCAAATTATTAATATTGACGGCCGTTTCATTCCAATCAATTTTGCCATCTCTAGGTTTTCTAGGAGGATAATAAGTAGCTAGTTTCTGATTTTGCCGAAAACCGCCTATATTTCCCCTTTTGGCATTTTTATAAAATGCGCATAAAAGCTCGGTGCCTTTTATTACGGTCTTCCAATAAATATCCATTATGTTATCTTTTTCAGATATTTTAACCTTTTTCTGGAGAATTATGTTTCCTTCGTCAAAATTTTTGTTTAAATGGTGAAGGGTAACCCCTGTAAAGTTTTCACCTTTTATTATAGCCCAATTCAAAGGATGCCTACCCTTATAGGCTGGGAGAAGCGATTGATGAATATTTATTGTGGCCACCCGACTAGATTTAATTACTCTTCCAGGAATAAGCTTGGAAAAACCAGAAACAACTATAATATCTGTAGGCCGAGGTTTTTTTAAAAATGAAGATGGCGAAATTATCTCAATCTTTCTTTCTTTGGCAAATTGATAACTAGACCCAAATACTTTTTTTGAAGTCCCTCGAATAGGTTCACAAACAATTCCCGATACTCTGGAAATATCACTGAGCACCTCTAAAAAGGGGGACTCATTACCAATAAATATTGTTTCAAACCCCATTAACAGAAATCTTAACTTAGATTCTTCAATTTGCTAGTTACTTTTAAATTTGTAACCACCCAAGGAATTTCAAAAAAAAGTATTTGGGAAATGGAATAAGGGTTCTAAATGATCAGAACTTAAATCCTGCATTCATTTTTTTGGGGAACATCTTCTAGCATCAAAGGGAACTTGATTACTGGTTTTAGTTCTGCAATTTTGGATGGACCTTAAAGGGTATCAAATTACCTCCCCAAAAAAACAACTACCAAACTAGCCTGCTTAAAAAATATTGGACTCCAACAACATCTCAGTCTTTTGCATTGGGCCAAGTTGCTGGAACCTCAGGATCCCTGTAAACACCTGCACCCGCAAATTCTCCATCATATTTAATGTCATTGACGTGGCGTTTTTTTTCTCCAATATTTCTGTCTACTTCAAAAGTCTTAGCCCCATGGTGGCATTTAGCACAAACATCGGATTCAAGCCTTCTTCTTGCTAAATGTTTCTCTCTCTCAATTCTTTGCATAGTACCCCAAGCTTTTTTAATACTTATGTCCATGACATTTCCCAACACTTCTTCCTTTTCAAAATCAGAAGGACATTTAAGATAATCCCCCTTACTAGTAATGGAAATTTGCTGCCATAGACGGTAGCATACGAACTCAGGGTCAGGGACAAAGTGGTGTTCTTTAAAATCGTAGTCAATATTGTAAGCCACCTTGTCAACGATATTAGACATCACATTTAAATATTCGTCAGGATCATGCTTGATCGAAGACCAGAGGGATTGAACTTTTACGAGTGGTTTTTTGGCTTGATATTTCTTTCTTACATCCATAATTATCTTTAGTTTTTCAAGGGACTTATCATATTTGAGAGGTTTTCGAACACTTTCATAGATCTCCCCCAAACCATCAAAAGAAATATTCAATATATCCAGCCCCCCTTTCACAAATCCTTCCATCATCTCATCAGTCAAGTTGCCACCGTGGGTATTGATCCAGACCTCTTTAACCCCCTTTTCTTTTGCGTAGGCCACCATTTCAACAATTTCAGGGTGTAATGTAGGTTCACCACGCATACTGAATTTCAGGGTATAAAGTCCATTTGCAGCACATTCATCAACAATTTTTCTGTACATATCCATAGGCATATGCTCGTCTTCCTTCATATCCATGTACTGGCGAAAGCAGTGGTCACACTTTATGTTGCACTGGCTGGAAGACTCGATATGGACATTCAAGGGGAAGGATGGAACGAGTTTTAATTGGTGAAAATAATTCCACTGAAAACGGTTCCACAAATAGGCAAATATTTTACCTTGACCTCTTAAATAATGGTTATGCCAGTAAGACCAACCTGTATTCATGTCAAACTGGTGTTTATTTTCTTGGATTTGTAAATTCTCGGTGGTCATATTATCTTCTGAGTCCTAAAAAGTAGTGGTTGCATTAAAATAACCGCATACTAAAAATTTAACTACAGCCACAGCCTAGCATGCGCCTTAAGCGAATTAAGTCAATCATTTTGATTGATCCTGAAATTTTTATCTACGAAAAAAGTTTCAGGGTCATTATAAACTTTACCATTAGATTTTACATGTATTTTCTCAATATGTAACACACCTTTGCCACATAAAACCAAAATTTTACGAGTATTTAAAAGCTTCCCTGGTATATTCCCGACATAGAAAGGCTGTTTTTTTGCAATTGAAGCCTTTAGAATTATTACCTTTTTTCCTTCATAGAAACAAAAGGCACCGGGAAAAGGAGGGGTCAAGGCCCTAATGGTGTTATAGATTCTGTTTACATCCAGGTTAAAGTCCAAAAAGCCATCACTGGGTAGTCTTTTGGCACAATAAGTTGCCTTTTCTTCATTTTGCTGAGCAGGGTTCTTTTTATCAAGGACTGCATTGACTCCTTCAATAGCAACGGTTTCATAAGCATTGCAGGTTTTTTTTAAAACATCAATAGCGTAATCATCAGGTTTAATTTGAAACGATTTTTGAGCCCAAATCGGACCACTATCGGCTTTTTCATTCAAACTATAAAAGGTTGCTCCTGACAAAGTAAGTCCATTTATTATTGTCCAATTCATAGGAGATGAACCTCGATATTCAGGGAGAAGGCTGTCATGAATATTAAAGGTCCCAAGTTTTGGGAAGGAAAATATGGAACTATCCAACAACTGTTTCCACTCGACCAATAGCATCAGATCAACAGGAGATTTTTCAGAAATTGATTTTAATGTGTCAACAGTTAGTTCTTTTGGCTTATAAGTTGGGATATTTTTTGCTCTAGCGATTTCGCCCACAAGTTGTTGGTCCAACATGCAGAAAATATCGTTATCAGAAAAGACTGCTTGGATTTGAATCCTTTTAATTTTTGAAAGTGCTCTATATACAAAACTTGCGTGAGCTTTGTCGCCACACAAAATTAAATTAGTCACATTTCGCATAAATAAAGGCTAGGTTTATATCTATAGCTGAAGTCATTTAAAAAATTAACCATAACGTTTTCTTAGGCTTGCAATATACAAAAGTAATTCCAAAAATTTTAGAACTCGAAATTTTGGCATACAAATTTAAATATTTATTTTTCTGTTCTCTAGTCTAGATTTGTCAATCCATAAAGAGGTTTCGTTATAAATTTCGACTAAATCTTCAAAGTTTTTATAGAATTCAATAATCAAATAAGCATCAGAAGTAAGCTTTTCCCAAATAAACTGTAGAACTTTAAGCGTTTCATCGTTGGGTCTCTCATGGAGATCGCGCCACTTTCCATCAACTATTCCATGGGTGCTCAAATGAATTTCTTTTACTCTTTCCAATGGCATCTGCAAAAAATAATCCTGCCAATCGATTCCTAAGTTGTGCGCAGAGATCATGGCATGGGCAATGTCAAGGATGCAATAGACGTCATTATCGCGAACTACTTTTGAAAAAAAATCAGGCTCGCAAACATGCGAATAGGCCGAAGTAGGAAAGTAATTGAGATTCTCTAGTGCGACTATACCTTTGAAATTTTTTTTAACATAATTTAATCTTTCTTTTGAGATACAAGAAATTTCTTCTGCAGTTAGGACCTCTTCTTCTGTCACGTAATAGTAATCTTCTATCTTGTATTTTGGAGTTGCCGGACCCAGATCAAATGAAAAATGTTGAAACTTATTTTCATTGAGGTAAGGAAGCAGGTTGTCGAAATAATCTATAAAATCTTCATCAATAATTCCTTTGCCGGAATGAAAAAAAAGCGGGCCGGAATAATCAAAGACGGGTTGTTTTTTTTTAAATTCCAGTGCCTGAACACCAGGAACCAGAAAATAGTTTTCAATATTGATTAAGTGACTAATGGGCAAGGTTAATTTCATCGTTTAAACCTTTCAAGTAGACAAAGTACACCTTCTGAAACTTTCCTGATGTCCGCCTCTGAAAGAGCCGGGGAAAGTGGGAGGCAAATTACTCTTTCGAATAAGTTCTCCGCAACTGGAAAATCTCCTAATCTATGATTTAAGAGTTTGACATAATAACTATGAAGATGAAGAGGCATGAACAAAACACTCGTTCCAATATTTATTTCCTTAAGAGCATTAACAAACTCATCTCTATCAACAGAAAGATACTCAAGATTTAAAAGTAATGGATACAAATGACGGCTGGATTTTGTATACTTCTTGATTTTTGGAGTCAGAAGACCCAAATGATTTTTGAATTCCTGATCATAAATTTGGCAATAGACTTCTCTTTGCTCATTAAAGCCTCGTAGCTTTTCCAACTGCTTTAACCCTATTGCTGCATTAATATCAGTCATATTGCACTTGAAGCCCAATTCGGAAATATCGTAATGAATTGAGCCAGCCTGGCTATATCTCTTTTTCCAGATTTCTCGTGCGTCAGAAATACCGTACATGGTCATCATTCGCATCTTTTGGGCCCATTCCGAGTTATCGGTAACAGCCATACCTCCTTCAGCGGTTGCAAGGTTTTTTGTAGCGTAAAAACTATAACAAGTAATGTCCCCAATAGATCCAACCATGCGACCTTTATATGAAGTTCCAATTGCATGAGCTGCATCCTCAACCACACGCAGTGAATGTTTTTCTGCAATTTCCAAAATGGGATCCATATCACAGGCATGGCCCGCAAAATGCACTGGAAGAATAGCCTTTGTGTTGGGAGTAATTTTTTCTTCTATTTTTTTTGGATCAATATTAAAACTGTCCCGCTCCACATCAATGAAAATAGGTTTTGCTCTTTGGTAGCAAATAACATGCCCCGTTGATGCAAAAGTATAAGGAGTAGTAATAACCTCATCTCCTTCCTGGATGCCCAATGTATTAAGAGCTAAATGCATGGCATCAGTACAGGAAAATGTTGCTACAGCTTCTTTTGACTGACCATATTCAGCAACCTTTTTTTCAAATTCTTTAACTTTAGGACCTGTAGTAATCCAACCACTTCGAAGAGAATCAAGAACTTCTCTTTCTTCTTCTTCACCTAATGCGGGTGGACTAAAAGATATATACTTTGAAGATTTTATAAAATCTGAAATCATTGCTTCAGGCTGTATGCTCTAGATTGTCGAGTTTTTCTTAGCCATTTTCCCTCTTCATCGCTCCAGTCGAAATTATTTGGGGTCAGACTCCAAATATTACAATCCTTACACTCTGGATAGCCCAGCTTTCCATTTTCAAACAACTCTCTTGCCCTTTGGTTTCGCGTATTATTAAAAATATCCTTTAAAGATGCTTGCAACACATTTCCCAGACAGAGTTCTGATTCTTGTCTGTAGCTGTCATTTCCAATAGTACAAGGGTAAAGGAACCCATCAATATCAATATAAATTCGCGTGTAAATATCCCAACAGGGGTATCTTTGATCCTCAACTGGAACATGGAGTTTGACAATTTCAGAACCTTCCTGAATTACTGGTTTACTATAAACTTTCCTAGAAAAAAAATTTACTCCTTGCTCCCGAGCACCAGGAAACAATTGAACTAAATCTTCCAAATTGCTTTTTTCTGAATCGAATACCTGAACATCAACCGATACATCCTTTTTGGTTTTTTTTAAATTTTTTAAAAAGTTTGTAAAATTATCAACAACTCTATTAAATTGATCTGTCCCCATCATTTCAAAATAATGATCCCGATCTGATGCATTAATGGAAAAAGTAAAAGCATTGACAACAGAATCAAGGGCCTCTTGGGATTTTTTGGCGTTTAGCGAAACTAAATTTGAGTTGAGGCTGATCCGATCAAAGAGATGAGCGTATTCCCTTAAAATTTTCAAATGTTGGGTCCATCTCTTATCCAAGGATGGCTCGCCTAATCCAACCAAACCTAATTCATGAATCTTTTCGTCACTCCAATCTTGCTCGATATCTGAAAGAATTTTACTTAATAGAGCATCCTCCATACACCCTAATCGCATTTTCTTTTTAAAAACTGGGTGGTCGCAGAATACACATTCAAGCTGACAAAGGTTAGTCAACTCTAAGTTAATTATCCATGGGGATTCAGATTCAGATAACGCCATAGTTTAGCTATCTACCTCAGTTAAAGGCCTAGATCAGAAAATTTTATGGGCTGCATTGCACTAATCGAATGTACTACTTTTTTATCTTCAATTTCATCCCAACGACCTGCTGGAATTTCGCTAACGGGTCGCAAAAAAATAGTGTTCTCCAAAGTCAATGTTTCACCTGCATCAATGTTTCTGTTTGCGAAAATTCCTCTTCGAAAATTTTGTCTCCCGCTTGTTTCCCCTTTTAAAATTTTTCTTGGGGCCACCCCTTTCATTGTGGGGATAGCTTCACAAAAGGCCCTTAAATTCTTTAATTCTGAAGGTTCAAATGAAATTTCATGATCGGCGTCAGGAATTTTACTTTCTAGATTTCTATCGGTTGTGAAATGTTTTTCAACAACTACTGCTCCTAAAGAAGCTGCTAGATAGGCACTATGCATCCCAATTGCGTGGTCAGAAAACCCTATGGGAACATTGGCTAGATTACTTAAATAAGGAATCATATTCAGGTTTAGTGAAGCCGGATCAGCAGGATAATCAGAAACGCAATGCAGGAGTATGAGTTTATCGTTCCCCGTGTTTTTTACTACATCTAAAACATTTTGGATTTCTTCAATGTTTGCCATTCCGCATGAAATGATAAGGGGCCGACTTTTATCACAAATAGATTTAATAAGGGGGTAATTATCGTTATCCATCGAGGCAACTTTGTATAGAGGCGGAGCAAACGTTTCCAACAACTCCAAACTATCAGTATCAAAAGGCGTAGATATTAATTGGGCACCTATAGACTTTGCTTTTTTAAATAGTTGAGCTGTAGACTCAGGGCTTAATTCCATGCTCTTAGTACTACTATAGTAAGGTAAGTCGGGGTGGAAAAACCTTTCAGTTGAATATGTTTGCAATTTAATAAAGTCAGCACCGTTTTCATGTGCTGCCTGAATCATTTCCCATGCCAAATTTTCATCACCACCATGGTTTATTCCAACTTCTGCAATGATGGCAGGTCTTTTTTGGGGCCATCCCGGCCAGTTTTCACAATCTTTGCGCATTTTCAATGGTTTATTTGGTAAACATTTATTGCATCTAGGCTTTTCCCCCCATGATTGGCAATGAGGTCTAAAACGGACATGTGCGAAATAAAACCATCAACCATTTGGGGGTATTTAGGATGTTGAAATTTATGATACACAATCTCTATTTCTTTTTTTATAAATTTTTCCGATTCCAAATAATTTTTTCCATCTGGCCCACTTATATAGGTTCTAGTATTACATTGTGAGCATATTTCAAGGATTAGATCACTTCCTTTTGAGTTGCTACAAGGCATTTTACTAGCGCGTTCGGTTGGGGTGTTTATTCCAAGATAATCACGAATATTATTGATAAGTGCTAGATTTAGATCTATTAGTTTTTCGAAAGATTTTTCTAAAGG
>CEUY01041687.1_pt1 | contig 11165 bp, 8 predicted proteins | sample 361481 | NCBI WGS metagenome assembly CEUY01 (sample SAMEA2622737, study PRJEB7988) | marine metagenome | isolation source: saline water (ENVO:00002010), including
AGGCCTGCAAGTTATTCTAGGGCCAGGTCCCTAGTCGAATCCGATAAGATTAAGACCACAAGGAGCCGAGTAGAAGAACTGTCGGAGGGCCGTTTAGGATATCTTTATGTGGCGCGTATGATGTGGAGTGAATTTCAGAAGTTCGAACGCGAAATTTATGCGGAAGGGGAGGGAAAAGAGGGGCTCATTATAGATGTAAGGAATAATGGAGGCGGATTCACCGCGGATCATCTACTCACTGTTTTGGTTCCTCCTGTCCATGCTAGTACGGTCGCACGAGGAGGCGGTACCGGATATCCGGGTGACCGAAGAGTCTATGCTACTTGGACTAAGCCTATTGTCGTCCTTTGTAATGAGAGAAGTTTTAGCAACGCTGAAATTTTCAGTCATGCTATAAAGAATCTTAAGAGAGGCAAACTCGTTGGTGTGCCGACTGCTGGGGGGGTGATTTCGACTGGCTCAAGATCGATAATGGATCTTGGTACAATTAGAATGCCAGGGAGAGGATGGTTCCTTCCTGATGGTCAGGACATGGAGCTTAACGGGGCCGTTCCGGATCACTTAATATGGCCGCTTCCTGGTGAGTTGCCTTCTGGTAATGACAAGCAGTTAGAAAAGGCAGTTCAGGTCCTTTTAGAGGATGTTGAAAAAGCCAATAAGGAATCTAAGACAAAATTGATACGCGCTAGCCAGAGAAAATCCACAGAGGCTGAACCTGCGCAGTAGTTAATTGCTTAAGATTGGTTTGTTCTTATCGTTTACGTGAACTTATTTTGTTCTGAAGGCTCTCCGAGAGACCGCTGCCCTGAAGCCATTCTGTAGCAGCTGTTCTGTCGCGGCGGAAGAAGGTCTGACCGGCATTAATGAGCGCGCTGTTGCGGGTAGATTCGTCTTGGATACTGTCAGCCCAGATCAGGGCTGACTGAGGATCTTCGTGCGCGACTTTGGAAACGAATCCTCGTATTGCCCGGTCCTTTCGGGGAGAATCAGGCATTGAGACTAGGTGATCGCTGGCGGCTTTGGGGTCGCGTCCGGCCCAATGATGGAGTGCAGTCTCAAGCCCAGTACTGGCTCCTTTACTCTCTGGCAATGAACTTAGCCACTCAGCGCTGGCTGGCGGGTCACGGTGAGCCCAGGCCTCGCCGACTTTGTGAATTGCTGTGGAGGATATATCAGAATCGAGGCCAGCTGCCCACTTTGATGCTGATTCTGGATCCGAGTAAGCGAACCTTGGGATAATGGAATGGATTGATGATTGTCGCATCCCTTCATCAGGAAGGCTCTCTGCCCATTTTCCCGCCTCTTCAAGATTCATACCTCGGGTCGCTTTGCGTGCAACGTCATGTACCATCCGATGAGCCTCTTTGTCGCCGGAAATCTTGAGGGTGTTGATAAAATCTATGGCCCTGTCAGGGTCGGTATTGGCTAGTCCCTCTACAATGCTTCTTTTTAGATGATCTTTACTGAGCCGTTTATTATCTAATTTATCAAGGTCGTTGAACCAGGCGATGGCTTGATCGGGACTGGTGCTTGCCCAACCAGTCATTGTTACATGAAGGTCACGTTCTGAAGTTTTGGTCCCGTGAATGACGGCTTCGGCGCCTGCCATTGATCCCCAAACGAAATGGAAGTCGCGGAACTCTGAACTGTTCTGATCAAGGCCCCTTATTTGTTCTCTTATCTCAAGGGCATTATCTAGTGTCATTCCTTGTAGGAATTCATTGAATATTTGACGTCTCTTTAGTGGATTGAGTTCTTCTCTGAGGGACTGGCCTATTCTTTTTATGTTAGCGGAGCTGAGCTTGGTTCCTGACTGGTTAGGAGAATTTAACGCATGGTCATTAGGGTTCGTTGAGCTTTGATTGTTTGGTGATGAGTTAGATTGTGCTGATTTTCGATTAGCGAGGCCGCGAGTCGCCTGTCCCGATTCTTGCGATCGAGTATTGGAGATAGTTACTCCGGCTCCGGCCTTTTGTGAGGGTCTCAGTGATAGGCCTAGAAAAAAAGTTATTACCGGAAGAAGGATCCAGACAAATATTTGTAATGGTTTCTTGGACATTTACTCAGCCTATATATGTCATCGGTTAGGAATATGTAACATTATATAATGTCTAATCATTTGAATTTAAGCTGGGCTCTTTGACTCGCACAAACTTTTTAATCAGTTTCATTATTGAGCCTATTACAGGAAATGTTCCATAAAGCGGAAATGATGCGTCCCAGTAGTCCTTGTGCTCGGTGATACGACCGGAATCATTGAACCGGAGCCGGCTAATGCCATCAATTTGATAGTGTTTTTTCCGGAATTTGTAATGCATTTCCCAGCTAACAAAAGCAAATTCATCGTCATGAACTGAATGAATCGATTCGAACCGAACTCCTTCGAAAACTTTTAATAGATCTTCTAATATTAGTTTCAGATGGGGCAGGTCCTTGCTGTTATTTATAGGATCCTCATATTTTACGTCATCAGCGTATACTGAAGTCAATTCTTGAAGCGCTTCCGGTCCATAATTTTTCAACAGTCGTATGAATTTATCTGTCATTGGTCAGTGATTTTTTTTGAATAATGATTTTACGATTGATTTGATGAGATCAGATCTTCAAGGGCTTCATTTAGGCTTGGAAACTTGAATCGGAAACCTTCCTCTTCGAGTCTGATTGATTGACAATATCTTCCCAGCAGAACCAGCTCAGGATCGGTCCCAAGCACGAACCTTGCTCCAAAGCGTATGAGCCATGACGGAGCAGGCAATCCGATTGGGGACCGGAGTGCACGTCTTAAAGATTTCATAAATACTGAATAGGACACTGGTTCCGGAGCCGTTGCTACATAGGTTCCTCTGAATTTGTTATTTTCTATGCATTCTTGGAAAAGTCTATTGAGGTCTTTTTCATGGATCCAGCTCATTCCCTGTTTTCCGCTCCCGGCCCTGCCACCCAGACCAAATTTTGCAAGTTTCCGTAGCTTTGGGAATGCGCCGCCGCTGTTACCGATTACAAAGCTCGTCCTCAGTATGACTTGGCGCACAGAGTCGGGGACATTATCCCTGTATGCTTTTTCCCATGCTTCACCAACCATGGGAGCGAGGCCCTCGCCTAGAGGTGAATCCTCAGTGCATAATTGTGTCTGCGGGTCACCATAGATATGGGCAGTGGACATTTGGATCCATACTCTTGGAAATGATGAGAGTCTCTCAAATGCTTTGCCGAGAACCTTAACGGAATCGATCCTTGAATCTAGAATCTCCTTGCGGTTATTTGGTGTTTTCCTGCAGTCAACGCTTCTGCCTGCTAAATTGATCACTGCGCTCGCGCTTTCCAGCTCTTCGTGCCAGTCTCCCACATTGATTCCGTCCCATTTCCTGTGTTTCCATGGTCCTTGTTCAGTGGGGCAGTTCCTTGATACGATGACCGCTTTGTAGCCTCTGCTCGAAAGGTGATGCGCTAGGTTCTTTCCCAGGAACCCTGATCCTCCGGCAATGATGATTTTATCAGGGCCTTGATCCATTTGGATTATATTACTTAAGGGATTTCCATCCTTCATTGAGGACTTTGTTTAATGCTTTCAACTGGCCCTGAGACTCTTTGATGGGAGCGATGTTTTTCATTTCACCGGGATCATTTCTATGATCATAAAGTTCTTTATTAATCAGTCTGTTGCTTTTCCAGTCTCTCCATTCAGTGTATCGGTGAGTGTCAGTCCTTACGCTGTAACCCATGATGTCACCGTGCTTCGAGTGGCGGTTGCCTTTTCGGTTCCGGGGAAATTGACTGTATGCCGCTTTTTTCCATTCCTTATTAGGGTCATTCAATAGCGGGACGAAACTCTTTCCTTCTAGGTCCGTGGGGATTTCAATCTGACAGGCTTCACATATACTGGGGTATATATCGACAAGTTCCACGAGCCCATGAGATTTCGATCCCTGATTCTTTTGCATTGGAATGCTGAAAATTAAAGGTACTCTCAGTGACAGTTCATAATTATTTGCCTTGGTCCACAGGCCCTGCTCCCCTAGGTGATATCCGTGATCGCCCCAAATGCATATGACAGTTTCCTCTGAAAGGTTCAGGTTGCTCATTGTGCTGATCAGGCGACCCACTAGAGCGTCAATATAACTGACACAGGCGTAGTATCCGTGCCTCAGTTCCTGAGTCTTCTCTTGTCCGATAATTCCGTCAGATGGTATGTCGGTATATCCTTCAAGTTCTTTCCAGCTCCGAGTTGCGATTTCGGGTGCATTGGTGGGATGGCCGGTGGATTCTGGCGCAGGAATTTGTTCTCTTTTGTACAGGTCCCAATATTTGGTCGGCGCATTGAATGGCAAATGAGGTTTTCTGAATCCAACTGCCAAGAAGAAAGGATCGGGCGTTTTGCTGTATCTCTTCAGGGCTTCTATTGCCTCTTCGCAGACTTTTCCGTCAACGTAATGATTGTCATCTATTTTGGCGCTTTCAACGGAATCACGTTTCAGCCCATTACCTTTTAGATTTTTCGGTAATGCATAACGAAGCTTAGGGTCTCTGACTTGATCGTACATAGGTTCCTCTGACCATGAGGGGGGATCTTTCGAGGCTTTGCCTCCGCCATGAAATATTTTGCCTATTGAGCGGGTCAGGTATCCTTGATTTTTGAAATGTTGAGGAAGAGTCACTGCTCCGGGCACTGATTCACGGAAATGAGTATTAAGGTCCCATACCTTAGTGCTATTTGGTCTGAGCCCCGTCATCAGTGACAGTCTAGAAGGGCTGCAGAGGGCCTGCTGGCAATATGCTCTGTAAAAGACAGTTCCTTTTTCTGCGATTTTATCGATGTTTGGCGTGATTGCTGTTTTGTCTCCGTAACACCCAAGCGTTGGTCTTAAGTCGTCAATGGCAATGAATAGAACATTTTTGCGGGCCTCTGCGGGGCACAGGAAAACAGAACTGACGGAAAATAGAATTGCGAGAAGTTTTCTGTGGGCTTTCACTGCTCGTCGGTATCAGTTTCAGTTTGGTTTTTCTCTCCTTGGTGTGATTTTTTTTGTGTCGTGTCCCGTTCACCGAGTTGAGTGAGAAACATCAGGGTCATTATGATGGAGGCAATGACAAGAATGATACTGGTAATTCTGACTGCAGGGACCTGAGTGTGAGGCTCCGTTTCCCTGAGAAAGACATTTTCATTCTTATCGTCATATTGATCCTTTGGATGTTCATCTGAATCAGCTATGGGTGCGTTTTCGTTCATCGATTAATCATGCAGTCATTCAATTAGAGGGGAGGCATTGCTGTGATTTTGAGGTCCGTTGATGGCATGCAAAACTTAACGGACCGCTCATAGGGTCGTTTGATTTCGATTGGAGGATCAGTTGACCAGAAAAGGAACTCTTTTTTACCTGTGTTGTTATCTTTGTTTGTGGTCACTGTGACAATGTCACCGGGATTCGGGTTCTTTGGTTCTGAGGTTCCGCCGATGACCGTCAGTTTGGCTGAATCATTTTTATATATAGGAAAAAGTTCACAGTCACTCTGAGCAGTTTTGTAGATTGTGCGCCTCGACTTTGAATCATTGAACGTCCCATCTAGGGCGGCCCAGCGCACGAAGGGCCTATTGTTTTTGGTAGCGGGGGCCGTTATGCGAATTTCGGTTTCGGGCTCAAAGAATCCGTACCGGCTAGTGTCTCCAATGAAAGGTCTTTCACCTTTAACGGCTTCGAGGATGACGCCCCCATTAGTTTGTATCACGTAATTGAAAGGAGTCCCGTAAGACTGGGACAGCATCCAGGCAACTCTCATGCTCAGTCCCTCATCATCATTTCCTCGTGGTCTGCTGATGTGGCCCCTTCCTGGTATCATGGTAAATCTACCGTATCCTCCGCACTCTAGATGATTTCTGTAGAGAGGGATCTGTTCGGATATTCTTGAGACATTATCGTATGGGCAGTGCATGACCCACACTGGGGTCTTGGTCGTATTGCAGGTCTCGGGGGTTTTGCCTCTCTTGACTTCGTTGCAGCCCCAGGCTCCGAGAGGGATCATGGCGGCGATCTTATAACCGAGATCTGATCCACAGCCAACGTGCCAAGTGCCTTGTCCGCCCATACTGAACCCAGTCACGTAGACCCTGTTCTCATCGATGTTAACTTTGCTCATTACGTGGCTCAGGAGTTTTTTGAACTTTTCAGCGTTCCATCTCGCGACGGGCTTGACGGGAGCCACATGGACGTAGCCGTACTGCCCATGTGCATTTCCGCTGTATCCTGCATCGGTCCAGTTTTGATTGTCTACGATCCTCCGCGAGATCATGTTTCGTTTGCCTTCGTTGGGATGATTTCTGCCCCTGCCTCCTCCGTGCAGATAGAATAGTACGGGATATTTGCGGCTCTTGTCATAACTCTTGGGAACCCATACGGAGTACTGATAATGGTCCTTCGGTAATTCTTTATGAGTGTAGTTGTGTTGTGCGCCAGGAGTATAGTCATTGGCTAGGCAATGAGCAGACGTTAAGGCAAAAGTCATTAGCAGTATTTGAGCTCTGAGGGGGAGGGCAGTCTTTGTATGCATGATCGGACTAAATGATAGGAAATGAACAGCGAAGAATCAATAAATCTTACGTGTTCTATTGTTACATTATTCTTGGTTTTCACAGGTATTCTAATTTATGTTTTTTTCATGATGTCTTTGCCAAAGATTCTATTCGTATTTGATTGTAAATTTTACCTGATTGCTTTTTTTGTTATCCTCTCATCAGATTCTCCGGCGAACTGGAAGGATCAGACTCATATGGTTTCAAAGGACGGTCAGGAATGCGTTGTCCGTGCCTTAAAAAATGATGCTGTACTCTTTCGCCACAAAGACCCTCAACGCTGTGTTGAATGGGGCATGTCGAATGGGGTGAATACCATTGTTCTTGAGGGTGAATATATCTTTGATGACAGAATTGATGTGCCGCGGCCCGGTGTCACTCTCATCGTTGATAAGGGGGCTATTTTTAAATTGAATCCGGACACGAAACACTCGACGATCAGTTTTAAGGCCAGGAACCCGGATTATTGGGGGATGATTCCGTTCATATACAATAAGGGGCACAGCAACGTTAACGTTCTGATTTTCGGTGAGCTTGTAAAGTATCGATGGGAAACTGAAGAGAGGGGCCGGCAGACTCTCCCGGTCATGTATGATGGTAGAAACGTGAATGGTGACTGTGGCTTGAGTGGTGGGACGATGCTTGTGACGGGTACGGCCACTGATTCTTTCTGGCTGATTGATTCTAGTGACGTGAAGGTTCCAATCGTAGCCTTGGACACTGGCCCAGGAGCTTCACTGGTACTTGAGGGTTGTGAGGATTGTGACCTAGGGATGATAGTAAACCTTGCTCCTGAATCGGGAGGCAAGACCGGCGAAACAATTGATCTTAATTCAAGGAGCATTGATATCACTATAGAACGCCTCATTGGTGAGCGGTCCTATGAGATAATTGACTGTAATGAGAGTCACGTCATTGTTGATGAGGCCGTTTCGGTGGGCCCCCCGCAGAAACTCTTTGGCCGAGGTCCCGTTTCGGGTCCAAGGTTTACGGACCGAAAATCTTTTGGCACCAGATCACTGCACGTAAAGAAAACGACCGTCCTGAATGAAGCCCTACAAGCAAAGCTCATTCATGACTTGCCCTCATTCCCTGAATCCTTGCCCAGGTTTACGGTCAGAACGACGGTTGAGGTTGGATTGAAGGGTGGGCAGAACAGAAGATACTCCAGGTCCGTCGAATTTGATTTGAGTAATTAGTTCTCATAGTTCCTCAGGTCTTTATGTGTAAGTTCTTTGGCATTGCTATGTTTTGCGTGGTTTTATTTCTAGGAATCACTCACGCAGAGAGCTTAAAATTAATTGCTGAGGAGGATGTCCCGAAGAGTGTCAGGGATCTCTATGATGGTTTTGATCCGGACAAAGAACCTCTAGAGGTGAAAGTGCTAAAGGAATTTGAGCAGGACCGTGTCATAATACAGATGCTGACTTTCACGGTCGGTAAGTTCAAAGGAGTGAAATCGAGGATTTCAGGATTCTATGGATATCCTAGAGATGCAAAAGTCAGGGTCCCGGCCCTGATACAGTTGCATGGAGGAGGTCAGAGAGCTGAGATACGGAGTGTTAAATATGCGGCACAGAACGGGTACGCTTGTCTTGCGTTGAACTGGGGAGGCAGGCCTCTTGAGGGCAGTGAAGGGCTCGAAGGTACTGACTGGGGGGCAGTCGATGCTACACAGAAAGGTCACAATTCACATTATGGGTCACTGATGCCGGACCAGTTGACCATTGATCAGTTCGAGTCTCCCCGGAACAGTAATTGGTTTTTGATTGTACTGGCCGGGATGCGTGGAGTGAGTTTTTTGCAAAGTCAGGATAAGGTTGATGCAGATAAAATAGGAGTTTTTGGACATTCAATGGGAGGTAAATTAACGGTAATGCTCACTGGAGCAGACAACAGAATCAAGGCCGCCTCGCCCTCATGCGGAGGTTGCGGCGCGGCTCCAAAACCAATTAGGCAGTGGGCAAGTTCAGGAGTGCGGCCGTTGAGGTCGCCGCTCTATCATCAAACAATTGATGATGCTCAGTACCTGAAGGAAATTAAGGTTCCGATTTTGTACCTGGGTCCCACGAATGATTTTAACGGGATACTTGATGTGATGTACGCTAATTGGAGGAACTTAAGATCCAAGAATGTTGCGTATTCAGTGACGCCTCATATGAATCATCGTTCAATTCTTGAGCATGCCATATCGTCCATTCTCTTTTTCAATGATCACCTCAAGGGAAAATTTAAATTCCCAAGTACTCCGAAACTACAAGTTCAAACCAAAGGTACGGGCAAGATGGCAGTGGCTAAAATTTTACCTGAAATGGGAAGATTGGTTGAAAAGGTCGAAGTTCTTTATTCGAATGACCCGCACATTCTGACCCGTTTCTGGAGAACAGAGGGTGCGGAAAAGGTTAACGGTCATTGGGAGGCGAATGTCCCTTTACTTGGTTCCATGAAGCCCGTTCATGTCTTGGCGAATATTTATTATAGACTTGAGACGGAAGTTGAGTTTTACCCATCAAAGAGAAATGTACCGAATACTTTCGGTGTGAGCACTGAAATGAAAACCTTTAGGCCGGAACCCGGCGGCAATGCTAAAATGCGGGCTCCTGTCAGGGTCATTGAGTCAAATTTTGATTCGTACGAGGATTGGTACAGGCTCGAGTGGAATAATCCGAACTGGTGGAGTGCGTACACAAGAAAAATTAAGGATCCTATGCACATTGCCCCGGTTGGCTCGAATCTTGTAATTGATGTGAAATCGGACAAGGGAGGAGCCATATTCTTTGAAATTAAAGACAATTATTGGAATGCTTTTCCCCAAAAGCCTAAGGGCAATTATTATGCCAGAGTCGATTTTGAGGGTTCTTCTGATTGGCAGAAGATCTCAGTTAGTCTTGGGGATTTTAAGCCGATGGATGACAGGACCACATCGCCGCTCAGGTCATGGGAAAGAGTCACGGAATTGGGTATTCGTGGGCGAGTGGCAGTGGTTCGTGATGGAAAGAGAGTGGAATTACCTGAGCATGCCAGTAAATATAGGTGGCCCGAGCCCAGAGAATTCAAAAATCTTAGGTGGGAAGGCGGCAAGTATTTGTCTCCTTGAATAATTGAAATTGGTCACTTTTAATGGTTTTCATTTAATTAATTTTTCTCCAGTATCTAGAATATGAAAAAGCCCCTAACTTGTTTATTTTGTTGGATTTCCTTAACCTTTTACATTTGCGCTAAGCCCGAAGCTTTTGAGGTCAATAATGCGCTTTTTAATGAGTTTCCCGGAGGCAAAGAGGCTGACGCTATTGTTGGGGATTTTATTCTCAGAAATGACAAGGTTGAGGCAGTAATCTCACAAAATGCTCCATTCAGAAAGGCCAACATGGGAACTTTCTGGGGAGCTGGCGGGACCACGCAGGGATGCTTGTATGATCTAGATTTGAGGGGTGCCGATAATGATCAAATCACGATATTTGCACCGCTTGGACTGAGGGGAGGGGTCTCCTATGTAAGGGTCGCGGAGGGACGTCCGGATGGTGAGTCTGCCATTGAGACCGTGATCACCGCGGCTAAGGGAGCAGGTATGTACACGAAGCATTTATACAGGATACGCGACGGCTGGAGCGGGGTCCTGATCACGACCCTGCTGAGGAATGAAACGAAACTGGACCGTAAGGTGAAATTGAACGACTCATGGACAAGGTTCGGGTCCGAGGGGAGTGCCGGAGATATTAGATGGGCGGACTCAGTGGATCCTGCTGATGGCCGCGGCTACGCTTATCGTTGGGACTGGAAAGATGGTAAAAAGCCGGGCGAAATCACTTTAAAGGCTGGGCAGGAAATTACAGTTGAGCGGTTCCTTGCCGTTGGGTCCTCGCCATTGTCTGCAGTGGGTGAGATTCTCAAAAGGTCAGGGAATACGGGAACATTGAGCGGTAAAGTCGTTGCTGCGGATAATGAAAAGGTTTCCGGTGTTGAGATCGTTACTGAGGTGAACGGTGGTTCTGTTAGCGGATACACGGAATCGGATGGTTCCTTTTCTTTCTCATTACCGAAGGGTCAAGCATATGAGCTTAGTTTTAAGGACACTGGAAGAGCCACCAAGACCGAGACCTTTGATTTGAAGAGTGGAGATTCTTTGCAAAAAGATATCAGGTTGCCGTCCCAGAGCGCGGTCGTTTTTAATATTAAGGACGGGAATGGAATCTCGATTCCATGCAAAGTTCAATTCAATGGATCCGGCAAGACAAAGGCTCCTAATCTCGGGCCCAATAACCGTGCCCATGGCTGTGTTGATCAGTACCAGTCTGAGAGGGGCGATTTCCGGGTCCCTGTGCCATCAGGTACCTATAGGATTGTCGTGACTCATGGGATTGAGTTCTCTCATATCGAAAGAGAGGTGACAGTGGGTCCTGGCCAAAGTGTGAGCTTTGAGGGTGTGCTTAAGAGGGTAGTGGACACTGCGGGCTGGGTAAGTACAGACTATCACAATCACTCGACTCCTAGCGGGGACAATACTTGCGGAACGGCTGACCGCGTCATTAATATGGCTGCCGAGCAGCTTGAATTTGTTCCTACTACCGAACATAACCGTCTCTTTGACTGGACGCCTACG
>CEUY01058211.1_pt1 | contig 11153 bp, 9 predicted proteins | sample 361481 | NCBI WGS metagenome assembly CEUY01 (sample SAMEA2622737, study PRJEB7988) | marine metagenome | isolation source: saline water (ENVO:00002010), including
AACCCGGCGCGTGAAAGCCAGTGGAGCTTGTTCGATCAGCCCGACAATGCCATGGTGGACTTTGTACTGAGTCAGCCCAAGGTGAACGACTTTGTTAAAACCTTACTGCCTATGCTGGATGTGATTGTTACTCTGGATGACGACGCGCGTATTGCGTTTGGCTGTAACGCTGGCCGCCACCGGTCTGCCATTATCGTTGAGCATATTGCAGGCGTTATGCGAGCCAAAGGCATGCATGTTGATGTAATTCACCGGGAGTGGAAGCAATGAGCCAGCAACCCAGTATTGCTATCATTATCGTGTCGCGTAACCGCCCCGATTTAGTAGAGCGCAGCGTAAAGCACTTCGAACAGGACAGCTACCCGAATAAAGAGATTCTGGTGGTTGAATGTGGCACCGACGCGCAAAACCTGTCTCCTTACCCTACAATAAGCTACACGGACGACGATTTTAAAGGTAAGTGTTTTGGTCATAACGTTGGCCTGAACTACCTGAACATGCAGAAAACCTACGATTACTATCTGTTCTGCATGAACGATGTTTACGTAAACGACAAAACCGATTTTCTGGCTGAAATGATTGATGTGATGGAGACGAACCCTCGTTTGGGCTGTATGTCGCCGGCCGAGAAAGACTCTGATTACCCCGGAGCACGCCCGAAGGGCAGTGGACTGAGACCGGTTACCACGTCGGATTACCTGTTTTTATTCATGCGTGGCGAAGTGGTGCAAAAATACGGCTTCTTCAACCATACGTTTAAATATTGCTGGGGTGCCATTCATGAATACAGTTATAAACTGTACCGCGATGATTGGTTTATGGCCTATTACGATGGCCTGGATTATTTGCATCTTGGGGGCACGACCTACGGTGCCAAAAATACCAAGACCATTTCCCGTGAACAATACCAGATCAACGCCAAACGCTTTGCCTACAATTATTTTGTAGAGCAATATGGTGAAAACTGGGATACCGAGTTCTGGGACGTGGCCACTAAACACCATGACATTGAACACAATACCTACTCCAAACACCGGACATATTGGGCCGGAGCGCTGTAATGCCCGCTAGTGTAGCGATTGTTATACCTTGTTTTAATCATAACGAGGCGGTTAAAAAGGCCATTCAATCGCTACACGATCTTTCGATCCCCCCATCGCAGGTGGTGGTTATTGACGACGGTTCTGATGTACCCGTTGATGTAACGTCTGTCAGTAGCGGCCTGAATCTCACTGTTGTCAGGACCCAGAATCAAGGCCTGGCCGCCGCCCGCAACGAAGGGCTAAAACGGGTTTCCAGCGACTGGGTGATTTTTTTAGACAGCGACGATGTGTTACACGCCAATGCGCTGGATATGCCTTCAACGCTGGTGTCAGAGGTTCGTGCTGATGTCCTCACTTCTGCATTTGTGTTGCATCAGCAAGGTCGCCAATCCACCGTCTTTCCTCTATTGGGCGATCCTGTCGCCGCGCTCCTTCAGTGTCATATCGGTCCAATTCACAGCTTTGCGTTTCGGACTGAGACGTTAAAAAAACTCGGCGGCTTTAGTACTGAGGAAGTACTGAGGAAAGGCCATGAAGATTACGACATGATGGTGCGTATAGCTTTACACGAGGGACGGTTTTTAACTCAGCATATTCCTGTGTGTACTTACGAAAAACTGCCCGGTTCTATGTCTACACATCAACACAATATGTGCCTGACCCGTTTGCATGTCTGGCTGCGCTTTTTTATGCAGTTGACTCAGCCTTCATCTCAACGTTTGATGCATGCTGTGGCTTTTTTTGCTCGTCATTACCAGGATTTTGCAGTTAGTTATCCGGATAGCATCCCATCCGTTCTGCAAAAACTCATGGTCTGGCGGGCAGAGACTGAGGTATCTGCTGTCGAGTGGGCCTATTGTATTTCTTCATTGCCCGGCAAAATAATAGACGTTTTGGGTTCTGCATCAGGCCCAACGGGTAAAAGTCAGCCGGTTATTCAGGAAATTTTCGATTGGCGAGCGCAGCCGTATACGTCAGCTATATTGCTACAACGCTTGTCTGAATTAGCGCAATATGCAGGCGAACTCGAGTGCAAGCGCGTAGCGATATGGGGAGCCAATGCACTCGCTGAACAAGCCATTGCTGTTTTGCAGCTTTCAATGTCAGTTACGATCATCGATAGCAATCGCGCCGGAGAGAGGTTAAGCGGCCTGTCTATCGTTTCCCCTGATGACATTAACTTTTCCGGGGATTGGCCGATACTAATAGCAGCACATCAGGCCTTTTCAGACATTGCTGCGCAGCTAGCCGCAATGAACGTAGAGACAAAGAGAATATTTTGACACAACGACAACCCCTTATTTTGGCGACAGGATTACAAAGCGGTGGCACAACGGTCGTGTCTCACGCGTTTTTGAAGCACCCGGAACTCGACGGCATTCTGGATATGGCGTCAGATCGCATCGAGATGAATTTGGCGCGCGTGTCGGCGTCAGTGGTATGGGTAAAAATGACTACCATCGCATTTCGCTGGGAAGAGGTCGCTGCCGTGTACGAACAACAAGGCTATGAGGTTTACCCTTTGTTGATCGTACGTAATCCTTTCGACGCCTGGGCCTCATTGAAGCATAAATGGTATGGGTTAAACGGGGTAACTGCAGAAGATCCGCCGCTTATGTTGCGTTTCAGCCGTTTTCTAAAAGATTGGTTGCAATTCAAACAGCACGGCTGGCCGGTAATGTGCTTTGAGGATTTTGTTGCAAATCCCGAAGCTGCGCTCAATAAAGCCTGTGAAGCGTTACCCATAGAGTTTAATGCCGCCATGCTGGAAGCCAAAAGCAATGTAGACGATATTGCCTACGTGTCGGAATCTAATGCCAGTTTTGCTGAAAACCTGAGTCAGGGTGTGGTAGGCAATGTGGCAAAGCGCATTGCGACGCTGGCAGAAGATGAAGTGAGCTGGCTGCAAACTACTTTCAGTCAAATGATCGACGAGTTTGGTTACAGCAACAGACATGGCGTTGATGCGTCTCGACGCGAGCTGGCGCCGAATCCCTTCGATAGCCGCCGGTACCTGGGATTCGGACCACAGGTTCTGGCGAAAAAAGTGTCAGCTAAACTTCCCGCCTTGTTAAAAGTCTGCCGTGACGTACAGACTCAGAAATGTCCTGTCGTGGTATATGGACAGGGGGATTTTGGCGAGTATTTGCTTACCGTTCTGCAGGACGCGGATGTGAAGGTGACTGTGGTAATGGATACCTATGCAACAGAGCAAGGTGTAATACTGGGGACACCAGTATGCGGTCCCGACCGTATTAATGAATATCAAAGTGGCACGTTTGTTATTGCAAGCTTTCAGCATGCCGCTGAAATTAAAAGGACTTTACTTGCAAGCCGGGCAATCACGGAAGCTCAGATTTTTGATTTTGGAGTACAGTAATGGGAGCACTGACACGCTACTGCCGGGCAGGCTACGACTCAGTCTGGATTGTTTCTTCTACACATGAAGCCGCTGAATTTGCCGCAAAGATAATGCGGGAAAATGCACTTCATGAAAATCCTGGTATTCGTCAGCTCATGCTCGACGGCATCAACATGGACGAGCAAAAACCGTCTCTGATTATTGTTTTTGAATCTGATTTACAAGCCGCTCTGGCAACCAGTAAAGCCCTGAATGCATTTAAAGACCAGCATATTCCCGTCGTATTCGGTAATGCCCGGGACGTATTTTTCGAACGCCCTAATGTATCGCAGCAAGGAATCTCTTACGCGGGGATGTTTCAGATTTGTGCTGCTTATCTTCAAGGACAGAAAGCACTGGCAGGGGCGAAACTTGGCTACGCAGAGTTTGGCGTGTTTGACGGCAGAACATGCAGCCTTGCCTGGCAATTACTCAATGGGGTAGTTGAAGACTATTATGCTTTCGATTCTTTTCAGGGCATTCTGGAGAAAGCTGAAGGAGAAGAGCTTTACTACCAGACTGGGGATTATTACGCGAATCAGCAAACCTTCGAGCTGAATATGCGGCTTTGTGGCGTGATGCCAGAGCGTTTGCATGCTGTTCCTTGCGACTTTGATAAAGACCTCAATGGAAGCCGGTTAGATGACGTAATTCAAACGTCATTAGCGGTGGTTCACGTTGACTGTGATGTATATCCTGCAGCGCTACACGTACTTGAATACGTAACACCACACCTGGCCGAGGGATGCATATTGTTGTTCGATGATTACGACTCTATGTGGGGCGATCCCAATAAAGGAGAGAAGCGTGCTTTGGCAGAATGGCAGGCAAATCATCCAGAATTTAGTGTGAGTGAATATCGTGCATATTCAGCAACAGGCAGGGCTTTCTTATGTTACAGATCGTCGAACCGCTAGCACAGTCCCCTTTCTTAACGGCAGACAAGCGTCTTATCGTTGGCTTGGAGTTTACCAATGCCTGCAATTTTCGGTGCCCGATTTGTCCTCAGGCTTACCGCTACAAAAAACTTCCGCAACCCGCGGGCGCCAAGTATGACCGTGCTATAGGCAATATATCGAATACCGTATTCCACCGCATAGTGGAAGAGTGCGAACGGGTTGCCAAAACAGTTGAGCTGAATTTCTTTGGTGAGCAAACGCTGCACCCTCGTTATAAACAATTTCTTAAGGTGCTGGCAAAGCGAAAGCATTTTTTACTGGTGACCAATACCAACATGTCTCTGATGGACGAGAGCATTATGGATGCTTGGATCGAAGCAAAATTCGATCAAATCCGCTTAAGTATAGATGCAATTGATGATGAAGTATTTGACATTGCTCGCCCTGGAAAAGTGAAAGACCTGCAAGGAAATTCGCTAAAAACAAACCGCCTTGGTGCTATTCATGAAAAAATGCACCTCTGGTTTAACAAGCCTGATCACAGGCCAACGCGTTTGGTGTTTGTGGAAAGCCAGTACAACAAAGGCCAGTCAACCCGTTTTATTGATTACTGGAAACCATTCCTTGGCCCTAAGGATGAATTGATTGTTAAGCCTGTGTTGTCCTATGGCGGAAAAATTGAGGACCCAACGATTGGGTCCGGCACGTGCAACGTTTGGGACTTGAAAATGTGCCAGTTGGATTGGCAGGGAAATGTCTCCCCTTGTAATCTGGACGTGAATATGGACCTGTCGATGGGCAATATTATGCAAGACAGTCTGGCCGATATTTATTATTCAGACCGTGCTGAAAAGCTAAGTAAGCGAACGGGTTGTGGTAATGATATTGAGCCATGTAAAACCTGTACAGATAGTAATTTTTGGGATGGTACCATTCGGATTCAGGGAACGGGTAATTAGCGTTAATCGAGTGTCAAAGCACTAAAGCACTATTTGGGCATTGTAGGGCGTTCAACGATTTTTAGTACCCAAGTAGAACAAATTAGCAAAGAAGAGTCTAAAGAATGAAAAGTTCAGTGATAAAAAGTCTATATTCACAATATGGCACCGTCAAAAGTCTTCCTTTTCCAAAACGAAAAGGGATAGCGGATGCGGGTAACTCTTTTGAAACATACTATTATCGAGACGATCCAGAAAAAGTGAAACTAGATAAATGGCCGCACTATCTGGAAATTTATGAAGAAGTGTTCTCGAAGTTTCGAGCAAAGAAACAAGTTAAAATTCTCGAAATCGGCGTGCATCATGGTGGGTCATTGTGCATGTTGAAAGAAAGTTTTCCCGATGCCTATATTGTAGGAATTGATATAAAACCAGAATGCAAAGAATGCGAAAATCAAGATCAAAGTATTTTTGTCGAAATAGGCGATCAGGGGAACACTGAGTTTCTAGCGGAGGTCATCGCAAAACATGGAGAGTTTGACATCGTTATAGACGATGGAAGTCATATTGCTTCACACCAACAAATGTCCTTTTTATATTTGTTTCTTAACGGTCTGGCGAATCACGGTGTATATTTAGTTGAAGATATCTTTGTAAATTACTTGAAGGAATATGGAGACGTTAAGCCCAATTTCATTGAGATGACCTACGAATTGTTAAAAGAGTTCCAGTCTCCTTATTCGGGCGATTTTAAGCCATCTAAATTCAGGGTTAATAATGAAAACAAATTTGAAAAGCTAAATGTTTCTTTAGCGTACCAATTGATACATTCCATTTCCTATTTTGACAACGTAATTACAATAACCAAGAAAATAAAATCTGCGCTGCCTTGCATGGAATACAGGTAGACTCCTTGTCGACAGTTTTTTTGACAGTCTCTTTGGTAGCAATGTAATCATCATTGAAAACCTATGATTGTTAAGTGAATCTGCTGTTTGAAAAGAGATATTAAAGCGTCACTGATTTTCAGTTGGTCTTTATATTTCCTCATAATTAGCTTGCTGTAACGTATGAAAAGTAATACTTATGTTTGGTTCATTGATACGTATAGCATTTGGCTGATTCTTAGCCAAATGCTATTATTCACGTAGAGGTGAAAGGTATGATCAAACTAAACTCCGATACATCTACATCGTTGTTGCAGCAGGTACAGGAGCGTCAGCAATCGCTGGCAGAGAAGCTCGCGTCCGGCAAACAAATCAACAGTGCCGCTGATGGTGCAGCTGCGCAGCAGATTATTGATCGCCTTACGTCGCAGGTAGAGGGTAATCGCCAGGCCGTAAATAACGTGTATGACGGTATATCACTTGCTCAGGTCGCCGAAGGCGGTCTGGAAGGCATCAATAATGACGTTAACCGCATTCGGGAGCTGTCGGTGCAAGCCGGTAGCGGCATTTTAAGTGCTGCGGACAAACAGGCTATCCAGTCTGAGATCACCCAACTGCAGGAAAACATTACCCAAACCATCGATCAAACGAATTTCGCCGGTAAGCCATTATTGTCGTCTGACAGCGAGATTAATTTTCAGGTGGGTGCTCAGGCAGGTCAGCAAATCAGCGTGAACACGCGTGACATCGCCAGCGAGTTAAACGGTGTACTGAATATCGATGTTACCAGCCAGTCCAGCGAGGATGTCCTTGCAGCGGCTGATGCGGCTGTAGAAGTCGTTGGTAGCGCCCGGGGCGATTTGGGCGCAGTGCAGAATCAATTAGCCAGCACGGCGCGCAACTTAACGCAGTCTGACGTGAATACCGCTGCCGCACGTAGCCGTATTCAGGATACCGATTATGCCCAGGCTGTGTCTCAGCAAGCCGCAAACGATGTATTAGGGCAAGCGTCATTAACGGTACAAGCGCAGGCCAACCAACAACAAGGTCAGGTACTGAGTCTGTTGAACGGTTAAATTGTCGCAAAATTAATCAAAGGCAGGGTTTCCTGCCTTTTTTGTATCTGAAGCACCGGTTTTTCGTTGCGATTCACTGCGTTACCGCTACAATTGCTGTGCACAGTTTGCAATTCTCACGCTTTTTCAACAGTGCATCGTTATTCAAATTTGTTTTTGCATAGCAAAGCAGGCGGTATCGGTAAGAACTTTACTGCGCGACTGCACACATTTGTGAGGATTGGTATAAACTAGTAATAATAACAAAAGCGTTTCGGGGAACGAATGAAGGATATCCTGCTGGTTAGCGACAACAATGCTCTGGTTCAGAATTTACATACTATTCTGACCTTTTTGGGTGAATCTTGTCGTTCCTTCTCGGTATCCGAAGCGTCTGAGCAATTAACCGAGCTGTCGCCAACCGCTGTACTATTAGATATCGCGTCAGGTGAACAGGCGTTAGCCCTGGTTAAAACCTTCCCTATGCACCCCTTTGTTGCGATTAATGTTGACGATCAACCGACGCCAACGGTTGGCAACCTGGTAGGGCATGTTAGTTTGCCCATAACCTACCCGGTGCTCACGCAGGCTATTCACCGTTGTCAGGAATACATTCGCAGCCATCCGGTCCGCAGTAGTGCGGTGCCAATGAAAACCCGATTGTTCCGCAGTCTGGTAGGTAAGAGTGAACAAATTCAATTGGTTCGCCGCTTGGTGGAGCAGGTAGCGCCAACAGACGCGACCGTGCTTATTTTAGGTGAGTCGGGTACCGGTAAAGAAGTGGTCGCGCGTAATGTCCACTTTTTGTCTGAGCGCAAAGACGGGCCGTTTATTCCAGTAAACTGCGGTGCCATACCCGGTGAACTGCTGGAAAGTGAATTGTTCGGCCATGAAAAAGGTGCATTTACTGGTGCCATTAGTGCTCGGAAAGGGCGGTTTGAACTTGCCGAAGGCGGCACGTTATTCCTTGACGAAATTGGCGATATGCCTCTGCAAATGCAGGTTAAGTTACTTCGCGTATTGCAGGAACGGACGTTTGAACGCGTAGGCGGGCACAAGCCCATGCAGTGTAACGTCAGAATTATTGCCGCGACGCACCGCGATTTAGAAAAAATGATCGCCGACGATAAATTCCGCGAAGACTTGTATTATCGTTTGAACGTATTCCCAATCGACAGCCCTGCATTACGCGAGCGTCGTGAAGATATTCCGTTGTTGTTACAGGAACTGATTACACGTATTCATGGCGAGGGTGTTGAGCCGGTTAAATTTACCGAACGCGCTATCAGCTCGTTAATGGAACATTCCTGGTCGGGTAACGTGCGCGAGTTGTCTAACCTGGTCGAACGTTTAATGATTCTGTATCCGGGCCAAATTGTCGACGTGCAGGAACTACCTGCAAAATACCAGTATGGTGACGTTGAACCTTTCGAGCCGGACTACCCTGAAGAAGTGCTTGAGCGCGAAGCATTCAATGAATTGTTTGCTGAAAGCGCCGCACAGGACGATGTTGAAGCGGAACCTGCCATCAATGGCTTCTTGCCCGATGAAGGCGTAAACCTGAAAGAGTACCTTTCAGAGCTTGAGATCAATTTGATTCAACAGGCGCTGGAGCAGCAGGAATGGGTGGTTGCAAGGGCCGCCGATAAACTGGGTATGCGCCGGACTACGCTGGTTGAAAAGATGCGTAAATACGATATTCAGCGTTAGTGTTTGCCTCTCAATACTAACGCTTCAGGTGGTTTAATTTTCTTCTGAACACCGCTTTTTTCTAACATTCATCCTTCTGTTTATTGCTCATATTTCCCGCCGTCAGTTAATTGACGTAAATCCAATTTATCAAATACGCTATAACTATATGAAATTAAACATGTAATTTCTGGCACGGCAAATGCTAAATCATTGGGTAAGTTAATCAGTGTCTGCAAATTGACGAGGATCCCATGGCATTAAAAAGTCGTTCTGCCAATCTTATTGAGGATATCACCGACGCCCCAAGCGGCGCAGGCGCAACGCTCACCGATTTGAGTGTTGCCCGAGACAAGGCTCAAACTCAGCAACAAGAGCTGGCCTCATTGAAACAACAGGCGTCCCGTCTTAACCACTTATTGCAGGTTATGCCTGCAGGCGTGGTGGTTATCGATGGTCAGGGGATTGTTCGTCAGGCAAATGAGCAGGCAAAAGTCTTTTTGGGTGAACCGCTGGAAGGCGAGCTGTGGCGAACCATTATCGCGCGCTCGTTTAAACCCCGTGCCGACGATGGTCACGAGGTGTCTTTGTACGATGGACGCCGGGTTAAGCTGTCCATTACGCCACTTGTGAATGAGCCGGGTCAGCTTATCGTGCTAACCGACTTAACAGAAACCCGTCAGTTACAAGCGCGTCTGAGTCACCTTCAACGCTTATCGTCATTGGGTAAAATGGTTGCGTCACTGGCGCATCAAATTCGTACGCCATTGTCGGCTGCCATGTTGTATGCAGCCAACCTGACCCGCAAAGGATTAGGCGCAGATGCCAGTCATCAGTTTGCCAATAAATTGCAGGACCGTCTGAAAGAGCTGGAAAATCAGGTTAACGACATGCTGTTGTTTGCCAAGAGTGGTGAACAGCAAGTGGTTAATGACATAAGCGTAGCAACTTTGTTCGACGCCATTGAGCCCACTGCGCAAACCATGGCAGTGGGAATGAATCAGACACTGGTGTTCAAAGGTCAGCATATTGACGCACGCATTACCGGCAACCTCACGGCGCTGCAGGGCGCAGTATTAAACCTGATTCAAAATGCCAGCCAGATCAGCCCGAAAGAAAGTACGATTCAGGTGCAGTTTCGCGTGAGTAATCGCTGGCTGGTGGTGGCCGTGTCCGATCAGGGGCCGGGTATTACTGATGCCACAAAGCAAAAAATCTTCGAACCGTTTTTCACTACCAAAACCCATGGCACAGGCCTGGGACTTGCCGTAGTGCAATCGGTCGCTAAAGCCCATCAGGGCAAAATTCAAGTCACCAATTTGCCAGAGGGCGGCGCGTGTTTCGCCATGATGCTACCTCGGGCGTTTTCCAGCGACGTTGAACCATTAACGTCGGTAAAAGAGGGGTAAATCATGTCAAAAACAACTGTTTTGATCGTAGAAGACGATGCCGGTCTGCGCGAAGCATTAGTCGATACCCTGTTATTAGCAGATTATCAAGTCGTTGCTGCCGACAGTGCCGAGCAAGCCATTATGTTGCTGGGCCGTCAACCTGTTGATATCGTGGTGAGCGATATCCAAATGGGCGAAATGAATGGCCTGGCATTGTTGAAAGCAATTAAAGCCAAAGACGCCAATTTGCCGGTACTGTTGATGACGGCCTATGCCACTATCGACGATGCCGTGCAGGCTATGCGAGATGGCGCAACTGACTATCTCTCCAAGCCATTCGCGCCGGAAGTATTGTTAAACCTTGTGGGCCGGTATGCACCCGCACAGAAGGTCGAATCCCGTCAGCCGGTAGTAGGCGATCCGCGCAGCGAAGAGTTACTGCTGTTAGCCCGTAAAGTCGCGCGTTCAGAAGCGACTGTGATGGTGTTGGGGCCAAGTGGTTCGGGTAAAGAAGTCTTATCTCGCTATATTCACGACAACTCCCAGCGGGCGAATAATTCGTTTGTTGCAATTAATTGCGCCGCTATTCCGGAGAATATGCTGGAAGCCACCTTATTTGGTTATGAGAAAGGGGCGTTTACCGGCGCAATTCAGGCGTGTCCGGGTAAGTTTGAGCAAGCCCAAGGCGGTACGCTGTTACTCGACGAAATCACCGAAATGGATTTGGCGTTACAAGCCAAATTATTACGTGTGCTACAGGAAAAAGAAGTCGAGCGATTGGGCGCACGAAAAACTATCTCGTTGGACGTACGGGTCATTGCAACCAGTAACCGCGACCTGAAAGAGGCGG
>CEUY01039424.1_pt1 | contig 11148 bp, 8 predicted proteins | sample 361481 | NCBI WGS metagenome assembly CEUY01 (sample SAMEA2622737, study PRJEB7988) | marine metagenome | isolation source: saline water (ENVO:00002010), including
TCCGTCGCTCTAACCAACTGAGCTAAGGGGGACCTGTGTTTCAACGGCTGCGAATATTAATGAGGTAACGATGATGTGTCAATATACTTCGTTATATTTTTATTTCGTTTGCTTAAAAAATGTCTTTTTGGCGATCTTTAATACAATTTCACGCTAAACTGGCTGTTTTTTAAACTTTGTTGGCTGTGGATAACGCTAATTACATGAAAAATAATAGATTAGTTATAGGTAATGCCTTCAGCTTTACGTTAAAAATCGCAAAAAGAATATAAACTTATATTTTTATGCCTAAAAGCTATTAAAAAAACGTTGAATACTGTGCTTACGTACAGCTTTTCATAAATCTGTAACCTAATGTGCGAAGTTAGAAGGTTAGTCGTTACTTACATAAAATTTCCTCGATCTGGCGTGAAGCCGCGCCAATACTGGCTCTATGAGACTTATCCACGAATTCTGTGGATAACTATGTTGATAGATGTGTTTCATTGCGAGTCGTGATGGTCACATGTCAAAATATCGTCATATTTCTGCCATGCTAAAACAGCTTTAACTCATTGTTTTAAAATGTTTTAAAATAGATTTTGCACAATTGTGTAACACGGTGTCAATGTTTTATGCACCAAAATGATCAGTCGAATACTTGTGTGTTACTCATTCACCAGTTGGTCTGAAAAATCGACAGTTTAACAAACTGTTTACACAAAGGGCCTAGTGGCTGAGTATCGATGACAGGGCAGGCTTATGTTATCTGGGCTGGATTAAGTGTATTTAATAAGTTACACGCGCTATCGGTGGCATAAAATACGCTTTAATCGTGAATCCCTGTTCAATTGAACAAATAAGATTCCGTTATTGACGCCTTAAGTGATAAAAATGCGATGAATTGCATTATTCGGTGCGTAAAATTAATTAAACGATAAAATACTGTTGTTATTTACAGCACTCCAGTACAATAAATCCTTTATTTTAAATCTGCGAAAGTTCGGATGGTTGATAGATTTCCGCCCGCGCTTCAGTTCATCCCGAAATGTGTGAATAAACCATGTCAGCAGCGAACAACAAGTCCAGAGATCTTATAAATGGCGATATCAGTCAAACGCTAAAGCGGATGACGGTGCCGATGATTGTTGGCATGATCATGATGATGAGCTTCGGACTGGTAGATACCTTCTTTGTTAGTTTGCTTGGTACCGAGCCGCTTGCCGCAATCAGTTTTACGTTTCCTGTTACGTTTACGCTGATCAGTTTGAATATTGGGTTGGGAGTAGGCACATCGGCTGTCATTGCGCGACTCGCCGGACAGGGAAATCAGGATAATGCGCGGGAAACCGGCTCCGGTGCCATTATGCTGTCATCATTATTAGTCGGCATACTGGCCATTATAGGCGGCTTCACTGTTGTACCTATTTTCTCGCTGCTTGGCGCCCAGGATAACCTGATGCCATTTATTCAGGATTATATGTACATCTGGTATTTTGCCTCCGTGTTCCTGGCGATTCCCATGGTTGGAAACAGTGTATTGCGGGCCAGAGGCGATACCAAGACGCCAAGCATCATTATGGCGACTGGCGGCGGCATAAATGCAGTACTCGACCCGATTCTTATATTCGGTGTTGGACCAATTCCGGAAATGGGCATTGGCGGTGCAGCGCTGTCTACGTTGATTTCCTGGATCATTTGTTCAATCTGGATTTTGTACTTACTGGCTAAACAGCGCGGCTACATTCTTCCTCGTTTGCTGACCCCAAAAGAATTCATGGTCAGCAGCCGTTCAATCCTTCATATCGCATTACCTGCTGCCGGGGCTAATATGCTCACGCCAATTGCCGGGGCCATTCTTACCCGGGTGGTCGCGGGCTATGGCGAGGAAGCCGTCGCGGCATGGGGAGTAGGGAGCAGGTTAGAGTCATTTACCACTATACTTGTGTTGGCGTTATCGATGACGTTACCACCCTTTATTAGTCAGAACCTGGGGGCTAATAAATTTGACCGCGTAAAACAGGCTTATTGGCTGGCGGTAAAATTTGTGATGGGTTGGCAGTTGTTGGTAAGCATACTGTTATGGCTGCTGTCAGGCTTGATTGCGGCGCTATTCGCCAAAGAACAGGCGGTAGCCGAATTGATCCAACTGTTCCTGTTAATTGTACCCTTTGGGTACGGATTGCAGGGCATCATAATATTGACAAACTCCTCGTTGAACGCATGTCATTTGCCTATGTCGGCACTCACACTGAGCATTATTCGATTGTTTGTGTTTTTTGTGCCCATCACGGTAGCCATGGGTTGGGTGTTTGATCTTACGGGTATCTTTGCTGGTGCCGTTGCCGCCAATCTGTGTATGGCCATGGTATCAATGTATTGGTTCCGTCGCTCTCTACGTGTATTAGAAACTCAAACTGATTAGCAGGTAACGCATCATGACGAAAGGTTTTGAACTGGTCTCAAAATATGAACCCGCCGGCGATCAGCCCAACGCCATAGAGGCGTTGGTCGATGGTCTGGAGAGTGGCCTTGCCCAACAAACCCTTCTGGGGGTAACCGGTTCAGGTAAAACCTTCACAATGGCGAACATCATCAACCAGGTACAACGCCCAACGTTAGTGCTAGCGCACAACAAAACCCTGGCGGCGCAGCTGTACGGCGAAATGAAAGAGTTCTTTCCGAATAATGCCGTTGAATACTTCGTTTCTTATTACGACTACTATCAGCCAGAAGCTTACGTTCCCAGTACCGATACCTTTATTGAAAAAGACGCGTCAATTAACGACCACATAGAACAGATGCGCTTGTCGGCTACAAAAGCGCTCATGGAGCGTCGTGACGTTGTCATTGTTGCCAGTGTATCTGCTATTTATGGTTTGGGTGATCCTGAGTCCTACATGAAAATGCTGCTGCATTTGCGTCAGGGTGACACAATCAATCAGCGGGACATATTGCGCCGTTTAGCCGAGCTACAATACAAGCGCAACGATCTGGCCTTTGAGCGAGGAACATTCCGGGTTCGTGGGGACGTGATTGACATTTTCCCGGCTGACTCCGAGAAGCAGGCTGTTAGAGTTGAGTTATTTGACGATGAAATAGACCGAATCAGTTTGTTCGATCCGCTTACCGGTTCCGTAGACAAAAATGTGGTGAGGGCGACAGTATTCCCGAAAACGCACTATGTTACGCCACGTGAAAAAATTCTGGATGCGGTGGAGAGTATTAAAACCGAACTGGCCGATCGTAAAAAGCAGTTACTAAGCGTAAATAAGCTGCTGGAAGAACAACGCATAAGTCAGCGCACGCAGTTCGACATAGAAATGATGATGGAACTTGGCTATTGCTCCGGGATCGAAAACTACTCGCGTTATTTGTCGGGACGGGCGCCGGGAGAGCCGCCACCGACCTTGTTGGACTACTTTCCTGCCGATGGCCTGATGTTTATTGACGAATCGCACGTCACTGTGTCGCAGATAGGTGCGATGTATAAAGGCGACCGTTCTCGCAAAGAAACACTGGTGGAATATGGTTTCCGTTTGCCGTCGGCCCTCGACAACCGGCCGCTCAAATTCGAGGAGTTTGAGCATATTTCACCGCAAACAATTTATGTATCGGCTACCCCGGGCAATTACGAGCTTGAGAAGTCAGATGGCGAAGTCGTCGAACAGGTTGTTCGGCCAACCGGTCTATTGGACCCGGTTATCGAAGTACGCCCTGTGGCCACACAGGTGGACGATGTGCTGTCTGAAATTCAATCACGCGTGGCCGTAGATGAGCGGGTTCTTATAACAACGCTCACCAAACGCATGGCAGAAGATCTCAGTGAGTACCTCAACGAACACGGTGTGAAAGTGCGTTACCTGCATTCCGACATTGATACGGTTGAACGTATTGAAATCATACGTGACCTGCGCTTAGGTAAGTTTGATGTACTGGTGGGTATCAACCTGCTCCGGGAAGGTCTGGATATGCCAGAAGTGTCTTTGGTGGCCATATTAGATGCCGACAAAGAAGGTTTCCTGCGTGCTGAAAAGTCGTTAATTCAAACTATTGGTCGTGCTGCACGTCACATCAATGGTAAAGCCATTCTGTACGGCGACACTATTACCGGCTCCATGCGCAAAGCCATAGATGAAACCGAACGCAGGCGCGCGAAACAGATTGCTCACAATGAAGCCAACGGTTTAACTCCGCAAAGTCTGAACAAACCGATTACTGACATTATGGATCTTGGAGATTCGGTTGCACCACAAGCAGGTAAAATCAAACTGCGTAAAGTGGCAGAGTCGAAACAGGCAGCCAAAGCCGCTTCGGCAACAGAAATCATGGGCCGAATTGGCGAGTTGGAAAAAGAAATGTTTGAATATGCCCGTGAGTTGGAGTTTGAAAAAGCCGCTTCGCTGCGAGATGAGATTGAACAGCTGCGTAAGCAGGTCGTTACCTTGTCTTAACGAGGGGCGTATAGTAGTCAGTGACTGAATAGAGTATTACTAAAACAATGACTAAAGAACAACCAAACAACCCCTTGCACGGCGTGACGCTGGAAGCTGTAGTAACCCGCTTACAAGCGCATTACGGCTGGGATGGCTTGGCCGCAAGGGTGAATGTCAATTGCTTTAAGAGCGATCCTTCTGTTAAATCGTCACTGAAATTTTTGCGTAAAACCCAATGGGCACGTGACAAGGTGGAGCAGCTTTACATCTCCACATTCAGTGAAAGCTCGCCCTGGCAGAAATAAACACCTCACTTTTATTGGTCAGCTGAGACTGAATTAGCAATCATCGGCACATATTTGGCAAACCACTGCTGAGCATGTTTGTCGAACAAGATGTCTTTACCATCCACTCTATACGCATAGCTTACCTTGTTATCGATAAGTCGGATAACGAGCTTGTTCAGTTTATCTTCCTAAACGGTCAACTCTATACAGGTATTAGCAGGCAGGCTTTGGGTGGCAGCTAATACACCGTTAAAGCGGATCTCTTACTTTTTTGTAACGAAGGGGATTTGGCGCGCAACTGAATATCTTCTTCGACGATCTGTTGCCGATGACCGGGCATGACGCAAGCGCTGAGCCACGTTATTACTAAGGCAACAAGTGCGACTCGAATCAGATTGTTCATACTGACTTTCTTCACACATTTTCTTCCACACGCATGCTGATTATCGCACTTGCTGCAACTATTGCTAGTGCCAGTATGTAACGACTTTTTTGCAAGCAGGGCGGGTTATCTAAAAATTTACAAACATTCTGCTCAAAATGTGATTGTAAATGTTGGTTTCTCTGCCTATTATGGTTTGAGTATCAATAACTATACCTAAAACAAAAGACGGTGCGACCATGTTAAATCGATTGCAAGAGTCAGATATTAAGTTGCTACGGGTGTTTTATGCGGTAGCAAGTTGTAATGGATTTACCGCTGCTGAACCGGTGTTACGTATGCAACGCCCCAATATCAGTGCGGCAATTAAAAAGCTTGAAGAACGACTGGATCTGGTTTTGTGTCACCGCGGTCGCGGTGGTTTTCAAATGACTAAAGAAGGCGAGGTAGTCTTTCAGGAAACCAAACGTATATTCAACGCGTTTGATAACTTTGTTTTTAACCTCAAGTCTTTGCATGATGATTATTCAGGTCATATTACATTGGTGTTGATGGCAGGTCTGCCGCTCTCTATACATCTGGCTGTAAGCCGGGCAGTAAAAAGCACCATGAAAAAGTTCGACGATATTCACGTCAACATTCAAACCCGACTATATAATGAAGTGGAACACGTGGCGTTGTCGGGTGAGTGCCACCTGGTAGTGTCTACTTACGATATGGTGAAACCTGAGTCGGTCACATTTCATACCATAGGTACCTCGTGTAACGGTCGCCTTTACTGCGCGCCTTCGCACCCGCTAGCGAAATACCGCGACGTTGATGCATTACCTGACAATGTTCGCATTGAAGATTACCCGGCAATCGGGATTTCTGGTTTGTCATCGGCTAACTACATTGACGGCGACAGTCGCTTGGCCATCCAAACGTTTTCAGATTCATTTGATGCGGCGATGTCAGCAATGATGACCGGCGAGTACGTTGCGTTATTGCCGGATTACATGGCAAAAGAGCAGGGGGTTGCACTCGGGTTGGTGCCTATTGCTAATGGTAACTTGTTTACCTTCAGTCATGAGCTGTTCGTCATCAACGGTAAAAACACCCGTCTGAACCCTGTACTGCGGTACTGCATTAAAGAGTTGGGTTACTTTATTACTGAGAGTCAGAAGTAATCAGACTGAAATCGGTAAAGTCAGATTTTAAAACAGGCCAGACAGCAATGTCTGGCCTGTTTTTATTTGGTTTTGGGTTTTTCATCGGACGGAGAATGGTGAATGGCAATACCGCCGCCGAGGAAGCCAAAATTCCATTTACCCTTCGCTGTGCCGTCTTCTTCGACTTCCAGCTTGATCCCGCCACTGTCTATATCTGTTTCATAGGAACCAGACAACACACTAATACCTTTATCGATATCATTTAAGGTCAGCATGCCGTTGCGATAATCGTAGTGCACAATAAACTGCTTAGGGTTGGCGAAGTAGGCTTTTTCGATAGCAAAGGTGCCGACATTATCTATGGTAAAGCGGTAGTTTTCCGGAGCAGATGCCAATGCGGTTAATCCGGCTTGCAGTGGTGATATCAATGTCGCTTGGTGCTGAGTATCATCAGAGGTTTCTTCGGCAACGCGGATGTGGCCGGTCAGCACAACTAAGTAACTGCCGTCTGCCTGATAACCGATGTCCAGAATGTCGTAACCGGGCTCAAGAATAGCTTCTGCCTGACTCTCAATAATATCAGACTGGACAATGAAGTCTTTTGAGGTGGTGAAGGACTGAATCTTGCCACCGACGCGCTCGATAGCTTCCCGCTTAGCGAATAACACCGCTTCCTTGAAGTCCTGCTGGACGCTGGACTTTATTCCGTCATCCAGTCCTTTGATTTTGACTGGAATCAACGATGAACTGGCCATTGAAACGAGGGGCAGTAGTGTGAGCCCGAATAATCCGTTTTTCATAGCCAGCTCCGTGTAGTAGTGATTAACTTTCGTACTCTAACGGATCCGTGACGTTATTGTCACGAAATGCTTCCAGACGTTCCTGACAAGCGCCGCATTTACCACAGGCATGTTCGCGCCCGTTGTAGCACGTCCAGCTTTTGCCATAGTCCAGGCCCATTCGAAGACCGTCAGTCAAGATCGCGGTTTTACTTACTTTCAGATAGGGCGTCACAATTTCTATCGCTTCGTAGTTAGCAATGGCACAAACGTCATTCATTTTTTCTACGAATTCAGGGCGGCAATCCGGATAAATCGCGTGATCACCTGAGTGTGCACCGTAATACACTTTATTGGCTTCCATGCTTACCGAATAGCCAACAGCCAGAGACAACAAAATCATATTGCGGTTTGGTACCACAGTTTGCTTCATACTTGGCTCTTCGTAATGGCCTTCAGGCACCTCAATATCGTCGGTCAGTGCTGAGCCTCCAACCAAACTGTTAATTGCTGAGATGTCCACGATTTTATGGGAGATGCCCAGCTCTTTACAGACGTTAGCAGCATAATCCAGTTCTTTCTTATGGCGCTGACCATAGTCAAAAGACAGGGCATAGGGAGTCTTTCCATCTTCAATGGCTTTGTTCAGCACGGTGTAGCTGTCCATGCCACCGGAGTAGATCACAATCACTTTTTCAGACATAACGGAGTATAATTATAGAAAACATAACGGAATTTTAAGCTATCCCTGCTAAAATCCCAACTATCAAGACGACAGGATTACAGATTTGACAGATCAGGTACTCAACATTAACGAAATGTTCGAAACTATTCAGGGCGAAGGTGTCTACACCGGCGTGCCTGCTATTTTTGTGCGATTACAAGGTTGTCCGGTAGGATGCCCCTGGTGTGATACCAAGCACACCTGGACGCTCGATGAAAACCTGATCGACAGCGTTGATGCTGTTATTAATAAAAGCGAAGAGTCTGAACGCTTCTTTGGTATTTCTGATTTGGGTTTGCTGGCGCTGTTTGAGCAACAAGGTTACAACGCCAAACACGTTGTCATAACCGGTGGTGAACCCTGTATGTACGACCTCACAGGATTAACCGAGCTGTTGCATGAACGCGGCTTTACATCGCAAATTGAGACCAGTGGTACATTTGAAGTGAAATGCGCTCAACAGACCTGGGTCACAGTATCACCTAAGGTAAATATGAAAGGCGGTTATGATGTACTCACCAGCGCGCTACAACGTGCCAATGAAATAAAGCACCCGATCGCGATGCAAAAACATGTCGACGAACTGGACGCGCTGCTAGCTGGTATTGACCTGACGGATAAAGTGGTGTGCTTACAACCCATCAGTCAGCAGGCCAGGGCAACAGAGCTGGCAATAAAAACCTGTATTGACCGTAACTGGCGCTTATCGCTGCAAACACATAAATATGTGGGAATTGCCTGAATGTTTGTTACGCTGACAAACAGAGTGTCGAAACGAGTAAAGCGTATGAGCTGGAAGACGATTGCATTGTTTATTGCCGCTATGGGTGTTTTTATGGCACCGGGAAGTGCGTTTGCAGCAAACTGGTCAATTCATTACCCACGGCCAATAGACGAAAACGATCAACGCCATGACTACCCCCTTACGTTGTTAAAGCTCGCACTGAGCAAAACCGGTGTGCGGTATACATTAACGCCATCTGAGCGAATTTTGCTGCAAGGGAAATCAATTCGTCAGCTAAAAGAAAACCGCGAGATTAATATTCTGTGGGTGATGACCGACACGCAGCGCGAGAAAGAGCTATTGCCCATTCGCATTCCTATCCATAAAGGCCTGATTGGTTGGCGGGTGTTTTTAATTAATCAAAGCCTGGAAGACCGGTTTGAGAAAGTGACTGATTTTCAATCGTTAACCAAACTGACTCCTTTGCAGGGCGCGGAATGGCCAGATACGAAAATTCTTCAGTCTAACGGGTTTAACGTACTGACTGTAACCGACTTTCCGGAGGCTTTTAGTCGTTTAGCGTTACGCCAGGGCGACTTTTTCCCGCGGGCAGTGAGTGAGGTACTCGATGAGCTCAATTACTCGTCTCTGGACCCGGACATCGTGCTGGAGAAAGACCTCGTCATTCATTACCCAACGGCGATGTACTATTTCGTAAACCGCGCTAATCCGACCATGGCACGCCTGATTGAAACAGGCCTGCGACGTGCGTTAGAAGATGGTTCTTTTGATAATATTTTTATTAGCCACCACCGGGAAGCGTTGTTAAAAGTGGATATTGGCAATCGCAAAGTGTTTCATATCGACAACCCTCTGTTGCCGCCGGGCACCCCTCTCGATGACAAAGCCTTGTGGTTTGACCCGGAAAAGCATACACCAAACGTCAACGACGATTGAGCGGTATATATCTGTTAATCAGGCATAAAAAAACCAGCGAAGTCGCTGGTTTTTTTGTGTCTGTATCAATGCGTAATTAAGACTGTCCGTGAACGTCTTTCATTGAACGACCCGATGGGTCAGCATTGTTCTTGAAGCTTTCGTCCCACTCAAGGGCTTCAACCGTACTACAGGCAATTGACTTACCGCCCGGAACACAGCGTGCAGCGGTTTCCTGAGGGAAGTAACCTTCAAAGATAGTGCGGTAGTAGTAACCTTCTTTGGTGTCAGGCGTGTTGATTGGGAAGCGGAATTCAGCAGAGGCAAGTTGCTGGTCGCTCACTTCGTTCTCAACAAAATCTTTGATTGAGTCAATCCATGAATAACCCACACCGTCACCAAACTGTTCTTTCTGGCGCCACAGTACTTCTGGCGGCAGGGTATCACCATTGTCGAAGGCTTCACGCAAAATGTATTTTTCCATTTTGCCGTTACCACACATTTTGTCTTTCGGGTTCAGGCGCATGGCAACGTCCATGAACTCTTTGTCTAGGAACGGTACACGTGCTTCTACACCCCATGCTGACGTGGCTTTGTTGGCACGCGCACAGTCAAACATGTGCAGGCGGTCAAGCTTACGCACGGTTTCTTCGTGGAATTCTTTGGCATTCGGCGCTTTGTGGAAATACAGGTAACCACCAAAGATTTCATCTGAACCTTCGCCAGACAGAACCATTTTGATACCCATTGCTTTGATCTTACGGGTCATCAGGTACATAGGCGTAGCGGCACGAATAGTCGTCGTGTCGTAGGTTTCCAGATGGTAAATAACGTCGCGGATCGCATCCAGACCTTCCTGAATGGTGAAGTGGATCTCGTGATGCACGGTACCAATCATGTCGGCTACTTTTTTGGCAGCCAGTAAGTCAGGGGCGCCTTCAAGGCCTACGGCAAACGAGTGCAGACGTGGCCACCAGGCATCAGACTTGTCTTCATCTTCAACGCGCTTAGCAACGTATTTAGCAGCAACGGCAGACACCAGTGATGAATCCAAACCACCCGACAACAGTACGGCGTAAGGTACGTCTGACATCAGGTGAGATTTTACTGCTTTTTCAAACGCTTCGCGAAGGTCGTCGATGCTGGTTTCGTTGTCTTTAACGGCATCGTACTCCATCCAGTCGCGTTTGTAGTATTTCACTAATTCGCCGGTTTTACTCCACATGTAGTGGCCCGGAGGGAATTCACTGATTGTTTTACACACAGGCGCCAGGGCTTTCATTTCTGATGCTACGTAGAAATTACCGTGCTCGTCGTAACCTGTATATAGCGGGATAATACCAATATGGTCACGGGCAATCAGGTAGGAATCCTGCGCTTCGTCATAAAGAACGAAGGCAAACATGCCTTGTAAATCGTCAATAAACTCTACACCGCGTTGTTGATACAGAGGTAAAATCACCTCGCAATCAGAACGGGTTTTAAAGTTGTATGGGGTAGCCAAATCTTTAGCCAACTGCTTGTGGTTGTAGATTTCACCGTTAACCGCCAGGATTTGCTGACCGTTATCGCTGATAAGCGGTTGTGCGCCAGTGTCGACATCGACGATAGCTAAACGCTCGTGACACAAGATGGTATTGTCATTATTCCAGATACCCGACCAGTCAGGGCCACGGTGACGCAGCGTTTTGGTTAATTCAAGTGCTTGGGTTCTGAGTTCAGACACATCGGTTTTGATATCTAAGATACC
>CEUY01021367.1_pt1 | contig 11132 bp, 9 predicted proteins | sample 361481 | NCBI WGS metagenome assembly CEUY01 (sample SAMEA2622737, study PRJEB7988) | marine metagenome | isolation source: saline water (ENVO:00002010), including
GATGTCTGTAGACCGCGATCTGGTCAATGAGGCAGCACTCGGAGGTCAGGGCTGGCCAGTACACATTCCATACTTCGACATCAACAATAAGAATTGGGATGATAAGTGGAAGATTGATTATGACCCTGAGGGTGCCGAGGCACTTCTGGATCAAGCCGGATTCCCAAGAGGGGATGATGGATATAGATTCTCAATGCCAATGTTCGCATGGCCGATTGGACACTTCTATGGTGAAATCGGTGACAACGTTGCCATCTTCTGGGAAGACATTGGTGTAAAAACCGATGTGCTCCATTACGAATACGCTGTATTCCGTCCAACTCTTGTCGGTAGATCAGCAACTCAGGCTTGGACAGACACTGGACCTCTTGAGAACTTCGCGAGTACACCTTGGGACTGGCCAAGAGGTATTCAGATGAGTGCTCTTGCTCGAGGTGGAAAGAGTCATGGTCTGGAGAATCCAGAGTCAACAGCCAACTACCAAAACGTTGCGGCTGAAGCTTCTCTGGAAGGCAGAATTGCTCTGAACAATGAGTACGCAGACTTCATTAGGCATTGGTTGCCAGGTTTCGGCATCGTAGCCTCACCTAGTCTGCTTGTTTACAACCCAAACAGTATTGATTCTTGGGATATGGAGTTAGGATTGCGCCAAGCAAGCAACTCCCCTGAGTTCATCAAACTTAAATAGCCCTTAGGAACGGTTATAATCTCCCAACCCAAATTGGCGAATTCTTCACCTACATTATGTAAGGTAGCCAGTTTGGGTTGGGAGAAGAGTTTTGCCTGAATGAAAAAATTTCTAATCCGACGAGCGATATTTGCACTACTCACACTGTGGGGAATTACATTTGTTGTATTTGGCCTATCTAGACTAGGTCCCGATCCTCTGTTGATCTATGTCAGAGATGACTCTTATGGCATTAGCGAAGAGACACTCGAAAAATTGAGAACAAAATGGGGGCTAGATCGGCCTTTCCACGTCCAATACCTTAAATGGATGGGTGCAATGTTGAAAGGTGATATGGGGCAAAGTATCGCTGCTCAACGACCAGTGACCACAATGATTGGTGAGAGATTACCCAACACTTTGCAGTTGGCCGCTGTTGCGTGGTTATTTGCTTCAATCCCTGGTGTTGGGCTAGGCGTGCTATCAGCAGTAAAACGAGGTTCTTCATGGGATTACAGCACACGTTTTGTGGCATTAATTGGTCAAGCCACTCCAGCGTTCTGGCTCGCAATTCTGATGATTCTCGTTTTCGCTGTAAGACTCGACTGGCTCCCTCCAGCTACTAAAGCAACATCTGTTGATTCTTTTAGAACGCAAGCGGCTCATTTCGTAATGCCCGCTTTAGTGCTCGGATTTGATCCTTGGGCGTCTTACCTACGGCTAACTCGTTCTTCCATGCTCGAAGTACTCGAGTCGGAATTCGTCAAACTGGCACGCGCAAAAGGCGTTTCAGGTACCGCCGTGATATGGAAACATGCTCTGCGCAACGCACTGATACAACCGCTGACGGTTTCAGCCTTGGTACTAGCAGCATTCATTACAGGTAGTGTGTTTGTTGAAGCAGTATTTGCATGGCCAGGTATAGGGAGGCTCGCTGTACAAGCGTCGTTAGACAACGATTTTCCGGTACTTGCCGGAGTTGTTCTTTTATTCGGATCAGCGTACGTATTTTTAAACTTCATTGCGGACATGCTGTACGCAATTATTGACCCGCGAATCCGGTATGACTGATATAGCAAAATCTAACAAATCTATGGCTTTGCGGATTATCTCATTGCCATCTCGAATATTTTATTTCACAAAGCGCTGGCCGATTATTCCAGCAGTGATATTAATCGCCATTGTTTTCGGTGCGATATTTGCTCCGACACTAGCACCCTTCGATCCACGAGATGGCGATCTCAGAGCAAGAAACATTCCTCCAGTTTGGCTTGAAGGAGGTACGACGGAGCACTTACTGGGTACAGATAATCTGGGTCGCGATATGTATAGCCGACTGTTATACGGTGCAAGAATTTCATTATTTGTCGCCAGTGTGGCTGTAGCGTTTGGGTTAATCGCTGGGACTCTTACAGGCGTGGTCGCCGGTTACTTCGGCGGAATGGTTGATGAGGTACTCATGCGACTTGTCGACTTATGGTCCTCTCTACCATTCTTATTAATTGCTCTAATTGTGGCAATTAGTGTCGGACCTAGTCTGGGTATGGTGATGGCGTTGCTAGCAGTCAGCTCTTGGTCTGCAGGATCAAGAAATATTAGAGGTGAAGTTCTCTCACTTCGAGGCCGGGACTATATTCAGATGGCAAAAGTAATGAACGCATCTGATCTCAGAATAATCGTAAGACATCTTCTTCCGAACGTTCTACACGTAGTAATAGTAATCACCACACTAAGGACTGGTTCGATGATCATCGCTGAAGCCGGTCTAAGTTTTCTAGGTGTCGGAGTACCTGCATCAGTACCGACCTGGGGCATTATGATCGCCCAAGGTCAAAAATTTCTTACGACAACATGGTGGATGTCAATCATGCCAGGGGTTGCAATTTTCTTGATTGTTATGTCGTTCAACTTCCTAGGAGATTGGATAAGAGACAGATTCGATCCGCGCTTGAATCAGTTGGACTAATCCAAACTAATTCTGAATACGGTATGCGCAAAAGGATTATTAATGGTGTTCGATCTAATAATTGAAAACGGATTAGTTATCGACGGAACGGGAAAAGCAGCCTACCCCGCAGCAGTTGGTATCACCGACGAAAAAATATCCGCTATTGGCGATCTGTGCGATTCTGAATCTCAAGAAAAGATCGACGCCACAGGTCATGTGATAACACCCGGTTTCATTGATACACACTGTCACTCTGATGGAGCCTTATTGATCGATGGTCAACATGCTGAAGGTGTTCGACAAGGTATAACGACAGAAATCATTGCGCCTGATGGGCTTACTTACGCACCACTCAACGGTGCCGATTATTCGATGTATCGGCAATACCTTTCGGGCCTACTCGGTCTCCCACCTGAAGACTTGGACATGTCTTCTATAAGTTCAGCGCTAGAAAACTATCATCATAAAACAGCTCCCAACGTGGCTATGTTCTTGGGGCATGGTCCAGTCAGAATACATTCTGTCGGAATGGAAGACGTGCCGCTCACAGGTAAGACGCTTGAACATGCAAAAAGTCTTATGGCAGAGTCGTTTGAACAGGGAGCGTGCGGTTTCTCAACTGGATTATCGTACTATCCGAATTCTTTTTCGGACTCTAATGAACTAGTCGAGTTGTGCAAGGTAGCGGCAAAACACGACAAAGCTTTCTCCATACACACGAGAAACCACAATACCAATCGAGCTTTTTGTGGAGGAGGGGTCGAGGAAGCTCTCGAAATAGGTCGAAGATCAGGTGTCAAAGTTCATATAGAACATTATCGAACAAGTGCAAATAATGCCGGTCAAATAGAAAGCATAATGGAACCGATTGAAGTTGCTAAAAAAGATGGAGTAGATGTAACGCTAGAACTCTATCCATATCCAGTTGGATCTGGCCACCCAATCGCCCATTTCCCAAGCTGGTTTCATGAAGGCGGTACAACAGCAGCACTACGCAGGCTCGAAGAAACCGAAACAAAAGCAATGCTTATTCGCGACTTAGAAGATTCAGATTCATCGGTTCTACACGAATATAGTTGGACGTGGATATCCTCAGAAAAAAATCGCCATTACGAAGGAATGAGTTTCAATGATGTTGCAGAGGAGAGAGGAACATCTATTGAACAGATGATCTGTGAAGTGGTGCTGGAAGAAAAATTCTCATGCGGTGTACGCGGAGTCCCACCACAGAGTGCCAGGTTGTGGCGTCAGGTCGAAGAAGATGTAATGACGTTATTGGATCGACCAGACTACATGGTGGGCTCTGATGCGATCCCGGTGGGTGGATTACAACACCCACGTGCATGGGGTACCTTTCCACGTATTGTTGGAAGGTTGAGGAGACGACACGGTTACCCACTTGAGCAGGTAATACAACGAGTAACACAGAATCCTGCAAGAAGGTTTGGGCTGGAAGGACGTGGAGAAATAAGGGAAGGATTCCAGGCAGATATATGTGTTTTCGATCCCGAAATGATCAATGATCTATCTTCCTTCGAAGACCCAATGATGCATCCCATCGGTATACCACATGTGTTGGTTAACGGAAAATTAGTGGTTCAAAATTCAAAATGTACCGGAATTATGTCCGGTAACGGAATTAAAGCAGTCTAAATATTGAGGGACGGTACCTAAATGACAACCTCTAACCCTGTTTACGATGAGCTAGGTGTCAAGCCAGTTATCCACGCCGCGGGAACGATAACTTCCTTTGGAGGATCGAAGCCTAGACCAGAAGTTGTCGACGCAATGGCGATAGCTTCGACTAGTTTCGTAAGCCTTACAGAACTCAACGAAAAGGTTGGTGAATATATCGCTGAAGTTACAGGGGCAGAGGCTGGTCTTGTAGTCAGTGGAGCAGCTGGCGGTGTTGTTCTGTCTATAGCAGCCTGTATGACTGGAAAAAACGTCGGCTTTGTGCGCCAATTACCCAATACAACGGGCATGAAAAACGAACTCGCCATTCAAAAAATCCATCGCGGCGGATATAGTGACATGTACACGTTCGCTGGCGTCAAGTTCAACGAGGCTGGTTCTGTAAACGGCTGCCTGCGTGAAGAGCTTGACCTTGCAATAAACGAAAATACCGCCGCCGTCGCGTACCTTTTCGGACCGGGTGTACTTACAAACGGTCTTTCGTTACGCGAGGTTGCAGAGGTAGCACACTCAAAAGGAGTCCCGGTGATTGTGGATGCAGCAGCCATGTTGCCGCCAAAATCTAACCTTCGCAGATTTATCGAAGAAGGAGCAGATCTAGTGACTTTTTCTGGTGGAAAGTACATTCGAGGTCCTCAGGGCACAGGTCTACTTTTTGGACGAAAAGATCTTGTAGAAGCTGCTGCCTTAAACACTGCGCCTAATCACTCGATCGGTAGACCACAAAAAGTCACTAAGGACGAAATGGTAGGACTTTATGTGGCACTAAAATTATTCATGGAAACAGATGATGACCAGCTATTTACGCAATACAGAGAGACATTAGCGCCGATACACAACAACCTCAAAAAAATAGAAAATATTGACATTGATATAAAACTTACGGAAAGCAAATATCACGTACCAACTCTGGTTATTGGATTGAATTCGAACAGAGTTGGGCGAGACCCACAAAAATTACTCCAGAAACTTCTCGATGGTGAACCGAGGGTGTTCATGACATATGACGCTAATGAAGATAGCTTGTCAGTTAACCCAATAAACCTACAGCAAGGTGAAAATCTCCTGTTATCAGAAAGATTGGCTGAAGTACTAACGTAATCCAAAATTACCTTAACTCTTGGAACTTGAATTAGATGACTATCGATAGAAACTACCGCTGCATGGTGGTAAAACCAGATGATTTTGATGATTTCTGGGAGGGAGTCCTAACAGACGTCGCGTGTGTCGATCTCGACCCGGTAATGGAAAAAGATCCACTTAGATCAAATGAAGACGTGGACGTCTATCAAGTTTTTTTCACCAGTATTGACCAAGTTCGCATATCAGCATGGTATTCGTTACCAAAAAATCCCAACGACAAGTTACCCGCGATGGTGCAACTTCCAGGTTACCAAAGCGACCCACCAATACCTAGAGATTGGGCTGCAAAGGGTTACGCCTGTATCTCTGTAAATCCAAGAGGGAAAGTCAGAAGCCGATCACAATTTGACCCAGGTTATCCCGGACTGCTCACCTACAACATAATTGATAAAAACTCCTACTCATACAGGGGATTTTATGTGGACGCATGGCGCAGCGTTGATTTCCTACTTAGCCGACCTGAAGTTGACTCTGATCGAATTGGTGCTGTGGGTGGAAGCCAAGGTGGAGCCCTTGCGACTACTATCGCTGCTATGAGGAGCGAAATATCGGCAGTATCGATCAGCGCTCCCTATCTATGCGGCTATATGGATGCAATAGAACTTACCCACACATATCCTTTCCATGAAATCAACGATTACTTAAACATTTATCCAGATAGACGCGATCAAGTAGCACAAACGCTTGCTTACTTCGACGGGATCTCGTTTGCAGAGAAAATCAAATGTCCTGTGATTCTCAACGTGGGATTGCAAGATAACGTAGTACCACCGGAAACTGGTTTCGCGTTGTTCAATGCAATTGCCAGCGAAGATAAGGTTTTATACGAATACGACGGACATGGTCACGAAGCAGGCAGGTATGTACATGATGCAATAATTGACAATTTTTTTGAAACCCATCTAAAAGGAGTTAGATAGCAATATGGTCGAGAAAGCTCCTTCTGGATTCAAAAGTTTTTGGGACAAGATAGACGATGATTTAGCACACATACCTATCGCAGCTGAGGCTGAGCATATTCCAATGCGCTCGACTGATAAATACGATCTGTATGGAGTGCGAATTACCAGTGTCGGACCTTATCGTTTATTTGGCTACCTAAGTATTCCGAAAACTGACGAAATACTACCGGCGATTTACTATGTACCAAAAAACGGTAGCGTCCATGAGATCATACCGCAAGGCACCGCAGTAGCTGTGCGTGAACATTATGTAACGTTCTCACTCGCCTGCCGTGGAATGCGAAACTCTGATCGGCCATATGCAGCAATGTATCCAGGACAACTGACAGACGGATTGGAAAGTGCAGAATCATACGTATACCGAGGGATAGCTGCAGACACCATACGTGGCTTGGAATACATGATTACTAGGCCAGAAGTTGACAAAGACAGAATCAGTGCTTGGGGCAACGACAACGCGCTTTTAGTTGCTGCACGTCGTAAACAAATCACACACGTAATAACACAACCAGCATATCTGTTTGACACCATCAAAAATTCAACTAAAACTACAAGCTATCCACTGGCTGAGTTCAGCGACTATCTCAGATTGCATCCAGAACGTACAAGCCAAGTAAATGAAATATTAGATATGTACAACCTCAGATGGCACGCTCCATATATCACAGCAAAAACATTAGTACGGGCAGATGATAGTGAAGGAATATATGGACCGAAAGTCCTTGCAGAGATGTACGAACATATCGCCGGAGAAGTGACAATTCACGAATCTGAGCAATCTAGCTTCAAAGACGGATTATTCGCTGAAAAGTGGCTAACCCAGGAAATGCTTGGATCCACGGCAACTCCGATAGTCCCCGAACATTGGCAAGAATTTATATAAAAATTGCTGAGCACATCATCGCCTGTCGTTAGCACTATCCTTCATGGTCTCAGGAACGTTTGCCACGAGCCGTTTCACGTTCCAGTGAAACGTACGTTATTGCGCACCCAATCATCATAATCAGGACAACAAAAAATACCGCAGAGACTACAACTGGCGTACTCATTCCTCGAGGTTCCTTTCCAAACTATTGCCGAGACTTAGTATCGACGGGACCCAAATACCAACAAAAATTGCTTCGAGCTTTGAATCCTCTGCAAAAAACCACAGTGCTACGGACACAAGGAAAGAAACAAAGGCCGCTATTAAATACAGCCATGTAAACGCTTTGAAACGAGGCATTTCTCATTTTCCTTTTTCTACTGATTTAATTTTTGAAACTCTTCTAGTATTTGCTGTTAGCCATAAGTTCAATTGTCGGCTTACCTGTCAAGTGAACAGTCAATCCACTCGACATATTGAGTTACTAAAAGATGCACAATTTACATGTGAACAAAACAGTTATTATTGATGTATTAATTCATCATTATTAATATTTTGTTTAGTATATACTACATTATCATTCTCACTCATACAAATAGATAACTCAAAATTAATAATTACTTCTTCACTAATCGGAATGGCATCAAAAGCCTTACATCGGAAACTGCACAACGATTAGATGTCGAATTCGATCAAAAATTGGACACACGGTGACTACCAATGGAACAAAATCCAAACTATGTGATCTGGCTTGTAAGACGCGATTTGCGGCTAGAAAATAATCGCACTCTCATGAGTGCTGCTGAAACAGGTGGCACTGTGATCCCGTTATTCGTGATACAAGAAACCGCCGATAATGGAATCAACAAAAAATTCAATAATTTCTTGCTAAGTGGATTGAATGGACTGGACGCTGAATTAGAGAAATTAAATTCAGGCTTATTAGTCAAAATTGGTGATCCAGTAACAATCATTTCTGCATTTTCTAAACTACTGAGGGCTCCAGTTTTTGTTGAAGAAGATTACTCCCCTCCTTTTCTAGAATTAATGAAACAACTCAACCCCCTAGTCGAATTAAAAGTCATAAGGGGATTGACGATATTCCATCCTTCAGAAGTTACCCGTGATTCAAATCATGCCTTCAAGGTCTACTCCCAATTTCGTAAGAAATGGGAATCATTACCTCGACCTAAAGTGCCTATAACAGATTTGAAAGCGATCAGATTCGTGCATAGGAAAGCATTCGATTCTGATACTAGACACCCAAAAACAACAACTTTGGTAACGGGAGCGAAAAAAGCTAAGGAGCTTTTTCATAAGTTCCTGAGCAGCGAAGGAAAATTGCTAAATTACGGTTCAAAAAGATCCAGAGTTGATTATCAGACAACATCGCACCTATCACCTTTCATTAATTTAGGGATGATTTCTGTTGAATCAATTTTTCAAGAAGTCAGCACTATGGAGTCAGATAAAGAACTAAAAGACTCTGAGCGTAAATCGATCAATATATGGCTAAATGAACTTATTTGGAGAGAGTTTTTCCAAGCATCGCTTTTTCATTTTCCAGAGAGTGTGACAACCACGCTGAGACCTGACCTTGAGCTAATAGAGTGGAATTCATCCGAAAAAGCGCTGTATTCATGGCAGGAAGGATTTACTGGATATCCAATAGTTGATGCTGCCATGAGGCAACTAAAACAGGAAGGGTGGATTCACAATCGTTTAAGGATGATCGTTGCATCATTTCTAGTCAAAGACTTATTAATAGATTGGCGAGAGGGTGCTAATTGGTTCGGAAAACACCTAGTAGATATTGAAACCGCTGCAAATGTTGGTGGCTGGCAATGGACAGCTGGTACTGGCCTTGACGCAGCACCTTATTTCCGTGTTTTCAATCCGATTCTTCAAGGAAAAAAGTTTGACCCAAAAGGAGAATACGTAAGAACCTGGATCCCTGAACTAAACCGATCGCCAGACAAAGTGATACATGAGCCATGGAAAACCCCGATCCAAATCAATTATCTACCGAAAACACATAAAACAACATTTCCGATCATCGATCATTACGAAGCACGACGTAACGCACTTGATTCATTCGAAAAATCAAGATCAATATATAAGAAAGCAGAAGTATTTTTAAAAAACATTCGTTAATTTCGTATACCAAACGCTAATGAATAAATATTTGGAGCATTTTCTTTGCAAAAAAGAACGATCCTACTGACTGGAGCAACCGGTTACGTAGGCAAATTACTTTTGCCAGAGCTAACCACGAAATTCACTCAGGTCAAATGTATGAGCCGAAATCCAAAGGCTTTCGCGAATTCATTACCAGCAAACGCGTCTGCAGTCTTTGGCGATACAGGCAATCCAGACTCATTAAAGGACGCAATGAAAGGCGTAACTGACGCGTACTACCTAGTTCACTCACTTGGAGAATCCGACAATTTTGAAGAACTAGAAACGAATAGCGCCAAGATTTTCGGAACCGAAGCGTTACGATCAGGCGTACAGCGAATTATCTTCTTGGGTGCACTATCCCAAGACAACCAGATTGAGAGCTCTGCCCACATGTCAAGCCGGCATAAAGTGGGGCAAATACTCAGAGAATCAGGGGTTCCCACAATTGAATTTAGGGCTTCCGTAATTATCGGCGTAGGTAGCATGCCGTTTGAAGCTGTTAGGGCATTAGTCGAACGACTTCCGGTGATGGTAACGCCCCGTTGGGTCAGACAAGAACTACAACCTATATCTGCCAGAGATATAAAAAACTACCTCATATCTGGACTAAATATAGAAGCGAAAAATTCAATAATTGAAATCGGAGGATCGGATGTAGTCAGATACCAAGATCTTATGAAAACTTACGGTCAGGTACGCGGGCTGAAACGAGCTATGGTGCCGGTACCGGTCATTACTCCGAGGCTTTCAAGCCACTGGTTAAAACTCATTACACCTGCACATTACAAAATCGGACGGAGAATTGTAGAAAGCGCTGTTCACAGATCCGTAGTTGTAAATAACACGGCTTCGATTTTCAACATAAAACCAATAGGCGTAACACAATCGATCAAAGAAACACTAATAGATGAAGAAAATTCGTTTAGTTTTTTGGACGCTCAGCCAAATGACCAAACCCAAAAAGGTTTAGTCGGTACTCGATTTGTAGAAAAACGAATAAAACAGGTAAATGCTGAACCCGAAACTGCCTTCAAAATAGCTACTCAGATCGGTGGAAAATATGGTTGGTTCTGGCTTACGTGGCTATGGGTATTTCGAGGATTTATAGATCGTATCTTCGGCGGAGTAGGCATGAGAAAAGGAAGACCTGAAGTACTGAAAGAAGGCGACCAGTTAGATTTCTGGACCGTTAGCAGGGTGTCTAACGACCGACTAACTCTTACCGCTGATATGCGGCTCCCAGGTGAAGCAGCTTTCGATATCCAAGTACAAAAGGGGTCTAACGGTGGTTCATTACTGATTCATACTGTGTCTTTTAACCCAAAGGGCTGGTTTGGGCACGTTTACTGGTTCGTTCTTTACCCGATTCATGCGCTTGTGTTCAACAACATGGTCAAAAAAATGGCCATAAAAATTAACTCGTCTACACATTTGTAAAAGAGTGTTCAATAAAAGTAATACTTGACCGGCACTATAAATTTTTATCCCAGTTTCAGAGGAAATTTTATTTTACGAACGGGCAAACAAGTATTTCGCCATTCAGCGCTGCTCTGAAGGACGCTCCCAGAAGTCAGTTGCGCTGGAAACCCGATGGGGAACTATACCTTTCATCGGTCAATGGAGATTGGGGGTGTACTCTCCGACACGCACCCAATCTTTTCATTTAAGTAA
>CEUY01097354.1_pt1 | contig 11096 bp, 7 predicted proteins | sample 361481 | NCBI WGS metagenome assembly CEUY01 (sample SAMEA2622737, study PRJEB7988) | marine metagenome | isolation source: saline water (ENVO:00002010), including
TGGCTGGCGGATTTGTACTTACTAAGAGTACCAACCGTCAGTTCATTTATTTTTGGAAACTTGTTGAAAAGCCTCTTATCAGTATTCGCTTTTTTGCGTAAAAATAGAGGATTACTGCACATTGTGTATGGGTGTCATTGCGCACTATTAAAAGATTGCGGGTGTAGCTCAATGGTAGAGCCACAGCCTTCCAAGCTGAAGACGAGGGTTCGATTCCCTTCACCCGCTCTTACCATAGCAATGTGATTTGATCTAAAACGGATCAAAGGCGCCGAGGCGGTTCGTGCTGCTGTAGCTCAGTGGTAGAGCACTTCCTTGGTAAGGAAGAGGTCACGGGTTCAAGTCCCGTCAGCAGCTCTTTAGTTAGTTGTGTGGTCAAACACACTGCGAACAAAAACAGACGTTAATAAGTCTGAATGGAAATCGAATGATGGCCTGAACAGGGTTTTGAATTTGGTGGAAGTGCAGTCTTACAAAGATATTTAATCCCGTCGGTAACGACACAATTTCATTTTCAGAAGATAGGTAAAGGAAATGGCCAAGGAGACTTTCGAACGTACAAAACCCCACGTCAACGTGGGAACGATCGGCCACATTGACCATGGTAAAACAACCACCACTGGTGCGATTCTTGCAGTGCAGGCTGCTAAGGGTCTGGCTGAATTCAAGGAATACTCCGAGATTGCAAAAGGTGGTACAGTTCGTGACGAAACTAAGACTGTTACCATTGCTGTAGCTCACGTTGAGTATGAAAGTGAAACTCGTCACTACGCACACATTGACTGTCCTGGACACGCTGACTTCATTAAAAATATGATCACCGGTGCTGCTCAGATGGATGGTGCGATTTTGGTGGTTTCAGCGGCTGACGGCCCAATGCCGCAGACGAAAGAGCACGTTTTGCTTGCTAAGCAGGTGGACGTACCAGCAATCGTTGTATTTCTCAATAAATGTGACCTCGTCGATGACGAAGAACTACTGGAATTGGTGGAAATCGAAGTTCGTGAACTTCTCAGCAAGTATGACTTTGATGGTGACAACGCAGTGATCATTCAGGGTTCTGCATTGCCTGCTTACCAAAATCCTGCTGATCCTGATGCCTCTGCTTGCATCAGTGCATTGGTTGATGCGATTGACGCCAACGTACCGGAACCGGATCGTGATGAAGACAAGCCATTCCTGATGGCGATCGAAGACGTCTTCTCGATCGAAGGTCGTGGCACTGTAGCGACAGGTCGTATCGAACGCGGTGTTATTAATGTTGGTGACGACGTTGAAATCATCGGACTTAAAGACACGCACACCACGACTTGTACTGGTGTGGAAATGTTCCGCAAGCTCCTCGATAAGGGTATGGCTGGCGACAACGTTGGGTGTCTGCTGCGTGGTGTAAAGCGTGAAGAAATCGAACGTGGTCAGGTACTGGCTGCTCCTGGTAGCATCAATCCTCACTTTAAATTTGAAGGTGAAGTTTACTGCCTGAGTAAAGAGGAAGGTGGACGTCACACTCCATTCTTCAGCGGTTACCGTCCTCAGTTTTTCTTCCGTACTACTGACGTAACAGGGACTGCAAACCTGCAGGGCGCTGAAATGTGCATGCCTGGTGACAACGTAAAGATGGAAGTTGAGCTACACAAGCCGATCGCGATGGATGAAGGTGTTCGCTTCGCTATTCGTGAAGGTGGCCGAACCGTAGGTTCCGGCGTAGTAACAAAGATTGTCGAGTAAGTCTCGGCAATCTTAAAACAGGGGTGTAGCTCAATTGGCAGAGCACTGGTTTCCAAAACCAGCGGTTGCGGGTTCAAGTCCCTCCGCCCCTGCCATACAATCCTTGATTCGAGCAGCAGGAAATCCCCTGCTTCCCGGGTCGGGGAATTTACAATTTGAAAATGCAACACTGATTTACTCATCGTACGAGATGGATCTGTTACACGTACGAGAGTTTTCGCCGCAAGGCGGACAGTTTAATCACGTCGCTGGATGTTGATTCTGTGATTATGCTGAAAAGGAGTCAGAGTTTCGGGAAACCGAAACATTACCATCTGATTTCGATTGGCCTGATGGACTCGGACCTGAACAGCGGCAGCGGGAAACTGCCGATCGTTCAACTGTATTCTATTGCTTCTGAGGCTGAGTAGTCGGTTAGTAACCCGGACCTTTCGGGGTCTGGATATTAATTGGATGACGACGACGTAATGTCCAAAAAATCAAACTCGCAGTCTGGTTCCAAAACAGAACCAACTGTCAACGTAAAACTGATTGGCACCATGCTAAGTGGTACTCGGCACCGACCTACAATGGGATTGGTGACGCGACGCTCAACCATGTTGACGTTGATTATTGTGTTTGGATTGGGGATATGGTCACTCAACATTTGGGCCGCTAGTAATACACCGAGCAAATGGCTTCGTGAAAACGCAAATAATATTTGCGCGGTCCTGCTTGTGGCTTCTATCTGGTTTAGCTACCGCATTGTGCACTGGTTTAAATTCGCCGAGTTTTTAATTGCCGTGCAAAATGAAATGACCAAGGTTTCCTGGCCGAAACGCCCGGAACTTCTTCGCAGTTCATTCGTTGTCATCTTAACGATGTTTTTATTTACAGCAGCTTTATTCGGGTACGACCTGATCTGGCAATTACTGCTAAAAGCGATCGGGATCAGCGCTTAACCGCGTCTCCGTTGTGCTAGCCGGCACAACGGTAACGATCTGTAAGTATTCCTCTCATGAAGTCCATCATCACGATCGGTTTTTACGAGGCTTGCCAATAAAGCTGTATCCTGGCAACTACGTCAGGGGTATTGTGTTCGGAGTTTTTACCGTGAACGAATTTCAAGACGAATCCAACGAGTCGAATGAATCGTTAGAACCGCAGGCTGATACAGCCCCGGCTGATGATACCACTTCCCAAGATTCCGCTCCTGAAGAAGTAGGGAACGATGATGTTGTTGAGTCAGCCGCCGAAGCGTCTGCTCAAACAGATGCTCCGGAAGAAAGTCCCGCAGAAGCACCAGAGGCTGCGGAAGAATCCGCCGAGCACTCAGCTGAAGAAGAGGCTCCAACCGAGGAGGTTCCGGCTGAGGAAGCTGAGCAGCAGCCAGAGGCTGTGGAAGATTCTGCTACGCAAGAGGAAGAAGTCGAGTCGGAAGCTGCTGCTGAAGCAGAGACAGAAGAGGCTGACGAGGACGTACCTGAAGAAGAAATAGCTGAAGAATCAGCGGATGCAGAGCCGGAAGCCAATGAAGAGTCTGAGGAAGCTCCTTCGGAAGAAGTTGTGGAAGAAGAAACAGTAGAAGAAGTTGAGCCAGAAGCTGAAGCGTCTGCCGATGAACCGGAGGACGACGAGGATGCTCCTTTCGACCCCAACAACATTCCCAAGAAATACGATAGTCAAACATTTGAGTGGTACATCCTGAAGGTTCAGGTAAACCGCGAAACTTCCATTCGTGATGGGTTATTACGACGCATCAAGATGGAAGGGCTTGAAGAATACTTTGAGGACGTCATTGTTCCGACCGAAGACATTGTCGAGTTCACTCGCAGTGGTAAACGAAAGGTTGTAAAGCGAAAGCTTTACCCCGGCTACATTATGGTCAACATGATGTTGCAGGATGACTCCTGGTTCCTCGTTCGTGAAACTCCCGGAATCGGGGACTTCACAGGAACATTCGGCAAGCCAACTCCGATGCCGGCAGATGAAGTGGAACGCATTCTGACAGTAGCTCAGCCTGAAGAAGACGCGGAAGGTGATGAGCCGCAACTTAAGACAGCGATTCCGTTTAAGCCTGGTGATCGGGTCCGTGTGAAAGATGGAAACTTCCAGAACTTCGAAGGGGAAGTCGATGGTATTGACGAAGCTAATGGCCGAGTTACTCTAATCATCAACATCTTTGGTCGAAGTACACCGGTTGAACTTGAACACTGGCAGATTGAAGAAATTTAATTTTTGAAGACAAACCTGAGTCGGTAAGCAGGAGTGATTATTGATCGACCTGTCACAGGCTCTGGCATTTAGACAACCAATCACAACCGTGATTATTAATGGTGACTTGAAATGGCAAAAGAAGTAGTAGGAGAAACGAAGTTCCAGGTTCCCGGAGGTCAGGCAACACCTGCACCTCCTGTAGGTACAGCACTCGGTAAATTCGGAGTGAATCTCGGAGATTTCGTAACTCAATTTAACGACCGTACGCGTGAACTCAATGGAACTCCTGTTCCTGTAATCGTCACAGTCTACAGTGACCGCAGCTTTGACTTTATTGTCAAAAGCCCTCCAGCAGCTTCGCTGTTGAAAGACGCTGCCGGCATTGCAAAAGGCTCAGGCGAACCCCATGTAACCAAGGTTGGAACGGTAACCATCGATCAGATTGATGAAATCATCAAAGTGAAAATGGCCGACCTGAATGCACGTGATACGGAACATGCTCGCAATATCATCAAAGGTACTGCCCGCAGCATGGGAATCACTGTAGAAGAATAACCTCACACAAAAACCACTAATTCATATTGGTAATTAAACAGATGGCTAAGAAATCAAAACGATATCTGGCGCAACTTGAGAAAGCTGAATCAGCCGGCGCAGTCAACGTTTCCGACGCAGTCGGCCTGTTGAAATCATTTGGTGACACCAAGTTTGACCAGACGGTTGAAATCCACATGCACCTGGGTGTCGATCCCAAGCAGGCGGATCAGATCATCCGTGGATCACTCGCTTTGACGCACGGAATCGGTCGCGAATTAAAGATTGTTGTCTTTGCAAAAGGTGACAATGCGACTGCCGCGGAAGCTGCCGGAGCAGACGAAGTGGGCGCGGACGAGTTGGCGAAAAAAATCAATGATGGCTGGACAGACTTTGACGTCTGTATTGCTACACCCGACATGATGGGCCTGGTTGGACCACTCGGTAAGGTACTTGGCCCGCGTGGTCTGATGCCCTCGCCTCGAGCTGGTACGGTCACACCGGATGTCGCTCGGGTTGTTGGCGAATACAAAGCCGGAAAGATTGAATTCCGCAACGACGGCGGTGGCAATGTTCACGCTGTCGTTGGCCGACTAAGCTTCGAAGCCAATCAGCTCGAAGAGAACATTAACGAATTCATAAACCACATCGATTCACTCAAGCCGGCAACGATCAAAGGAACGTATGTAAAGCATATTTCCGTATGTGCCACGATGAGTCCCGGAATTGAAATCGCACTCTAAGACAAAAGGTTGAAAACCAGTTTAGGTCATACATTCTGAAAGGTTCAGAAAACGGCTATTAACTGACATTCATTTATAAGTACGAAACAATGAGTAAATTCGTCAAAAACCTGATCATCGATCAGATCAAAAAGGAACTCGCAGAAGTTGAAGACTGCGTGTTAGTCAACGTCATCGGTTTGGATGCCGGAGAGTCTGGTCAGTTACGCGATCGTTTGCATGAAAAGAATATTAATATTCGAGTTGTCAAAAAGAGCATGGCAATCCGAGCCACAGAAGGTACGAGCCTGGCACCGGCATTTGACGGTGTTGGCGGTAGTGTTGCCGTCTGTTGGGGTGGTGAAGACTTTGTCTCGATGGTCAAAGAACTTGTTGACATCGACAAAGATGAAGACAACTTTGAAGCCTTTGCCACCTGTGGCGGAGTGCTTGATGGGGAAGCTTTAACGCCGGCTGCTGTAGCTGAAATCAGCAAGTGGCCAACTCGCGAAGAAGTACTCTCCACTCTGGTTGGCCAATTGCTTGGTCCTGGAGCCACACTGGCCGCTCAACTTGGAGGCCCGGGAGGCACACTGGCTGGTCAAATCAGCGAAATCGATGGAGCCGGAAGTGGCTCTGACGAAGCTGAGCAGGCAGAGGCTCCCGCAGAAGAAACTGCAGACGCTCCAGCAGATGAAGCGGCAGAAGCAGAGGCAGACGCCGAAGCAACTGCGGAAGATGCTTCCAGCGATGAATCGGAGGAGGCGGAAGAATCATCCGACGCTGATGCCGACGCTGGAGAAGAAGAGTAAAACCAATTTCTGTTCCCGCCGTTGGGAGCACGAAAGTTTTTAATACATTATTTTTTGTTTTTGCAGTCGGAAAATGCCCAGTAGGTTCAGCTCCGTAGGGTTTCCGAATTGCCCAGATAAAGTGAGAAAGGCTTAATCTGAAAATGTCTGACGAAGCAGCAACAGTAGAAGTATCTGCCGAAATCAAAGGCTTAGGCGATCAGCTTGTAGAATTAACTCTCAAGCAAGCCAAGGAACTCAGTGACTACCTCAAAGACGAGCACGGTATTGAAGCCGCTGCTGGTGGTGGTGCAGTTGTCGTAGCAGCTGGCGGTGGCGCCGGTGGTGACGGTGGTGCAGCCGAAGAGAAAACTGAATTCAATGTTGTTCTAACCGGATTTGGCGACAAGAAACTCAACGTCGTGAAAGAAGTTAAGAACATCACTGGCCAAAGCCTGATGGATGCTAAGAAGCTAGTTGAAGGTGTACCTGCTACTATTAAAGAAGGTGCCCCTAAAGACGAAGCCGATGCAATCAAGGAAAAACTCGAAGCTGCCGGAGGTACTGTCGAACTTCAATAGTTCGCAGTGCGACCGAAGCGGTGGGATTGAGCAGCTGAAATGCTCGGCCCGGAATCCGGTAGCCTTGTAGGTAACATTACCAGGCGAGACTGCTGGAATTCTGTAAAGAGTCCTTCATGAGATGCTTGATCCTCTCTGGTTTTTTCCGGTTTGTCAAAGCGTGCGCAGTCTACTGCGCTCAGCTTAGCATTCGGATTCCAGTAAAAACGGTGGATATTCATTCCGCATTGTCGTTACACTAAAGCGTTGATTCGAAAACGTCTGAAGTGCCCGATGCGGGGCGTCCTGATTGGATTCAGGCGTCGAGAATTTCCGGAACTAGTTCATTGGCAGCCCGAGTCAGGGTTTCCAGCCCCGGTTACAGTGTATCAACCGGGATTGTGAAAGGTGGTCGTTTGACGCAGGTTAGTATCGCCAGAAGTTTTTTCAAAAAATTCTTCGACGAATACAAAACCCTAAGAATCGCTGCGCAGGGTGTACGCGCTGTCGGCGACAACCGTCATTTTCTTCGACTTTTTTCTCGCAATCCCGCCCGAGCACTCGCCGCTAGTACCGTCAACCATGGAATCCTTCCAAGCCAGCCAACCTTCCGAAGTTTCAAGCCTCTGCCAAACAGCAGTCAGGCAAACGTACGATCGAGAAGTAATCCTAAAGCATGTCGCTACCGACTTTCGGGAGCCACATGCTTTTGTTTTTGGATGTCATCAATTCTCAGCGATTTTATTGGAAACTTCCCTCAACTGACACAGATACTTACGTTATTTACCAACCCCATTAACGACGTGAAACCGTAGGTGCATCTTCTCGGAAGATGACAATTTACAACGGAGCAACAACATGCCAATTAAAGCACAACGTCGCCTCGAACCCACGAATATCCATCGCTTTGGCCGTGGATATGATGCTCATCCTATTCCGGATCTGACCGCAATTCAGACTGCCAGCTATGAAGCTTTCCAGCAGTCCAGCGTGGATCCACAAAAGCGAAAAGAGCAGGGTCTCGAAGGAGTTCTCAAGGAAATCTTCCCTGTAGAAAGCTACGACAAACAGCTCACTCTGGACTACCTGGATTACGATCTGGGTAAACCGCGATATACCCCGGAAGAATGCCGACAGTTACGGCTGACTTACGGCCGGCCACTCAAAGTGCGATTGCGACTTAACAAAGAGGAGCCCATCGAGGAAGAAGTTTATCTCGGTGATCTGCCGGTCATGATGGGTGGTGGTGAATTTATCATCAACGGTGCCGAACGTGTGGTTGTAAGCCAGCTTCACCGTTCACCAGGCGTTGACTTCGTCATGGAAGCGGATACAACAACCGATCGTAAACTGGCAAGTTGCCGGGTGATTCCCGAGCGAGGGAGTTGGATTGAAGTCAATGTGACGAAAAAAGATCTGCTCAGTATTCGCATCGACCAAAGCGGGAAGTTCTCGGCCATGACGCTGTTGCGGGCCATGGGGCCTGAGTACAGTTCGGACGCGGATATCCTACGGACGTTCCATGACACGTCAGAAGAGACCGTTAAGGATGGACGTAGTGTCAGTAAAATCGAAGGCAAAATAGCCGTCGATGATATTGTCTACCCCGGTGGTAGTGAACGTGCTGGTGAAATCATTCTCGAAGCCGGTCAAAAGATTACGCTCAATGCTGCGGAATTGATTTGTACTTCCGGTATCGACAGCATCGAAGTCATGGAAGCCACCAAGAGCAACCTGATTTTCAACTCGCTGGGGGATGACACCACCAGCAGTCATGAAGAAGCATTGCTGCGAATCTACCAGCGTCTGCGTCCCGGGAATCCTCCTCAACTGGAAAAAGCGCGTACGCTGTTCCAGGAAAAGTTCTTTGATTCCAATCGCTATCGTCTGGGACGAGTCGGCCGTTTCCGCATCAACCGCAAGTTTGGTTTAGCGGTACCTGAAACGGAAATGACTCTGCGTCCGGAAGACCTGATTGCTTCGATCGAATATCTGATCGGTCTGACGGTTCAGCAGGAAGGTATCCATGTCGACGACATTGACAACCTGGGAAATCGCCGCTTGCGTACCATCGATGAACTCGCTTCGGATGAACTTCGAAAAGGCTTCCTCAAACTCCGACGAACCGTGCAGGAACGTATGAGTTTGAAAGACCAGGAGGACATGACTCCTCGCAGTCTGATTAACCCAAAGAGTATTTCAGCGGCGATCGAATACTTCTTCGGTCGCGGTGAATTGTCTCAGGTCGTAGACCAGACGAATCCGCTGAGTCAATTGACGCATGAACGTCGTCTTTCTGCTTTAGGCCCCGGTGGTTTGAATCGTAAACGTGCCGGATTTGAAGTGCGTGACGTTCACATTTCGCACTATGGTCGAATCTGTCCGATTGAAACACCTGAAGGTACCAACATCGGATTGATCTCGAGTTTGGCGATTTATGCCAGCGTCGATGATTATGGATTCCTTGTCACTCCGTACCGAAAAGTTTCGGGAGGTCGCGTCACCGACGAAATCTGTACTCTGCGAGCTGACGAAGAAGCAAATTCTTTCGTGGCTCCGGCTGATATCGCGGTCGAAGGCAACAAGATTGTTGGCGGTCCGAACCTGATTGCCCGTATTCGTGGTGACTTCCGAATCGTAAATCCGGAAGACATTCAATACATGGATATCGCTCCATGTCAGATGGTCGGAGTCTCGGCGAACCTGATTCCATTCCTCGAACACGACGATGCCAATCGCGCCTTAATGGGCTCGAACATGCAGCGTCAGGCGGTACCTTTGCTCGAAGCAGAACCACCGATCGTGGGAACAGGAATGGAACGTCACATTGCTCAGAACTCGAGCATGGTGGTACGGGCCCAGGTTTCCGGCAAGATTAATCAGGTGGATGCAACACAAATCACCGTTGGCAATACCGTTCATAAGCTGAAGAAGTATGTCGGCCTGAACGAGCGAACTTGTAACAACCAAAAGCCGATTGTGGCTTTAGGTGATAAAGTCGAAGCCGGTCAGGTGATCGCTGACGGAGCAGCCACTCGCAAGGGTGAACTGGCACTCGGTCGAAACGTTCTGGTGGGCTTCATGTCTTACGAAGGTTACAACTTTGAAGACGCGATCATCATCAGCGAAGAGTTGGTGGTGAATGATGTTTATACATCTATCCATATTGAAGAATACGATGTGGAAATTCGTGAAACGAAGCTTGGACGTGAAGAATTTACTCGAGACATCCCGAATGTCAGTGAAAAAATGCTTCGCAACCTGGATGACAACGGCATCGTACAGGTCGGGACGTATGTCAAGCCTGGCGACGTGCTTGTGGGTAAGGTCTCTCCTAAATCCAAAACCGAGCTGACTCCGGAAGAAAAACTTCTGCACGCGATCTTTGGACGTGCCGGTGAAGACGTGAAGAACGATTCACTGGAAGTTCCATCCGGCGTGGAAGGGATTGTAATCGACACCGAGAAATTCTCACGACGCATGAGTCTGTCAGATTCCGAACGTAAGATCTTTGAAAAGGATCTGAAAGAGGCGGAGACTGCCGGGAATGCCAAAGTCGTGGACTGCTTCCTCGAAATGATTACTGAAATGGAAGGTGTTCTCGGTCGCAAACTCAGCGACGAAGATGGTACGCCTTACCGCACAAATGATGACATCAAATACCTGGCTGAAGTGGCAGAGCAATTCCGCCTCGACAGTGTAACCGCTTCCATGCGAAGCGAGGACGCTGTGGCCAAGGTATCGAAAATCTATAAGGCACATTTGGGAGGCCTCGAGCAGGCACTTGATGTACGTGACCGTGAGCTCAACACCATGAAACGTGGTGATGAACTTCGCAGTGGCGTGTTGCAGATGGTGAAAGTCTATATTGCCACCAAGCGGACAATTTCCGTCGGTGACAAAATGGCGGGACGCCACGGTAACAAAGGGGTGATTGCGAAGATTCTTCCTGTGGAAGATATGCCGTTCCTGGAAGATGGGACTCCTATCCAAATCATGCTGAACCCACTTGGGGTTCCCAGCCGAATGAATGTGGGGCAGATTCTTGAAACCCACCTTGGTTGGGCCGGAGCTCGATTAGGTACTCAGTTCCAAACACCGGTTTTCGATGGTGCTAAAGAAGGCGAAATTAATGAATGGTTGGATAAGGCCGGCTTGCCGTCTCACGGGAAGGTGTCTTTATTCGACGGTCGCACAGGCGAATCGATGGAACAGGAAACCACGGTTGGCTACATCTACATGTTGAAACTTCACCATCTGGTGGATGATAAGGTTCATGCTCGCAGTACCGGACCTTATTCGCTGATTACTCAGCAACCACTCGGCGGTAAAGCTCGCTTCGGTGGACAGCGATTTGGAGAAATGGAAGTTTGGGCTCTGGAAGCTTATGGAGCTGCTTACATTCTGCAGGAACTGTTAACCGTTAAGAGTGACGATGTGGAAGGCCGTACTAAGATCTACGAATCGATGGTCAAAGGTGAGAACACACTGGAAGCAGGCACGCCCGCCAGCTTTGATGTGCTTACCAACGAGATTCGCGGTCTGGCTCTGAATATGCAACTCGA
>CEUY01012380.1_pt1 | contig 11095 bp, 10 predicted proteins | sample 361481 | NCBI WGS metagenome assembly CEUY01 (sample SAMEA2622737, study PRJEB7988) | marine metagenome | isolation source: saline water (ENVO:00002010), including
GATATTCCATTTGCAATACTTCCTAGAGTGCCAGTTGAACATGGAATAATTACCATTCCATCAGTTTTGAATGAACCACTAGCTATAGAAGCCCCTACATCATTTTCATGATGTATATGAATTTGATTTTTATAATTGGCTCCAAATTTTTCCAATAAAATTTTTAAATCTTTTTCAGTTTTTCCAGAAAGATTAATCGAAGTTTCAAGTGATAAAACTCTTCTTCCTGGTTCTGAAGTCACTAAAAACAGTTCATCTCCATTAGCAAGTATGTATTCACAAACTTTTAATGCGTACAATGCTCCGCTTCCACCTGATATTGCTACTATAAATTTTCTCATTTTCTCATATAACTAATATTTCAGATATTGTAAAAATACTAAATACTATGGAAATTAATCCATTCATAGTGAAGAAAGACATATTTAATTTAGAAATATCATTTACTTTCACTAGACTATGTTCCCATATAAATAATATCGATATAATACTAAAACCTATCCAATAAATTAATTGTAACTCTAGATTTATTCCCATAAGTAACAAAAATATTAATGTTATTAAATGTAATAATCGAGAGATTAAGATACTGTTTTTTAAACCAAATTTTACTGGAATTGATTTAAGATTGTTAGTTTTATCATACTGAAAATCTAATATACCATATAAGATATCAAATCCAGTAACCCAGAATAATCCCCCTAATCCTAATAAGACCATTTCAATAGAGAAAGTACCAGTTAAAGCAATACTTACTGCAGGTGGAACAATTAAGTAAATTAAACCCAGAAAAAAGTGGCATAACCAGGTAAATCTTTTTGTATATGGATAAATAATCATTACTAAAATTACAATTGGAGAAAGTGCCCAACAAATTGGATGAAATGTGAAAAGTGTTCCTAAAAACACAATAAGACTAATGATTGAAATTAATATACCTTCTTTAATGCTTACTATTCCTAAAGGAATTTCTCTATTTTTAGTTCTAGGATTTTGAAGATCTATCTGTTTGTCAATTATTCTATTGATTGTCATAGCAAAAACTCTAATAGAGATCATAGAGATAATAATATTTATAAAATTCGTATATGAAATTTCTGTATTTTTTACCACTATGAAAAAAGCAGCTATTCCAAAAGGTAATGCAAAAATTGAATGTTCAATTTTTACTAAATCACTGTAAGTTTTGATTTTAAAAATTATTTTATTATTTATTCCCATTTAAGATAATTTTAACTTATTAATGGAATTTGAAGATATCAACTTCTGTGAAACTGATTTTTTATGGTATTTATAGGTAATCTCATGATAACTGGTCTTCCATGTGGATCATGAATTTCTTTACAATTACTAAGTTTTTTTATTAATTCTTCGCATTCATTAATAGTTAATTTAGTTCTTGCTTTTACTGATGCTTTACAAGCTATTTTTGCTGAAATCCAATATTGCCAATCAGTGATTTTTTTTGAATCTATATCTTCTATAATTTCTATAAGTTTACCGTATATGTCTTTAGATGTTGAAATTATAGAAGGAATAGATCTGATTATTATTGAAGTATCATCTAATTCTTCAAAATCTAATCCAAACTTTTTAAATGTTAATCTGTGTGATATTAATTTTGTGAATTTTGATTCATTTATATCAATTATTATAGGTTCCAGAAGACTTTGCCCAATGTTTTTTTTCTTCTTCAAATCTTCTAAAATAGATTCAAAATTTATCCTTTCATGAGCTCCATGTTGATCAATTATTAATATCCCTGATTTGTGAGTGCATATGATGAAAGTATTATCAAGAACCCCAATTACTTTAGATTCTTCTAAAGATATCTTTTCTTCAGTTAAGTTGAAATTATTATTTAATTCTTTGTTATTGTTGAAATCATCATTTTTATCAAAAAAAGATTGGGGGTTTTCTATATTTGAATCATACAAATTAGAATTAGTTTTGTTGAAGTTTTCAGGATAGGAATTATTTTTTTTATAATTTATTTCAGGAATAGATGATTGATGTGTAATTGTAGTTCTTACAACATCTAATATTGTCCTAAATATTTCACGTTCATCTCTGAACTTTATTTCTGTTTTTGCTGGATGTACATTTACATCAATTAATTTAGGATCTATTTTTATATTAATGAATGTAAATGGAAATCTTCTAGGCTCAATTAGTCCACTGTAAGCAGTTTCTACAGCATAAACCAAGGATGAATTTTTTATAATTCTCTGGTTAACAGAAAACTTAATATTTGATCTATTTCCTCTTGCTATAGAAGTATTACTGGTAACTCCTGAGATCATTTTATCTAGTTCCAATTTTAACATTGATTCAGTGATTTCATTTCCGTGAATTGAAGAATAAGCTTCTAGTATATCGCCTGTACCTGGTGTTGATATTTTTGTTACGCTATCAGAAATAAGAACGAATTTAACATTTGGATAAATAATTGAATAATCAGATATTAACGTTTTAATTTTACTAGATTCTTGAGTTGATGTTCCTAAGAATTTTAATCTAGCTGGAATATTTTCAAATAAGTTTGTTACGTTAATGTTAGTACCTTTAGATATTGCAGATAATTTATGTTTTATTTTTTCTCCATTGAAAAATTCTATTTCAAATCCAGAAGAGTCTATTTTTTTGGAAATTAGATTTATTTTAGATACTGCAGAAATACTAGGAAGAGCTTCTCCCCTAAAACCTAATGTTGTTAACTGAAATAAATCATTTATTGAATTTATTTTACTAGTCGCAAACCTTTGAAAAATCAATTCTAGATCATTAGGGTGAATTCCATCGCCATCATCTATAACTGAAATTTTGTTAATTCCACCATTCTCTATAGATATGTTGATGATTGAAGAGTTAGCATCTAGGGAATTTTCAATTAATTCTTTTACAATTGATAAAGGGCTTTCTATTACTTCGCCTGCAGCTATTTTTGAAGCAGTGTTTTTACCAAGAAGTTTTACTCTTGTGTTTTGAAGATTTTTTGAGTTTCGATTATTTTTAACCATAAATTCATTATCTTATTTTTCTAAGCTCTTTTGAAGATATTAAAACTAAAACACTAAAAATAAAGAATATTAAAGAAAAAATTAGGAGACTTTCTTCTGCTCCAAAGACATCAATTGATTTTCCTATTGGTAATGCTCCCAATGGAATAAATGCGTAATTCATCATATAAAGCCCCATAATTCTAGACCTAAAATTTTCATCTACATATTCAAGGGTTAAAGATTGGGATAAAGTCATTCTGATATTCTCAAATATACCAAATAAGATCCATATAATTATACCTGCTATAAAATATGGAAAAAATCCTAATAAGAAAACGCATGCACTTAATCCGAAAATCCCAGAAAGAAAAGTGAAACCTCTTAATTTACTTTTACTTAAGCTTGCTATAAATAATGATGCTAATACTGCGCCTATAGAACTTATAGATAGAAGTAAACCTATCTCATTTGATGAAGATTCATATAATCTTCTTGCTATGATAGGAAGTTGTAATCTCACAGGGAGTGCAAATAATGATACTAAAATGCTTGAAAGAAAAATTCCTAAAATCATTTTATTGTGGAATAGATAAGCAATAGATTCTTTAGTAGAACCTAATATACCTTGATTATTTTGATTTTCTTTTATTTTTTTCGTGGATGGAATTTGAGATGTGAGAATAAAAGAAATTACATAAAGAATAGATATTATTAAAAATACATAGCTTGGGCCTAATGATCCATAAAGTAAACCTATTCCTGCTCCTGAAAAAATAGAAATTGTAGCCATTGATGCAGCAATTAAGGCAACTCCATTTCCTATTAAATTTTTGGGTACTAGTTTGGGTATTAAAGATTGCCTAGAGGGCATTTGAAGTGAGAATAATGCTCCTTGAAACAATGAGGCAATAAATAAGTGAATCCAATGAATTACTTCAAAAGCAATTAATAAACTGATACTAGCAGAAACTAAAGTAAAACATATCAAACAAAATTGAATTATGGATCTATTATCAAACTTATCCCCTACCCATCCTCCTATAATTGCAAAAACTAAAAGAGAAGGAGCAAATCCCATTGCCACAACTCCTGATAAGAAAGCACTATTAGTAATGTCATCAACTACCATTGTTCTTGCTGTCATTCCCATTTGAACAGCACCCATTTGCAATATTGTTCCAAACCATAACCATCTAAAACTACTTATTGATAATGAAGCAAGGTAAGGTACTTTTTTGATATTAGATTCACTAGTAGGATTATCATTTGAAGAAGAATTTTTCATTTATTCCTATTAAAGTTAAATAACATTTTATATGATTAATATCATTCATTAATTTTTTATAAAATTTGACGATTTGGAGATATTATCATTTATAAGTCAATAATAAGACCCTTAATTTTCAAACTTGATCCTGAAATCTCACATAATTTGGCAGAAACTTTTTTGAAATTTTCATTTCCTATCAATCCATTATTAAAATTAATAGAAATAAAACATGATTCTTTATCATCATCTATTGGGAAAATAAAAGTTCCCAATCCTATAGGAGTAGCTGCAGGATTAGATAAAAATTATAAAACTTCAATTAATTATTTGAATTTTGGTTTTGGGTTTGCAGTAACAGGAACTATATTATCTCATCAAAATTTTGGTAATCCTAAACCCAGATTATTTAGGGATTTTGATAATAAATCTATTGTAAATTCATTGGGATTTCCAAGTGAAGGCTTAAATACTATTAAGAAAAAATTTTCAAATCTAGAGATTGAAGAAAAAAGAATTTTTGCATCAATTTCTGGATTAAAGATTGACGAAATTATTAGATGTTTAGAAGAATTGTCTCCTTTTGTTGCAGGAATTGAGTTAAATATTAGTAGCCCAAATACTCAAGGATTAAAGAATTTTCATAATTTAAAAAATTTAGACAAATTATTAAATGCCTTAAACAAAAATAAAACTAAACCTTTAATTGTTAAGTTGCCTCCATCTATTGAAGATCCAAATAATTTAATTGAAATGGTGAAATGTGTTCAAGATTCTGGTTCTGAAGGTGTAGTAATTTCTAATTCTCATCCTGTTCAAGACTCTAAACTAAGTATTGGGTTTGGAGGTTTAAGCGGAAAGCCAATATATGAACATACTCTTAAAATGGTATCTAGGGTAAGAAAAATTGTTAACAATGATTTTACTATTATAGGGTCTGGTGGAATAACTACTACTAAGGATGTTTGGAAATTAATTGCTTCAGGAGCTAATGCTGTTCAAATATATTCTGGAGTAGTCTATGAAGGACCATTTATTGCTTCCAAGATTAATAAAAATTTAAAAAACATATTTATATCTAATAAGATTTCTTCTGTAAAAGAGTTATTTTGTAGTGAAGCTCCTTTCCCATCTAATGATTAATTATTTCTTTAAAATATGGCATAGATTCTTGTACTCCGCCTTTAGAAACACTAATTGAAGCTGATTTATTTGCGAATTTTATCGATTCAATTATTGATAATCCATTTTTGATTCCAATTGCTAGAGCTCCATTAAAGCAATCCCCTGCTCCAACAGAATTCACTACATTTACTTTAGGGGTATCAATATGAACTTTTCCTTGATCACTAATTAACACACATCCTTTTTCACCTAAAGTGATGATTACAAATAATGGTCCTAGAGAACGAATTTTTTTTCCAGCTTCGTAAGCATCTTCTATAGAGTTAATCATTATATTAGATATGTTTTCTGCTTCTATTTTATTTGGAGTTAATATGCTTACATTTCTATAATAATCTTTTATTCCAATTTTCATATATGGAGCAGGGTTTAAAATTATCAATGCTTTTTTATCATAGCCAATTTTCATAGATTGATGAATTATTTTTATAGGAATTTCATGTTGCAGAAGTAAAATAGATTTATTATTAATAATTTTTGATAAATAATCGATTTCAGTCTGATTACATTTATAATTTGCTCCTTCAACAATTAGTATATAGTTTTCTGATTCTTCATCTAAAAATATTACTGCTGTCCCATTAGAAGTATTTGGTATAGTTCTAATTCCTTGTACAGATATACCTTCAGTTTTTAATTTTTCTAAATTGTTTTTTGAAAAAATATCATCTCCTATTGAACCGATCATTTCTATTCTTGAATCATGATTATTTAATCTAGAAGCAGCAATTGCTTGATTAGCTCCTTTTCCTCCACCAGAATAAGATATTGTTTCTGCATATAGAGTTTCTCCTGGTTTAGGTAATCGTTGTCCTTTAATACTTATGTCAGTATTTATTGATCCAAATACAATTATATTATTTCTTTTAAACATGATATTTATTTTAAAATATATTTTTTTATGAAATTTTCAACACCTTGTTCTTCAGGTGGAGCTATTGAAAAATCAGAGGCTTTTAATAATTTTTTAGAACTATTATTAATAGAGATTCCTATTTGAGAATTCTTGATAATTTCTATATCAGCTTCTCCATTTCCAAAAGTAATTACATTTGAAAAATTTAAATTCAGAGTTTCCAGTAAAAATTTTAATGCAAAAAATTTATTTCCTTTTAGATTAGACAATTCACAAAAATGTGGCATAGAACGAACTACATATAATGAATTTTTTATTAATTTAGGGAGTTTTTTTTCAAGTGAATCTATATCATCAGGATTACCTACAATTAAAATCATGGTGGGGTTATTTTTTGAAATTATAGAAAAATTTTTATCTATAAAATAGGGAATTTTTTGTCTTTCAATGTAACCTTTTGACCATTTACTAATTTGTTTTATATAAAGGTTACTTCCAAAATATAATGCTGGTTCATATTTTTCTTGATCTAAAGTTTTTAAAAAACGTTGTGAAATTTTCTTATCAATTTTTGTTTCTCTGATTATTTTATTATTAATGGGATCTATTATTAATGATCCCCCCAAGCAGATTATAGGAATTTCTATTCCTAGAATATTTGCATAATTTAATGCTGGTTTAGATGATCTTCCTGTTGCTATAGTAAATAAAATATCTTGTTTTTTAAGTATGGAGCATAGTTTGATCATTTTATTAGAAATATTTGATTTTTTACCTAAGATTGTGCCATCAAGATCAAATACTAATAATTTACAATCATTTATATTTTTATTAAAAAACATTTATATATTGCAATTTATAGATTCATATAATAAAACCGTTATAATCTATTAATCTTATTAAATTATAAAAGGAAAATCTGTTAATGGTAAATGAAGAAACAGTTTACATAAGAATCCCAGCTCCTCTTAGGAATATTACTGGTCAAAATAATAAGATACAAATTAATCTTTCTGAGGTTAGTGATAAATATGTAAGATCTATATTAGATTATGTGGATAATCAATTTCCAGGTTTTAATGAAAAAATTTTTGATACTTCTGGAGAATTGAAGCAATTTGTGAATATATTTATTAATGGCGAAGATGCTAGATATTTAAATGGAGTTGATACTGAAGTTACTTCAGGAGATGAAATTAGTATTGTACCAGCAGTTGCTGGAGGACTTATCTAGAATATTTTAATGCTTTTTTCAATACTTCTTCATCAATTTGATTATTAATAAATGGTTTAGAGATATTTTTAAGTAAAATCCATCTAACTTTTCCATTTTTTACTTTTTTATCTATTTTTATAGAACTAATTATTTCTTCATCTTTTATATTTGGAATATAAATAGGAAGATCATATAATTTTATAATTTCTTGATGAAGTTTTGTTAAATTTATATCTGAAAATCCACTTATTTGAGAAATTTTTGCTGCAACACACATACCTATACTTACTGCTTCCCCATGTAAAAATTCAGAATATTCTGAAATTGACTCAATTGCATGTCCTATTGTGTGTCCATAATTTAAGAAAATCCTTTTATCACCTTTTTCAAATTCATCTTTTGATACAATTTCACTTTTAATTTTTACACTTTTTCTTATTACATCTGTTGATATAGGATGTTTAAGATTTTTGATATCTGATGATTGGTTAATGAAAATATTGAAAAGTTTTTTATCAAATAACAAAGAATGTTTTATTGCTTCTGCCCAACCAGATGCTAATTCTCTTTTAGGTAAACTTTTTAATGATTCAGTGTCAGATAATACTAAAATTGGTTGGTGAAATGCCCCAACTAAATTTTTTCCAATATTTAGATTTATTCCTGTTTTTCCACCTATAGATGCATCTACCATAGCTGCTAAAGTAGTAGGAATATGGACTACATTAACACCTCGAAGCCATGTTGCTGCTGAAAAGCCTACTATATCACCAGTAACTCCACCTCCTACTGCAATGATTGTATCGTTTCTCTCTATTTTTTGATCTCCATACCATTTATATAGCTCATTTAATGTGGAATAATTTTTTGTTTTTTCATTAAAGTCTAAAGAAAATATATTAGTATTGTATTTTGATTTTTCTAATATATGATGAATTTTAATTATAAATTCAGGAAAAATTGAATTGTCACATACTAAAAAGATCTTCCCATTTATATTCAGAGATTCTAATTCTTTTCCCAAATCTTCAATACATTTATAACCAACTAAAACTTTATAATCTCTTTGAGAAGTTTTTACGATAGTTGCTAGATTATCTTTGTTGTTTGTCATTTTCTAAGTAATAATTTCGATAGATTTTTTACTACTTGGGTGGGAGAGTTATTATCTGTATTTATTTTAAATTCAGCTTGATTGTACAGAAATTCTCTTTTCTCTAACATCTGTGAAATAGTTTGAATATTTGGTGAGTCTCCAAGTAATGGTCTTTTTTCAGCATACTTTGAACTTAATCTTTTGGAAATTTCTTTTGGAGAAGCAGTCAACCATATAATTTTCCCACTATTTTTCATGATTCTCATATTAGAATTATTTTCTATAATTCCTCCTCCAGTAGATATAATATGGTTCTTTTTTTTAGAAAATTTTTCAAGTAAAGACGATTCAATTTTTCTAAAATACTTTTCTCCTTTTTTTAAAAAAATTTCAGTGATTGAAGTATTTTCATTTTTTGAAATTTCTTTATCTAAATCAATAAAAATAAAATTGAGTTTTTCGGATAATATTCTTCCACAAGTAGTTTTTCCAGTTCCTGATAAACCTATAAGATACAAGTTGTAATCAAATTTATGATCATTTTTCATTTTTTTTAATTCCAAATTCTTTATGAGATTTTTGATAATTTGAAAAATTTGTGATCATTTCATCTATATGGTCTCCACCAAATTTTTCTATAGCTACTTCTGATAGGCATAGAGCTAACATTGCTTCTCCAATCACACAAGCTGGTGGAACTTGACATATATCACTTCTATTATATTGAGCTTCTACAATCTCACCAGAATTAATATCAACAGAAGGTAATGGATTTGTCATAGTTGCAATGGGTTTTATAGCTACATTAACAATAATAGGTTCACCATTACTTACTCCTCCTTCAAGTCCACCTGCATGATTAGATTCATGATTGAAATTTCTTATATCTGATTGATCTGGAATTATTATGTCATGAACATTACGTCCAGGTTTTCTTGTGTTTAAAAATCCAGAACCGATCTCTACGCCTTTTACAGCATTGATACTCATCATTGCTTGTGCAATTTTTCCATCTAGTTTTCTATCCCATTGGGTGAAACTTCCAAGTCCTACAGGCATATTGAAAGCAATAACTTGAAATATTCCTCCAACTGTAGTCCTATCTTTTTTTGCTTTAAGAATTGAATTTATAAATTTTTTTTCAAGATCTTTTGAATCTGTTCTAACTTCTGATTTTTCAATTGCTTCCCAGTTTATTGATTCTAATTCTTTAGAATCTAATGTATGTGAAGGAACTGAGTCTCCAATAGATATAACTCTACTTCGTATTATTATTCCTAGTTCTTTCAACATTGATTTACAAAGTGCTCCTGCAGCGACTCTAGCAGTAGTTTCTCTCGCACTGGCTCTTTCTAGAACATTTCTTAAGTCATGTTGTTTATATTTTAAGGCTCCTGCAAAATCTGCATGACCAGGGACTATTTTAGTGAATTCTTTTTTGTCTACTGATTGATCTACTGGATAAGGTGACATAGCTTCAGTCCAATTTTCAAAATCTTTATTTTCTATCCACAAACTTATTGGCGATCCTATACTAATGCCGTGTCTAACACCGGATCTAATTACAGCATGATCTTTTTCTATTTTCATTCTTCCGCCTCTCCCAAACCCTTTTTGTCTTCTTTGTAAATCAACTTTGATATTATCTTCGTCAATATTTAATCCTGCTGGCAAACCTTCTAAAATTACAGATAGTGATGGGCCATGAGATTCACCTGCAGTAATAAAACGAAACATTCCTTACTCCTTAGAGAATATTAATTCATTTATATATTATATGATTATTGTTTAATCATTTTTTATCAATACAAAAATTTTACAATGAAATTGAATTTGTAATATCTAACATTAATTTTTCAGGTGCCTCTAGTCCTGTGGCCAATTTAAATCCTTCAGTTCCTTGAAATACTAGCATTGACAATCCTGACGCAGGAATTCCTTTCTTTTCAAGGATTTTCTTTAAAAAAGGTGTTTCTTTAGGAGAATAAACTAAATCATATCCTATAGTTCCTGCTTTAATATCATAGTTATTTATTAAATCATTATTAGGTTCAGGTCCCCCTGACATTCCTAAAGAAGTAGAATTAATGATTAATTGTGATTCTAATAAAACATTATTAATTATAGGATCTTTAAATTCTAATGGGATAATATCAAAGTTTTCTGATTTAAAATCATTAGCTATATTTTCAGCCTTTTTTTTAGTTCTGTTTATGATAAAAAGTTTTGATAATCCGATTAAATTCAATGCATGAGTGACAGCTTTACAAGAACCTCCGCTACCAAAAATTGTTGCAGTTTTTTTATTTGGTTCAAATCCTGTTTCAAATTCTAATGATTTTAAGAAACCTTTATAGTCTGTATTAAATCCCTTTAAAGTACCTTCATCATTTACAATCCAATTAACAGCACCAATTTTTAAAGCTTCTGGATCAATTTCATCTATTAAATCTAATACTGATTCTTTATGAGG
>CEUY01198118.1_pt1 | contig 11089 bp, 5 predicted proteins | sample 361481 | NCBI WGS metagenome assembly CEUY01 (sample SAMEA2622737, study PRJEB7988) | marine metagenome | isolation source: saline water (ENVO:00002010), including
GCATTTTCTGGTCGGGAGAATGTTTATTTGAATGCAGCCCTGTTGGGGATTTCTAGAGAAGAGGTTGAGGATCGTTTCCAGGATATCGTCGAGTTTGCAGGGATAGGAGAGTTTGTTGAGCACCCGGTGAGCACCTACTCCAGCGGGATGTATGTCCGACTTGCTTTTGCGACCGCTGTGAATGCAGACCCAGACATTCTGATCGTCGACGAAGCTCTCGCCGTGGGTGATATTCGATTTCAACGAAAGTGTTTTCGGCGTTTTCAGGAGATGCAAAAAGCAGGAAAAACGATACTCTTTGTTACCCATTCGGTGGAGCTTGTTCAGGCTCACTGCTCGCGCGCGATCTATTTGAAGTCTGGAGCCATTTGGTCGAAAGGCGAGCCCAAAACTGTGATTCAGGATTATTTGGAAGATCTTTTTGGATCGGAGCGTTCAGTTCCAACTCAAACTCAGTTGATGGAATCAGCGGCTTCGCCTCCATCAGAAGCTATGAAAGAAGACAGGGCCGGGATCGGCGGGGAGATTGGCGCATCTTTAGAAAAAGCGCCAAGCGCCGTGAGCGCTAATTTGCCACTGGATCTTTGTCCAACCCGGCCGCTTTACAATCCGAATGAGTATCGCTGGGGCGATCAGCGGGTCGCTATCTTTGACTACGCTCTCCATGGGGAGAATGGCCCTATCCGAGGCGGATTTGAACGGGGACAAAAAGTGGGTCTTGATCTCTCCGTGTTCTTTGCTGAAAACGTCGAGGATCTGATCATCGGATTCACGATGAAAACCGTTGATGGTCGAACTGTTTTTGGAGCGAATACCCGAGAAAGAAGCATCGAGGTGCCAAGTCTCGAGGCAGGCTGTAAGGTCCTCGTGCGGTTCGACTTTATTTGCGCTCTCATTCCCGGGGAGTACTTTCTCTCGATCGGTATCGCCCAGGATGATCCCACTCGCGACAATATCGCCGTAGATCGAAGGTATGATCTTATCTATATGCCGGTCCGCGGAGCGCCGGGCGACTTCGGTGTAGCAGACCTGGGTCTCTCGATTGCCTTTCCCAGTCATGAGTGATGCCTCTAATAATTCTGGTACTCCATTGAATTCCGGCATGCTCCCTGAGGAGTTCCGTCGGGCTATTAACCGGTTTCCTGATTTGGCGTGGGATACTGAGGAGTCTCAATCCCTAGGTTCGGTGGGTGACGGTCTGCCGAACCTCCGGCTGGAATCAATTGGGGTCTCTAACCTGTTGCGGTTGCCCGAGCGGCCGTCAGTACTTCTTTGGGATTGGAACGGGCTTGCGATGGCACGCCATCTTCAGGACAAAGGAAGTCAAGTCCGAATCCGCGATCCGAGGGCCGAATATCAGGAAGTGGCACGTTTGCTGTGCGGGGAAGATTGCATCCATTCCGGAGACGATATCGACTCAGACTGTGCGGTTCCTGACCTTCTTTTCGTTGGCACCGAGCCTGAAGATTCACACGATCTTCCAGAAGCGTTAACGCGGATTGCAGGGAACACGCTAGAGCAAGGCGGAGCAGTTATGGTGGCTCAGCCCAACTTGTCGCCTCACTCGTTAACGTCGATTCTCCGCGACAGCAGTCCTGACGGCGACCCATTGTGTGGAGAGTGTATTTTAGCGCTCCCGGATTTTCATGCTCCAAAACTGTTGATTCGGAAAAACTTTCTTTTTGAAAATGCGGGAGCGTGGAAACACCTCGCCAGTTATGTCGATGAGCTTGGAGCGCCACGTTTCCCCGGCTCTGTTCCCAATAGGCATGTCTGGTCAATCTTTGAAGAAACTCGAAAATTTCCTCTGCGGGATGTTCCGAAATACCAGGTGTTCTGGCGTCGCGACAAAGCAGAACGCGACCCGGTAAAGGTCGATTTTATTCATCAGGCGATTGGCGCGCGTGCGCGGCAGTATTGGACGGAAACATTCAAGCCGCGAGATGAAACGACCGTTAAGCGGCGACCCATACTTGAAATAGAGAATCTAGCTAACGGGAAGAAGGAGGATCAGAAAGATATTGAGCACGTGTTGAATCGGGAAGACTATCAAACCGGTGCAACCTTGGATGAGTTATGGTTGGATGCTCTCCGGCTAAACGACTTTGGACGATTCAAAGATCTAGCACAACAGTTTCTCGAATTTCTTAAGACGATTACAAAGGATCAGACAACGGTATGGGTCGACCTGCTTCCCGATAATGTTCTGGTAGATGACGACAACTTCATTCCCATAGACCAGGAGTGGCGTTGCCCGGCCGAACTCCTTAGCGTAGACGCAATGTATGGTCGTGCGCTGATCTACTTCTTAAGTCGAAGTGCTCTTGCGTTGGACAGATTACCTTCAGCTAGACGGTGGGGCGCCACTCATTATGACTTTTTAATTGGCGCATGTCAGGAAGTCGGGATTGCGCCAGGGCCTGTCGTAACTGCAGTCGGGTGTTTTGAGAGAAAATTTCGGGGTGAGACACTACGAGCGTTCGGTGTCATCGAGATAGCAAGCTTACTTAAACGTCGGTTTGGTGATCAGGATGTAGTTGAATTGGTCGGGTCGCTCGGGCAAGGTGAAGGCTTAGAGAGACCTCATGTTGTGATCCCGTTTCCCAATAGCTTCAGCAGATCTGGCTGCCGGTTCCAATTCCGATTTGGTGATTGCCCGGGGATTCCCGAAACACTCGATCTAATTTTTCCGTCATGGCTGGGCATGCCCCGAATCGGTATTGGAAAAATGACGAGCGCTGACAGTACTTACGTCTTTGGGGTAAGGGATATTAAGGATATTGATGTTGAGGCCCTCGCCCACATCCCCGGTAGGCTTCCCTCCAATCAGGCGAGGGGAGTACGAGTCTCAATTAAATCCCGTCTGGCCGTTCCTTCGCCCGATTCTGCTTACGATTTCGATCTTCAAATTGTATGGCCCGAGATGGTCTTTGGGCCTGAGGCAGAAGAGAGATTGGTTCACCGTCTATGGGGAAAAGAGGTAATGCTCGACGAGGCCCGGGATCGTGTGTTGGAGCTCCAATCGGAACTTGCGCAAAGTGAAAAAAAGCATGGTCTTGAACACGCGGAACTCGAACTTCTAAAGTCCTCGAAGGCCTGGAGGGCTGCAGAGGTCCTTCGTAAAGTGCTTTTCGGATGGAGAAAATCACGGGACGAGGCGCGGAACCTTAGCGCGATTGAACAACTCTCGCAGAAGCCGCAACCTCCGACGGAACGGTTTAGAGACCTGACAGCATCTGAAAGACAAAAAGTCGTTTCGGGCGATAGGAGTCTTGCCGGAGGGCCTTTGATCTCGGTAGTGATTCCCGTTCACAACACGCCGAAGGCCTGGTTGGCGGATGCCGTTAATTCAGTCCGCGGGCAGACCTACCCCCATTGGCACTTAGTCTTGGTTGATGACGGTTCGACCAATGTAGGCACGCGGGAATTTCTGGATAAATTGGATGACCCACGGGTCACAAAGATTCATCTCACCCGAAGTGCGGGAATCTCAGTAGCCACCCAGATGGCGGTTGACGGCTCGCACGGTGAATATGTCGCGCTGATGGATCATGACGACATGCTGGCGCCAAGCGCGCTTCAGAAGGTGGCTAAGAAGATCACGGATCATAACGCTGACGTTGTCTATACCGATGAAACCACATTCAGCGATAGGACAGAGCAAAAGCACGACGGCTATTTTGGTCTCCCGCATCTGAAGCCGGATTATTCGCCGGATCTGTTGCTATGCCACAACTACATTACGCATTTGTTGGTTATCAAGAAGGGGCTGATCCATCAGGTCGGCGGATTTCGGCCTGAATTCGACGGGGCGCAGGACTTTGATCTGCTTTTGCGGGTGACAGAGCAAACAGACCGGATTTTTCACATCTCCGAGCCACTATACCACTGGCGGCAGTCGGTTCAGTCTACAAGCCTCGATACGGGGGTGAAGCCATCGGCGCACATCCGTGGTGGCCAGGCAGTTACAGAAGCGTTGGAGCGTCGCGGGATTCAGGGGGAAGTGTTGACTGCTAACGGACCACATTTTTTTCGTGTCCGTCGAGCAATTCTTGATCAGCCCCCGGTAGAGATCGTCATACCGTTTCGCGACCAACCCCTCATGCTCCGCAAGTGTATCGGTACGTTATTGGAAAATACTCGTTATCCACAATACCGAATTCTGGGTGTGGACAATGGGAGCGTAGAGACACTGACGCACGAACTGATTTCGCAATTTGAGTCAGAGACCGAAAATGTGCGTTTTGTGAGACTAGACGTCCCTTTTAATTTTTCCCAAATTGTCAATTTCGGCGTGCAGAATTCTGAGGGCGTCCATTTGGTGCTCATGAATAACGATATCGAGGTCATCAATAGCGATTGGCTCGAGGCGATGCTTGAGCATTCTCAACGCCCGGAGGTTGGCGCTGTAGGGGCCAAACTTTACTATCCGGACGATAGTATTCAACATGCGGGGATCGCTATCGGAATCGGCGACTATGCAGGACATCCCCATAAGCACGAGGACGGCGGAGATCCCGGATATTTGAACAGGCTCCACAATATTCAAAACGTATCGGCCGTAACGGGGGCAATGATGATGGTGAAGCGCGAGCTATACAACGCCGTCGAGGGATTTGACGAGGATGTGTTCAAGATTGCCTGCAACGATGTGGATTTCTGTCTCCGATTGCGAAGCCAGGGACTGTTGAATATCTTTACCCCGTATGCCAAGGCCTATCACCACGAATCGGTCAGTCGCGGTTATGAAGACACGCCAGAAAAGAAGGCCCGGTTTGAAAGAGAAGTCGAGGCATTTAGAAATCGGCATAGTGAGGTCCTATCCCAAGGCGACCCGTATTACAATCGGCAATTCCGCTTGGATACGGAAGAAGTTTTGGCCCGTGCCTGGAGCGAGGCATAGGGAATTACCCGGTCGAGCTCCCTACTATCAAAAGCAAAAGAAGAAAATCATGGCAACGACTGCGGTATCAGTAATCCTTCCTGTTTTTAATGAGGGGGACAACCTGGAACCACTGACCAAGGATATTCTGGCGGCTCTCGAAGAAACCAGGAAATCCTATGAGATCATCTTCATAGATGATGGAAGCACAGACCGGTCCCTCGAGGTGCTGACAGGGCTGCAAGGAACCTATCCGTCAATCGTTGTGATTGAGTTTCGGCGAAATTTCGGGCAAACCGCGGCACTTGCGGCAGGCCTTCGCGCTGCCGAGGGACAAATCGTGGTGACGATGGATGCGGACCGGCAGAACGATCCAAGGGATATCGGCATGCTGCTTCGGGAAATAGATCGGGGAATGGATCTTGTCTGTGGGTGGCGGCATGAGCGCAAAGATGGATTGTGGCTCCGATTGCTCCCATCGCGCGCAGCTAACTGGCTGATTTCCACCACCACGGACGTCAAGCTCCACGACTATGGTTGTACGCTAAAGGCAATGCGTAGAGACGTGGCCAAGAACCTTCGCCTTTATGGAGAAATGCATCGTTTCATACCGGCGATTGCGAGTTGGTATGGTGTTCGCATGAGTGAAGTCAAGGTACGGCACCATCCACGAACCGCCGGCGTGTCCAAGTACGGCTTATCGCGTACATTCCGAGTACTACTTGATTTGCTGACCGTGAAGTTCCTGATGGGCTATTCTGCGCGGCCGATCCAGTTTTTTGGCAGTATTGGGCTGGGGTGTACCGTCGCCGGCGGTGGTGTCCTGGGCTGGCTTTTCTTTGAACGGATATTTCTCGGGATCGCACTTGCTGGCCGACCTGCTGTTCTGGCCGGCATTGTCCTGACGCTGGTAGGACTTCAATTTGTTACTGTGGGGCTTCTTGCTGAGCTTCAGGCTCGGACCTATCATGAGTCCCAGGACAAGCCGATCTACGAAATTCGCCATACCTACCGAGGCCGGGAATCCTAACGCTAGAGGGAAATCCTCGATGACTGAAGATCGGGCCGTGTAGCGCGGGTATATCTCCGTGTCCAGTATCTCGATAGTTATTGTAAATTTCAATTCAGGCGCTTTTCTGGAGGCGGCTATCGATTCTCTGCGTCGTTTAACGCCGAGTTCCGAACTGATTGTTATCGATAACGCCTCTTCGGATTCTAGCGTGGACTTTCTCAAACCCCATCGCGGTTTGATCTTTGTGAAATTAGACGAAAATTACGGCTTTGGTGCCGCGTCGAATATTGGAGCGGCCAAGGCGACCAATGACCTTATATTGTTCCTAAACCCCGATGCGTTCCTGCCTGAGGGAACTCTTCGGAAGATGACAGAGTATTTGGCTGCTCACCCCGAGAGCGGGCTCTGCGGGGCGTTGCTGCTCGACCTTCAAGGGCGCGAGCAAGCAGGAAGCAGGCGTTATGATCCGACATTGCTTCGATCCTGCGGCAAGGTGGCTCGATCGATCAGTCCGTTTCCGATACTGCCGACTTTTGATCGACACGACGAAGCGCTTCCTGAAACGTCCGTTCATGTTGATGCGATTTCAGGCGCGTGCATGATGGTTCGGCGGCAGGTGCATGAGCAAATCGGCGGATTTGATGAAGGATATTTTCTGCACTTTGAAGATCTTGACTATTGCAGACGCGCGCGTGAGCAAGGTTGGAACATCGGGTTTGTTCCCGACGCACCCGTTTTTCATTATCAAGGAGGGTCAGGAGTAACAACAGAAATCTCGCTGCTACGACATAAAGAGCAGGGACTTCGGCGTTATCTGGATAAATTCGGTGCTCAGGGGGCCCTACCCCACGCCATTAGATCCTTTATATTGAGTCTCCTTGTTGTAATCGGGAGACTCTTGGTTTCTGCCGCAAGCGACCGTCGTAAACAACATCCATGGCAACCGAGCCGACGGATCGATAGTTCAGCGATCAAAATTGGGCAAACGCTGACTGGACACGAACCAGCGGTGCTGGTTTTTGGCGCGAGGAGTGATGTGGGCGATGCGGTTAACGCCCGCCTAAATGCCCGTGGCCTCCGCACGGTCAGCGTGACTCGACATCCCGACGCAGTAAGGACATCCCCGCTTGCGAGCACGATTCATCCGGAGATGGTGGTTCGCAACTATATCGGCGCGGGTTTGAATGCGGTTGCCGTTGTGAGCCTTTGTCCAATTTGGGAACTGTCTGTTTATGAAAAATTCCTAGGATCGTTTCTGGGGAATCGAACACCCTGGATCGTCTTGAGTTCCACCAGTGCGGTTACCAAAATGGAGTCGAATGGGGAACGTGCCCCAGGTATAGCCTCCAGACTCCGACAGGGGGAAGAGTGGCTCGCACGATTCCGGTCCGGCGCTTCGCAGGCAACCATCGTTCTGCGGCCGACACTTATTTACGGAGGCGTGAGGAATAGAAATATAAATAAAATCAAAGCAATAGCAAGGTATTCGAGAATCCGCTTGGATCTCGAATTCGCAGAAGGCCGAAGGCAGCCTATTCATTGCGATGACATCGCGGAGTGGACAACGGCCTTGTTGAGCCGGGCGTTAGCTGAGTCAGGAAAGGCCCGTCCGGCAAACACCAAATCTCCGGTGACCCTAGTTGAATTGAGTGGGGGCGAAACTGTGTCCTTTGTGGAAATGGTAAACCGCACACAAGCAGCCGGTTGTGTGGGTGGAGTCAAACTGCTGTGCAGCCGTAGAAGTGTCCGTTTCCTCTTTTCCTTGGTGAACTGGGTGCCCTGGTTCAATGAAGTGCCCAAGGATTTTGTGAGTCGCCTCGAGAAGGATTTTCTGTTTTCGAACAACAAGGCGCTTGCACTCCAACCCCAGTCGTTGAGACGGTTTTACCCATAGACTAGATCGGCGAAGAAGATAAATCGTAACCAATGTCAGGTGGAATCTATTTAATTATTCTCCTTGGGAGCGGGGTGACGACGGGCTTAGTCTTGGAGTGGTTCCTGAGGACGGACAGCGTCCTCCTGAGCAAGGATGAGCCTTCCTCTAGGGGTCTTCATGACCACGTGGTGCCAAGGGGTGGTGGCTTAGCCATCTTTGGTTGTGTAGCAGTAGCGGGCGTTATGGTGCATCTACTGCAGGGTACTAAAAACGTCGATCTAGATCTTCTTGCAATCGTATCTCTGACCGGGATTGGTGTAATGGGGTTTCTCGATGATCGATTCAATCTCGGTGTTGGTCTGCGTCTGATAGCGGGTCTAACCTTAACAACCCTTCTCGCCGTTGGATCGATCGGGGATCAATCGATCGTGGTGTTTGGGCAGGCCTTTGACTGGTCGTTCGGCGTCGTTCTTCTTGCAGGCGTTATTGGGCTTTTCTGGCTTATGAATCTGTTCAACTTCATGGACGGAGCAGACGGGGTTGCAGGTGTTCAGAGTCTTATAGCGAGCGGTGCGCTTGCAATCTGGTTTGCGGGGTCGGGTCAAGAGTTTCTAGCTCTATTGAACGTAGGGCTCGCTGGGGCATGCCTGGGCTTTTTGTGGTTCAACTGGGCCCCCGCGCGGGTTTTTCTGGGGGACGTCGGAAGCCTCGTTTTGGGCGCCTGGTTTGGCGTAATGAGCTTGATCGGGGTGAGTCAATCTGGGCTTCCGATTGAGGCGTTCTTGATTCTTCTCGGCGTATTTGTATTTGATGCGACTCTTACGCTGGTTCATAGACTGCTGAAAAGAAAGCGAATTACCCAGGCACACCGTGAACATCTCTATCAAAAACTGATTCTGGCGGGCTGGGGCCATGGGAAGGTCGCTGTGCTGATAGGGACAATGGCCTTCGTTGCAGCCGTTCTGGCCACTCTGGTGGTTTGGAATCCCGGCCACGGACTATGGTTCTTTCTTGTGGCGCTTGTTATGCTTCTTGGGTACGCAAGACTCGCGATTCGCGTGAGTACAAAGATCTCTAGAAGGGCAGCGAATTAACACTGGTATGGAGCGATCCTGGGTAGATCGGGTGAAAGCCGCGGTCCGATACCTTTTCGGCCGGTGGCCGGTATTGGCGCACGATGCGGCTGCTGCATCTGTCGCCTGGTTGGGGGCGTACTGGTTCCGGTTCAACCTTGACCAGATTCCGGACGTGTTCCTGGATCAGGCTTTCGCAGTGCTTCCACTGGTCGTTTTTTGGCATCTGGTGTTTTTTGTGGTTTTCGGTGTCCATCGGGGTGCATGGCGCTTCACGTCTACACACGACCTTTCGGTGATTTTGAAATCCGTGGTCGTTGGGACCGCGGTGGTTGCCTTCTCCATCTTTCTTGCGACCCGACTTGTTGCGGTACCGAGGTCCGTTTTCCCGCTTCATGGCGTTTTCCTCGTGGGGTTTTTGATAGGAAGCAGGATTCTTTATCGACTTTTCCGTGACCGTCAGGTGAGCCAGGGCGAAGGCAAACGTGTGTTGATTGTGGGGGCAGGGGCTGCCGGGGACATGCTCCTGAAGGACCTTGGACGCAATCAGGAGATCCATTATGACGTCGTGGGCTTCATCGACGACGATCAGACTAAGAAAGGACGGGAGATCCAAGGTGTTCGCGTATTAGATCGTTGTGCGGCGATTCCACAGTTAGCGCGACTCTTGCGGGTTGAACTGATCCTGATCGCGGTCCCGAGCGCGAATGCAGAAGAAATGCGTGCGATTGTCGACTACTGTGAGCGGGCAAAGACGCCGTTTAGGACGTTGCCCAAGGTTCAGGATATCCTTGACGGCACGGCATCCAGCGCAGATCTTCGTTCGGTCGAACTGGATGACCTGTTGGGGCGGGATCCTGTCAACCTCGACTGGCAAGCAATGGCGGAGATGATTAAAGGCCGCCGAGTGTTGATTACCGGGGGAGCAGGGTCAATTGGGAGTGAATTATGCCGGCAGGTGGCTCGGCTTGAGCCCGAGGAGATTACGCTTTTCGAGCAGAACGAATTCAGCCTGTACTCGTTGGCTCTGGAACTTGAGGAACAGTTTCCTGATGTTCGCTTCCGGCGCTTGTTGGGGGACGTCTGCGATCCAGAGGCCGTGCAGTTTCACTTTTCCCAATATAGGCCCCAGATTGTTTTTCATGCGGCTGCATACAAACATGTTCCGATGCTGCAGACCCAACTCCGGGAGACGATACGAAACAATGCCGTAGGCACTATCGTGACGGCGTGTGCCGCTGCTGAGAACGGGGTGGAAAGATTTATCTTAATCTCGACAGACAAAGCGGTAAATCCGACCAGTATGATGGGCGTAAGTAAGCGGTTGGCAGAAATGGTCGCACAACTGAATAACGCAAAATCGACGACCGCCTTTATCACGGTTCGATTTGGCAACGTCCTTGGCTCAGCCGGGAGCGTTGTTCCGCTCTTTGAAAGGCAAATTCGTGCCGGCGGCCCGGTTACGGTGACGGATCCCATGATGACACGGTACTTTATGACGATCTCAGAGGCCTGCCAATTGATTCTCCAAGCCTGTGCGATCGGGAGGGGAGGGGAGATATTTGTGTTGAATATGGGTGAGCCCGTAAAGATCGATTATCTGGCACGACAGATAATCCGTCTGTCGGGAAAGGTGCCTGATGAAGAGATTGAGATCAGATACACGGGGCTACGGCCAGGAGAGAAACTGACTGAAGAACTTTTTCATCCCGATGAGAATCTGACCCCGACCTCTTACGAGAAGATCCTGCTCGCGCAAAGTCGCAGTTTCGATAAAACACACTTGGAGAACCGACTTGAGGAGTTACGTCAGTGTGTCGAGATCTACGATCACGAGCGGGCACGTGAGATCGCTATCGGGCTCGTGCCCGAGTACCGGGAAGGTCAAAACGGCAACACAGCAGAGTCTCCGAATCAGGCAGCCTAAGTTTGGTCTAGCGTTTGTCGGCTAAAACGAAAAGCATCCCGAAGTTAGGGTGTGCCAGGTATTGCACTTCCCCGAGGGCTACCCGGCGGGAGTCGCGAATAATCCAGGGAACAGGCTGTGCTTTTTGGGATTGTGGGGGGGTGGTTTCCTCGGGTGTCAACGCTTCTCCAGAGGGCGAGGTGTACAGCACGGATGTCGTGATCGGCCGACTCGGTGCCCCCTTGTATTGAAAAACGATGCGAATATCAGACGCCTTCCCGACCCCCTTACGCTTTACCCTAAAGCGAACCGGGGAGATCTCGCCCGATGTTGGTATCGC
>CEUY01083817.1_pt1 | contig 11085 bp, 10 predicted proteins | sample 361481 | NCBI WGS metagenome assembly CEUY01 (sample SAMEA2622737, study PRJEB7988) | marine metagenome | isolation source: saline water (ENVO:00002010), including
TCCTTTGCCTTAGGGCGTGCGAGTTCGACTCTCGCCCTCGGCACCATTAAGGTTAAAAGAATAAATGGTATATGAAATTTAAAGAGCAAAAAATAAAAGGGGTATATTTAATTTATCCTGAATCTTTCGTGGATGACAGAGGATCTTTTACTAGAAAATTCTGTGTTGAAGAATTTAAACAGAATGGCCTAGATAGTCATGTAGAGCAATCGAACCTATCATATAATAAATTGGCTTGCACATTAAGAGGTTTCCATTATCAAGAAGAACCTTTTCAAGAATCAAAAACTATGACTTGCTTGTCTGGAGAAATATATGATGTGGTAGTTGATTTAAGAGAAGACTCTCCAACTTACCTTGACTGGATATCAGCGACCCTGAATCCTGAAAATGGTTTGAGCATACATGTTCCTAAAGGTTGTGCAAACTCATTCTTAACTTTAAAGGACGACACTTTGGTGCATTATTACTCTTCTCAAAAATATGAACCTAATTATGAAAAAGGTATCAATTACATGGATCCTAAATTTAATTTTGAGTGGCCCCAAACCCCTTTGATAGTTTCTGATAAGGATCAAGGGCATAAATTTTTGAATAATTTATGAGGATATTAGTAACTGGAATAACTGGCTTTATCGGTAAAAATTATTATGAATTCGGTAGCGATGACAACAAAATTCTTGCTTTATCTAGAGAAGAATCTATTAAAAAATATGATTTATTTAATAATCTAAATTTCTTAAATTGCGATCTAGATAATTTTTATAATTTTTCTGATCAAATAATTGATTTTAATCCTGATTGTGTATTAAATATGGCGTGGCAGGGGATACCTGATTATTCTTACGAAAATTCAATCAAAAACTTGAATATGACACTTAATTTTTTTGAATTTCTTTCAAATAAGACTAATATAAAAAAATTTATAAATACCGGAACATGTGCTGAATACTTAAACCCAGTTGGCAAAATTTCAGAAGAATATGCAATAGAACCATATGATGATTTTAGCAAAGCTAAGATTAATTTATCAGAGACATTGATCGCCAAATGTGATGAAATTGGAATTAATTATGTAAACCTTAGACTTTTTTATGTCTATGGTTTTTATCAGAGGAAAAAATCACTTATACCATATCTTATTGATTCTTATAAAAAGGGCATAGTCCCAGAAATATCTAAGCCTTTTAGTGGGTTAGATTTTATTTTTGCAGAGGATGTAATAACTGCGATAGATAGTTGTGTGTACAATCAGATTCCTTCGGGTTCATATAATGTTGGATCTGGCAAAGTTATTTACAATTTGGATATACAGAAAATAATTTCAGATAATTTAAACTATGAATTCGATTTCAATTTGTATCCTAAAGATAATAATTATGAAAGTTTTTTTGCAGATATATCAAAGATAAATTATTTTACTAATTGGTCGCCAAAATTTAATATAAATGAAGGTATAGCAAAAATACTTAAAAAAGATATTTAGAAATTTATTATTTTAAGCAGATATTTGTTGATATTGTTTAATATATTAAAATTCATTCTAATTTAAACTCATCTAACAATGATTCAATGAAAGCATTAATATTAGCAGCTGGCAAAGGTACTAGGTTACTTCCTTTAACTGATAATATACCAAAGCCATTAATACCATTATGTAACTTGCCAACTTTACTTTTTGTTGTAGATAAAATTTTTAAAAGTGGAATTAAGGATATTGGGTTAGTGATTTCTCCAGTACACAAAGAGTATTTTTATGAATTCATGAAACAATATAGCTTGGTGGATAGCATAGAATTGATATTTCAAAATGAACCACTTGGTGTTGCTCATGCTGTTAAAGAAGCAAAGGGTTATATTAATCAAGAAGATTTTTTATTATATCTTGGGGATAATTTAATACAAGATGACCTAGGTCCTTATCGAAAAGAATTCCAGCAAGGATCTACAGATGCGCTATTGCTTCTTAAAGAAATTGAAGACCCTTCTAAGTTTGGAGTTGCACAATTGGGACCTAATGGAAAATTAATAGGGATAGAAGAGAAGCCAATAAAACCAAAATCTAATTTGGCTGTTACGGGTTTATACTTTTTTAAAAATAAAATCTTTAATGAGATTGAAAAAATAAAATTTTCTGAAAGAGGAGAATTAGAAATAACTGATGCAATTTCATCTTTAATGACCAAAAAAAATATTGTTGGAAGAAAATTATATGGATGGTGGGTAGATACTGGATCAAGAGAACAGATTTTAGAAGCCAATTCTTTTATTATGGATCAAATATTTAGTGGAAAATTTACTAATCTTTACGAAAATTATGAATTTACTGATCGCATTTTATTGGGTGAGAATTCTAATATAGAAAATGTGAAAACTGAGGGGCACGCAATTATTGGACACAATTCAAATATTTATTCAACACGCCTATCAAACGGTGTGACAATTGGAGATAAAAATATTATAAAAGATTCCTCGGTTTTTAATTCGATTATATTAGATGGGAACAATTATAATAATTGTGAAATTATCAACTCGATTATTGATTCAAGAATTCAAGAAGGTGTTAATAATAGAATTATAGATATAATTGAAACTTAAATATATCAATAAAATGGAATTTAAAAATTTAACTGAAAATTTTAAAAAGAATAAAGAAGTCCTATCTAGTCTAGATTTGAAACTTATTGAAGATTTGGCTTTAAAAATAGATGAGACAAGAAAAAACCAAAATTTTATTTTTGTTGCGGGAAATGGCGGTAGTTCAAGTACAGCTTCGCATTTTGTTAATGATTTAGTGAAGGCAACCAGAAAAAAAGATGAAGTTCCGTTTATAAAAGCAATTTCTTTAACAGACAATATTCCACTGGTTTCAGCTATATCAAACGATATAGACTATGCTGATATATTTAAATTTTCCCTAGAAAGTCTTTCTAGTCCAGGTGATATGCTTATAGCAATCTCAGCTAGTGGTAATTCTGAAAATTTAATTAAAGCAGTCGAATATTCTAATGAAAATGATATTTATACATCTGCACTTCTTGGTTTTGATGGTGGTCGTCTTAAAGAAATGGTAAATTTATCAAATTTGGTCAATACGCCAATTGGTGAGTATGAAATGGTAGAAAATATGCATATGATAATATGTCATTTGATTTCAACTTATTTAAGCAAATGACTCCTAATAAATTGAATCAGGCTGTAATTTTGGCTGGAGGATTAGGAACAAGACTAAGACCAATAACAGATAAATTACCTAAGCCTATGGTAGAAATAAATGGTAAACCTTTTATTTCATATTTACTAGAATATTTATCATCTCAGAATATAAAAAATGTGCTTATTTTGGCTGGCTATAAGAGTAAAATTTTAGAAGATTATGTTGGTAATGGAATGCATTTTGACCTTAATGTGAATTTTTCTGTACTAGATGAAAAAGCTCAAACTAGCGAGAGAATTTTTAATGCTAGAGATGCGCTGGAAGATATATTTTTATTAATGTATTGTGATAATTTCGTTCCTTTAAATTTATCTGGCCTTTCTAAAAATTATTTTAAATCAAACAAATTGGCACAAATTACTGTTTATTCAAATAAATATTTAATGACTAAAAATAATTTATTTCATAGAGAAGCAGAATTATTAAAGTATGACAAAAAAAGAGAAGATAATAATCTTAACGGAGTAAATATTGGATTTATGATTTTAGACAAATCTGTAGTTAAATTGCTTGACAATGAAAAACAAGATTTCGAATCAGTTATATTTCCTAATTTAATAAATAATAATCAGGTATCTTGCTATATAACTGACCATAAATATTACAGTATAGGAAGTAAAGAGAGGCTTCCAAAAACTAAAGATTATTTTTCCAAAAAAAATTTTTTATTACTTGATAGAGATGGCGTATTAAATAAAAAAATGCCAAAGGCAAAATATGTAACTAATTGGAATGAGTGGGAATGGAAAGAGGGGTCACTAGAGGCCTTTAAACTACTAAAGGATTTTGGATATAAGACCATTATTATTTCTAATCAGCCTGGAATATCTAGAGGTTTTATGTCAGAAAAAGACTTATACAATATCCACTCTAATATGATGAAAGATATTAATCGTATGGGAGGTCATGTTGAAGACATATATATATGTAAATGCAATTGGGATGACGGATGCGATTGCAGAAAGCCTAAGCCTGGGATGATTTTTGAAGCTCAATATAATCATGACTTTGTTTTGTCTGAAACATATTTTATAGGTGATGATGAAAGAGATATGGAGGCAGCAAAAAGGGCTGGTTGCAAAGGGATATTAATTAAGGGAAGTGATAGATTAGACAATACTGTGAAAAAATTATTAGGGATTTAAATGTTTGATTATTTAGTAACTGGGAGCAAAGGTTATATAGGATCAAGACTTGCAGATATACTTTTAGAAAAGCAAAAAAAAATTAAAATAATCGATAATAATTATTTTGATGATTGTAATTTAGATTTTGATATAATTTCCGACAATTTATCTTCTGCAAGAAAAGATATTAGAAATATTTCTGAAAAAGATTTTGAGGGTGTTAGAAATGTTATGCACTTAGCAGCATTGAGCAATGACCCAATAGGCAATTTAAATTCTAGATGGACAGACGATATAAATAATCATGCGACCGTACAAATGGCTCAAAAAGCAAAGAGTGCTGGTGTAGAAAAATTTATTTTTTCATCAAGTTGTATCATGTACGGTAATTCAAAAACTGATGAAGTAGATGAGGAAACTCCAGTTGATCCAAATACTGATTATGCAAGAAGTAAAGTTTTGGCAGAGCAGAGAATAATTGATATGTCTGATAATAATTTTGCAGTCACATCATTAAGAAATGGGACAGTTTATGGTTTATCAAAATATATGAGATTTGACACAGTTACTAATGATTTTGTTGGTTCTGCTATATCAAATGGCAAGATTGTAATTAAAGGGAACGGAGAGCCCTGGAGACCTGTTGTTCACATAGACGATGTGTGCAATTCTTTTATCATGGTTTCAGAAGCAGACTCTAAGAAAATTAGAGGTCAAGTTTTTAATAATGGTTCTGAAGAATTGAATATAAAAATAAAAGAATTAGCACAAATAGTTAAGAATGTAATTCCAAATACTGAAGTTGAAATATTAAATGATGTAGAAGTTGATAGCAGATCTTATAAAGCTTCATTTAAGAAATTTAATAATTATTTTCCTAATTTTGAGTTTAAATTTACTCCTGAATTGGGTGTAAAAAATCTATATCTAGGATTGATGAATTCTGGATTTCAGAGTATAGATTTTGAATCAGGAAAATTTGTTAGATTAAATAAATTATCAAAATTAATTGAACAAAATAAAGTTGATATAGATTTAAGATGGAAATAAATGGTTGATCATAAAAAAAATTTTGTTATTACATCTACTCCTCTAAGAATTAGTTTTGCTGGAGGTGGAACCGACTTTTATGATTATTATTCAAATCATGAGGGTGCAATAGTTAGTTCTACTATTGATAAAGAAATAAAAGTTACTGTAAAGAGGCATAGTAAAATTTTCAATGAAAAATATAGATTAAATTATTCATTATCTGAAATTACTAATAATTTAGAAGATGTAAAGAATGATATTGCGCGTGAATGTATCAAATTAGTAGGAATAGATTATCCGTTATATATAAGTACTATAGCCGATCTGCCTGAGAAATCTGGGCTTGGATCATCTAGTTCGTTCTGTGTTGGGTTGCTCAAGGCTCTTTATCAATTAGAGGGGCAAGATATAAATAATTGGGAACTTTTCAAAGCTGCAATAGAAGTAGAATTAAATGTTTTGAAAAAACCAATTGGAATTCAAGATCAATTAGCTGCTGTTTATGGAGGGCTTAATTTTTTCAAAATCCATAAAGATGGATCTGTTGATGTTGAAAAATTTGAAGAAAATTTAGATCAGTCATCGATCAAAAATGAAACTTCTCTAGAAGAAATATTTAATAGATTGGTATTATTCTGGACTTCAATTCAAAGAAGTTCATCGGATATTCTTTTAGAGCAAGAACAAAATATTACTAATAATATTGATAATTTAAATTATATAAAGAATTTAGCATACGATTTATGGGGCTTGATTAGTAGAGATTTTGAATCAAAAGAATTTGGTAGGTTACTTGAAATGGGTTGGCAAAGAAAAATAAAATTAGCATCTAAAATATCTAACTCTGAGATATCTGATTTATATGATAGTTGTAAATCACTTGGTTCAGATGGGGGGAAACTAAGTGGCGCAGGAGGTGGAGGTTTTTTACTAATGGTTGTTGACCAATCTAAAAGAAATGATTTAATTAATGGAATCGATAAATATGACAATATTGATATAAACTTCAACCCAAATGGTTCGAGAGTTTTGTTGTCTGAGTAAGGAGTGAGATGAAAGAAGTTTTTAATTCGATATTACCTAATGATGATAGTAAAGTTGAAGAGATACTAGACTTAGGGACTTCTCCTCTAGCAAATGGTCTTATCAGGAAAGGGGATAAAGTAGACTCTTTCCCTTTAAAATTAGGAAGATGTGATAAATCTGGGCATGTTCAATTGACCACTTTTATCGAGCCTTCTGAGATGTTTAAAAATTATTTATATATTTCTTCGGTGTCTTCAACTTTAGAGGCTCACTTAAAAAGTATTTCTCAATTTATTTGTGATTTTATAAATATTGAAAATGATTCATTATGTGTAGATATAGGTTCAAATGATGGAACTCTACTATCTGGATTTTTAGAAAAAGGAAAAAGGGTCTTAGGTGTTGATCCTGCAGAGAATCTTTCAAAATTAGCCAAAGATAAAGGTGTTGAAACCTATACAGGTTATTTTGGCGAAACTACCTCTAAAGATATATTGGCAAAATACGGAAAAGCGAAGGTAATAACACTTACAAATACTTTTCCACATTTGCAAAATCTTTCAGATTTTATGAAGGGTGTTAGTACTTTAATTGAAGATGATGGTGTTTTATTTCTTGAAGCTCATTATTTGGCAGATATTTATGATCAAATTGCTTTTGATACTATCTATCATGAGCATGTTTCGTATTGGCATTTACAACCAATAATAAGGATGTTTAAGGAGTTTGGATTCGAAATAAAATTCTTGGAGAGGCTTCCTTTACATCATGGCCAATTAAGAGTTGTGGCTAGTAAGAGCAATTCTATTAAACAAGACAATTCTGTTAAAGAATTAATTGAATGGGAAAATGAAAATCAAATTGGATCTAAAGATAAGGCTATTGATTTTGCGACAAATTCACTCAGGATAAAAGACGAGTTAAATCTAATGATTAAAGAATTGAAGTCTACAGGTAAGAAGATTGCTGGATATGGAGCTCCGGCCAAGGCAACTACTTTGATGAATTTTCTTAATTTGGATAAATCTAAAATTGATTTTGTTTCAGACAGAAGCAACTTAAAGCAGGGGCTTATTATTCCAGGCACTGGAATAGAGATATTTCACCCTGACAAGATTTATGAAGATAAACCCGATTATTTAATATTATTTGCTTGGAATTTCAAAGATGAAATTATTAAACAACTTGATAATTACAAGAAACAAGGAGGAAAATTAATTATTCCAATACCAAAAGTTGAAATAATATAATTTGTTATGTCTTTAAAACTAAGCCTTGGTTTGCCTGTATATAATGAGGAAAAATATATAGAAAAAACATTAGATTCTATAAAATCTCAAACTTTTTTAGATTACGAATTAATTATTAGCGACAACAATTCATCAGATAAGTCTTTAAAAATTATAGAAAAATATGCTCAGAATGATAATAGGATTAGGGTAATAAAAAATAAAAAAAATATTGGAATGATAAATAATTTTAATAAAGTTTTGTTTGAAGCTAATAATGATTATTTTGTATGGATAGGAGCTCATGATATTTATAAGCCTGACTTTTTGGAGGCTCTTGTCAGAGAGTTAAAAAATAATGATTTAAAACCCAAATTAATCTTTTCAGATGTTTCACATATTGATATTGACGAAAAAATAATAAATAAAGAGATTAATGCTGGGTTTGAATCCAATAGAAATTTCTTTTCCAGATCCATAACTCTTCCCTGGATTATTAAAGGCAGTGGAGATATGGTTTACGGACTATTTAATACTAAAGTTTTAAAAAAAATAGGAGGTTTTTCTAATTTATTATGGGCTGATGTTTTATTAATCCATCAAATTGCTTATAAGGGATATATTATTAAAGTTAAAAAAATTTTAAGACTAAGAAGATATAAAAATATAAATTCTTACAAAAATTGGAAAGATAAATATATTAATAGGACTAATAGTCAGAGAAATTATATTAAAGATAAAGTTACATTTGATCTATATTTTCCAAATCTTATGATGATGATATTTATTTTTTGGAAGATTGGGATTAAAAATAATTTTTTGCTACTTATTAATTTGCCAATCGCATTATATTGGTTATTAGTCTATTTATTTAGGCATAGAGTTGCATTTATGATTGACTTGATAAATATAATTAAGAGAACCAAATAGTTATAATTTGAAATAGTTTTTCCAATTAGTATCTTTTCTTAACCTTTTCAATGAATGTTGTGAAACTTCAAAAATATTATCAGATATTTCTATGGCATCATCAGAATGAGAAATTATAAAAATAGTCATTTTTCCTTTTAATTTACTTAGAACATCTAGTATTGGCACTTTTGACTTACTGTCAAGTTGGTTTATTGCCTCATCCAGTATTAGTATGCTAGGTTTCCTAATCAGTGATCTAGTAATAATAATTCTTTGCCTTTCTCCCCCTGAAAGATTTATACCTCTGTCCCCCACATTAGTGTTGTATCCATTTTTTAAGGATTTAATTTTGTCATGGATATTTAAATCTTTTGAAATCTTGTATATCTCACTTTTTGAGATATGATCTGATCCCCATTTTATATTGTTAATTATCGATTCATTAAGTAGCGTAGCATTTTGATCTACGTAAGAAATTTTAGATTTAAAACTTTTTTCAGAAAAATCTGATATATCATTATTATCGAATTTAACTGACCCGCTTTCAGGTTTTATAATTCCTGCTGCACAATCAATTAAGGTGGTTTTGCCTTCTCCAGATGGACCTAAAAACAAATTAATTGTACCTGGTTTTATTTTCAGATTAACTTTTTTCAAAATTACCTTGCCATCCCATTTAAGCATCAAATCATTAAATTCGATGGATTTATTTATGATATCGAATTCCTTGTCTCCCCAAACTTGAAAATTCTTTTCAATGTTATTAATTTCTTCTTCAACATACTTGGTTGCTGGAATATTTTTACTCATAAATTGCAAGTGTTGCTGCGCTGTCTTTGTCTTTTGGAAGAGTCGGTAGAAAACCAAACTTATTAGTGCCAATTGAGAACCATCAAGATTTAAATATTGACTTCCAATCAATAAACCAAGAGATATAAAACCTATAAAAGCATATTCATATGTTGCCAAAAATACTGCATCGTTTACTCCGGACTTTACATGTATAGATCTAAGATTTTTTAAAGAAGAATGAATTTCATCTTCCATTATTCCATCCTTTCCATGTGCTCTCAGATATTTTGATAGAGATATTGACTCAGTAAATTTTTTAAAAAATGAATCTCCTGCTCTACCTTCTTTCTCTCCAATTTTTCGGGCAATTTTAAGAAGAACGGAAAAGATTAATGATAGAAAAATAGCACTTAATATTGCGAAAAGTGTCATTTTGGTTGAAATTAAGAATAAGAATCCTAGATATATAATTAAAGTGCCTATACTTGCTATTGCTTGTTGAAGATTAAGAAAACATGTGCCTGACCTTTGAATCTCGAGTGTTGTGATATTTAGCAACTTAGATTGAGATTGAGATTTTAGATACCTCCAAGAAGATTTTTTAAGTTTATCTAGGTATTTAATTCTCATATTGAGAATGTAATTTGCTCTTATGATTCCTGAATAACTTATTTGCATCATAATAAACATACTCCTTATTAACATTATTGCTGCTATTGCTAATAAGAAGAATTTTAAAGAATAAGGAATGCCTAATATATCAAAAGCATTTTTAATTATACTTACGAATTGACCTTTAGAACTATATCCATCTTCTAAAACCAGCACATTTACGGTTGGTACAATTAAAGAAAGCCCAATAGCATCTAGAAATCCTGAAGCAATTAACAGGAAAGACGAGATAAAAGTTGTTGTTTTATTACGAGATATTTCGCGAAGGGCATATTTGCCCATATCACCTGGAATTCTATTCTTTATCATATAAACCTAAATCATATTAATCCAAACCTATATTATATGTTAAATATCAATTTAGTTAATTATGCTATATTTTATAAGGCTTTAAACCACCTTTAGAGAAAGTAATCTCTTTGCTTAACCTAAACCTTCCTTTATCTCTCATGGTATTGAAAACGTTACTGACTTCTGCAAAATAGACTACAATTATTGATGATATATAAGCGAATAATAAGAGTATAATTACTGCCGAGATAGTTCCATACACCATATCAAAATTACCAAAATTAGCTATATATGCAACGAAAAGTGATTTATTATATTCGAATACCATTGCACCCAATATTACAGCCAAGAGACTTTCTCTAAATTTCATTTTTCTTTGGGGTATCGCGTTATAAATGAAAGCAAAAACTCCGATACTTAACAGTGGAGGGAGTATGTGAATTGTGGTAAAAGTCCATAAATTTTCTATAAGATTTGTTTGATCTGCTCCAGCGGATTCTATGCCTACAGAACTTCCTATTATTGCATATATTGTCTCTATAAGAATATTTGTGGAAAGAACAAGCCCTATCGCTATTGTGAAAAGCATATCAGTAAACTTTCTCCTGAATAAGGAACGCTTGTCTTGGATGCTCCAAATCCTATTCATCATTCTAGACAGAGCCCCAAATACTGCGCTCCCAGTCCAAAGTAATCCAATAACCGCAATTGCACCAATCAAACCTCTATTGAAATCAACAAATTTCAAATTATCATACACCAATGGACTGTCTGCTATTCCCGGAAG
>CEUY01077292.1_pt1 | contig 11047 bp, 8 predicted proteins | sample 361481 | NCBI WGS metagenome assembly CEUY01 (sample SAMEA2622737, study PRJEB7988) | marine metagenome | isolation source: saline water (ENVO:00002010), including
ACAAGGAAACCCAGACTGAATCTCCGTTTTGCATTTTTATTAACTAGAGAGATGTCCAAAATAGCTATTCCTAGAAAAGAACAAGGCCAAAAGCCCCAAGGAGGTACTGAAGCAGCTATTAGGAGACCTGCAACTAAAGGTTTTAAAAGCGAAGATCTAGATAAAAAGGTTTTCAATTTTTTCCGAACTTTTCTATCACTGAAACTGCAACTTCGTTTCCTGAACGGACACAAGCAGGTATGCCAACTCCGAAGTGGTAAGAACCCGCAATTGACAATCCAGGTGCCTCGTCTGCTAATAAGTCAATAGTTTCTTTCATTCTTTTTAAATGTCCTGGTTTAAATTGAGCTAAAGCTTCTGGCCATCGATTTACGCGTGATTCGAAGGGTTGAGAATCTAAACCCAAGGTGACAGCTAGATCGTTCATTAGGTTTTTCACAAGTTCTTCGTCGTTGAGAGTTTCGTGTCTTTGATCATCAACACGTCCAGATGAAACCCTAAGTAGTGTTTGCTTCTCATCGTCTAGATGCTCCCATTTATTACCTGAGAAGGAACAGGCTGTCATTAGTAATCCTGCAGACCTTGGGACTAAAAAACCACTTTGATCTTTTGGAATGTTTATATCAGAGTTCTTGAAAGCCAGACTGACAAGAGAGACTGAAGCATGTTCTATATCGGAAAGTCGTGAACTGGCAGTAGGCGAAACTGTTTCTAACAGTTTCGCTGCATTTTGAGCAGGAGTAGTTAAGACCAGCGCATCAGCTGTTTCTGAACCATTACTGGTTTCCAGAAACCATTGGTTATTTTTACGACTTATAGAAATAACATTTTCATTTTTTCTAATCGAATTGCCTATTTTTTCAGCAAGCCTTTCCACGATGTGACCTGTTCCATTGGGGTGTGTATAGAAAACTGGTAATCCAGGATCAGAATTTTTGTGTATTTCTTTGAGTGCTGCGACTAAGCCTTCTTCGTGATAGGCAGCTTCTAATACTTGAGGAGCCATAGTCTCACAACTCATTTCATCTGCAATTCCAGCGTTGATTCCCCCTAGTAGTGGATCGACGAACAGTTCAAAAACAGAATCACCTACACAGTCCCGAACCAAGGCACCTATAGAGACGTCGGCTCCTTTAGGCAAAGTTTTACTGGGTTTACCCCCTTTACTGATTTTAAGAACATCATCAGAGTTCAATAATCCAGAAGGTACTGAATGAGGATCAAGAGGAATTCCCAGAACGTTTGGAGATGGAAGTGGCTCTAGCGACCCGTTCACCCAGATTGATGCAGAACGAGAACGAGGAGAAACAAATTCTTTTGAGATTCCAATTTCATCGAAGAGGTCTTTAGCCCAGGGAGCTCTAGCCAAGAACGCATCTGCCCCTTCATCCAGCAAAAAACCTGCAAAAGGGCTTGTTTTTAGCTTCCCACCAGTTTGTTTTTCACTTTCTAAAACGACTACTTCAAAGTTTTCTTTGCTCTTTAAAAGACGATAAGCAACTGTGAGACCGGTTATACCCGCACCCACTACAACAACTTTTTTCTTATCCATCTTTTCTTTCAGGAAGTTTATGAGAATGAACCATTTCAACTACATGGGAGAGTACATCCGGATCAGTATCGGGTAGAACTCCATGACCTAGATTGAAAATGTGACCAAAATTATTGTCATTTAAAGTAAGAATTTCAGACACAGCTTTTTCCACTACCTCTATGGGTTCTAAACAAATTTCAGGATCTAAGTTTCCTTGGATAGCAATTTCATTTCCTAGTTTTTCTCTAGCGATATTTATGGGTGTTTTTGAATCAATACCCACTACATCTGCTCCTGCTGCAGCAATAAGGTTAAGAATTGGTTCTGTTCCCACTCCAAAATGAATTTTAGGAATATGAGAAGCGCCAATTGATGAAAGCACTTGTTTGCTATAAGGAAAAACTTTTTGTTCGTAGCTCTTAGGATCTATTAAGCCTGCCCAACTGTCAAACAGTTGAATAGCTGATACGCCTGATTCGATCTGATGCTTAAGGGAAGAGATTGTGATCTCTGAAAGTCGATTCATTAGCAGATCCCAGACCTCAGGTTCTTTTTCCATCAGTGCTTTGGTTTTTTTAAGTGACCTTGAAGGTTTACCTTCAATTAAGTAGGAAGCTACCGTGAATGGGGCTCCAGCAAAGCCGATTATTGGGACTGGGCATTCTTTAGAAAGTATTTTTATTGTTTCCCCGACGTAAGAAACATCAATTTCAGGTTCTAATGACCTTAATCGTTTCAAATCTTTGGTGCTTTCGAAGGGATGCTCTGCAACTGGGCCTATGCCTGGTTGTATATCAATTCCAAAACCTATCGAATGAACAGGCACCATGATGTCAGAAAAAAGTATTGCTGCGTCGACTCCGTATCTTTCAACTGGTTGCAGAGTTATTTTTGCTGCTCTTTCAGGGTCTGAAACTGCATCTAAGATACTGCCTGTTCCACGAATTTTCTTATATTCGGGGAGCGACCTTCCGGCTTGACGCATGAACCAAACTGGCACTCTTGAGTGTGCTTCATTTCTGCATGCAGAAATAAAGTCTGATTTTTGTTCTGTTTCATCCGTTGAAAGAAAAGAGTTCTCCATGTTGGGATGTTACCCAAGCATTGAGCACATCTTTTCTTTCTGACGAGGGTTATATCTAGATTTGAGAAATTGATTCCTCTAAAACTGCTCGAGCTTTGTTGGATTGAGGCTTAGCTAAGCGAGCAAAAGCTGAAGTTTGCGACATTTTGAAGATTTCCTTAGCAGCGTCTTTAGTGGGTTCCAATCCGTCGCGTGCCTTTAGATCTGAAACTGTTGGCTCAAATACTATAATTTCTGTTCCATTTGAACGGATTTGTTCGATCTCTTTGTGAAGTGTTCTTGAATTCCATAACACAGAAAGGGAGTTCTTTTCTTGTGATGCAACCAAAGTAGAAGATGAAGAAATAATCACTAGGTCAAGTTGTAAAGCAGCGAGAAGGTCAGAATTAGTTACTGAATGAACTCCACCGTCAATGTAGCGCTTTCCACTAATGGTCGTTGGACTAAAGCGACCCGGAATCGCCGAGGATGCTTGAACTGCGGAGCCAACATCTGTTTTTATGTCATCTCTGCCAAAGACTGCTCTTTTCCCAGAGTCAAGATCAACAGCGCATAGCCAAGTTGGCTTATCAGGCCAAGTTTCGGGGTGAATTTGTGAGGTCCTTTCAGCAAAAGAAGAACCATCAGCTTTTCCTTCTGGAAGGAGTCCAGCGATCGCAACCATGGGTCGAGGGCGTCCACCTAGAAAAAGTTCTTTTAAAAGAAGGGTAGGTTTAGAAGGTATTTTGTTGTCAACGGTAAGGCCGGAATCAGGCATTTTAAGAGAAGTGGTTACACGATCGACTATCTTCTGCCCCTCTACGCTCATAGGAGCACCTGTGTAATAGCTAGCTAAATCTGATGGTGAGATTCCGGCACGTAAAGAAATTGCTGTAAGAGAACCAGCTGAAGTTCCAACTATGACATCAGAAAGCCTTGCATCCCATCCAGTAGCTTTAAAAAGAGCGTCAAGAACTCCGCTATGGTGAGCAGCTCCAGAGAATCCTCCAGCGCTTAGAACAAGACCTATATTCGTTACTGTCCCATTTTCGCTCATCTGTTGTCTCTCCTGTATTTCATGTCATAAACGCATTTTTTAATCTATTTGTGTTTTTCAACTACGCGATAGGATTAATACCCTGTCAATTTTTGCTTTAAACCAGAAATTTAACTTAATTATTAGCACACAAGACCTTTGGGGGTATTTATCTCAAATGAGTTAGAAGCTGAACAAGCTTACGTAGACAAAGCTTATGGGTGTTTAGAAGCTGCTAAAGAAAGAGTTTTTGATCTCACTTCAATGGTTGAAGTCGGCGAAGGTGGAACAAACCAAGCGCGTGTTGAAAGAGATGCTATCTGGGACTCTGTTTCAACACGGTTGGGCCAATTAAATATGGGTGACGCGGCTTTAGTCTTCGGACGAATTGACCAAAATGTTGATTCAGAAAGTTTTTACATCGGCAGGGTTGGCGTATGGGATGATAAACAAGACCCGATAGTAGTTGACTGGCGTGCCCCCATTGCAGAGTCTTTTTATAGAGCCACAGGATTGGATCCGATGGGGCTTGAACGGCGACGCCATTTTGTAAGCCGCGGTCGAACACTTCTTTCATTAGAAGATGAAATATTCGGCGACATTGAAAAATTTCGTGATAGTGAAAACTCTTCTCTCAAAGGTGAAGGCGCTCTTATAGCGGCGCTTGAAACAGCCAGAACCGGTCGCCTTCAGGACATTATCGGGACCATCCAAGGAGAGCAAGATGAAATAATTCGTGCCCCAATCTCAGGTGTGGTAGCGGTACAGGGAGGTCCCGGTACAGGGAAAACAGTTGTGGCTCTACACAGAGCGGCCTATTTGTTATACACACACAGGTTTCCTCTTGAAGGGCAAGGAGTTCTGGTAGTGGGACCTAATCGTTTATTTTTGGCTTATATAGAACAAGTGCTTCCATCTTTAGGGGAAGCAGGAGTTGAGATGGCCTCCTTAGGGGATTTGGTTGGGGGAGTCAGGGTTGAAGATCATCGAGACCCCGAAGAAGTTTCACGACTTAAAGGCGATCTTCGTATGGTTAAATTTCTATCCCGATCAGCAAAAATCCGTCAACGTCCTTTACGCGAAGATTTCAGGATCGGGTATGGGGTTCAGTGGTTACACATCACTGTGGAACAGACTGCTCAAATAGTCGCCGAAGGGCAAAGGCGTTACCGAACCCATAACGCAGCTCGACGTTTTATTGAAGAAGAGTTTTATTCCACACTTGCTTTAAGTTCAAATGAAACTCTTGATTCTCGAACTGTGGAGGACCGACTTAAAGGTCAGATGGCTATAAGGGAAGCATTAGATTGGATGTGGCCTGTGCTTACCCCCGCACAGTTATTGAATGACGTATTTGGCTCTCATGCGTTGATAAAGGCAGCTGATCCGAAACTTACTGAAGAGCAAGTTGAGTCTCTATATAAACCTAGAGAGTCTTCATCAAAAGAAATTACTTGGTCGGCTTCTGACGCAGCTTTACTTGACGAAGCGCGTGCAGTTTTAGGTGCGCGACCCGGCAAAAGAGAAGAGGATTCAATTAGAACTTTCGGGCACATAGTTGTTGATGAAATTCAAGACCTTTCCCCAATGGATTTAAGAATGCTTTCAAGGAGGTCTTTAAATGGTTCAATGACAGTAGTCGGCGATATTGCACAGGCAACAGGGGCTTGGGCACACCAGAACTGGGAAAGTATCCTGCTGCACCTTCCAAATCGGAAAGAACCTCATATGAGTGAGTTGACAATTGGTTATCGTATTCCAGCTCCACTTATGGAGTTGGCTGCGAATGTACTCAAAGAAGCAGCTCCAGGTTTGAAACCCCCAAGTTCCGTTAGGGCTGAAGGGGAGTCCCCAATATTTGTGAGTGTTGACTCTTCACTAGATTCTCTGACAGAAGTAATAATTGAAGAGCAAAAAAAAGCTGATTCTGGAAACCTTGCGATAGTTGCTGCAAATTCACAGATAGAGCAAATTGAAGCATTACTCGACAAAGCAGAGATAGTTTTCGGACGTCCCAATCGAAGAGGTCTTGATGAACAGTTAACGGTAGTTCCAGTAGGGCTCGTAAAAGGTCTAGAGGTAGATGTTGTAATTGTTGTCGAGCCTAAGAAAATTATTGAAGAACAGATACAAGGAATGAGAGCACTTTATGTTGCATTAACTCGTGCGACAAAACGAGTTGTTGTGGTTCACGCTGAAGAACTGCCTGCAAATATGAAAAATTAAATTTGTGATTAAGTATTACTCTTTTTTAGTTTTGCCATTTCACTAAAAAGTTCAATTGGAGACTGAATGGTTTGGTCTTCTCCAATTTCTCTAAAAATCGCATGAACATTAACCGCTATACGTTCCCACTCACCCCAGTCCTTAAAACCACCCAGATCTATCTCAGCTATTACTTCAGCCGCTGTTTGACCATTAGCGTGACGTTCTCGACACTCGTTATCAACAAAGGTTAGGTAATCACGAACAGCAGTTACTCCCACAGCATCAGTTAAAGGACCGTGACCTGGGATAATCACTTCAGCTTCTAATCCTAAAATACGGTCACAAGCATCAATCCAGTTAGATACAGGACCGTCCCAGATTATTGGAGTTCCATGAATAAAAAGAATGTCGCCACAGAACACAGTTGCAGCATCTGGTAGATGTACAAGCAAATCTCCAGAGGTGTGAGCAGGCCCAACTTCTATTAGTTCTACTGTGCGGCCACCAACATCGAGTTGCAGTTCACCGCTGAAAGTCCGGTCTGGTGGAGGTAATTCAATGTCACTAAATTCGAATGGTCCAAAAGCATCTTGTATATATGAATTAGTTGTTTCACCGAGATCTATATGCATTAGAGCTTCTAAGACCGATGGCGGAATTGCTTCCATTTCAACTGCCGCTGCATTAGTAGTGATTATTTGGGCTCCGTTTTCACCGCCGACGAGACTATTTCCGTAGCAATGGTCACCATTCGCATGAGTATTAACTACAACATTTATGGGATGTGCTGAAGTAACTGAAGACATCGAATCAAGCATGTTCTGAGTAAGTTTCAAATCAAAAAGAGTATCTACTAGCAAGGATGACCATTCTGAAGCAATTAGTCCCGCATTGCTCCAACCCCAGCCGCCATCAGGTTGCAAATATGCGAAAACATTGTCAGCTACTTCATGGAGGCCATGTGTGTAGGGAACGTTATTTAATTCTTTGTCCACAAACTAACTTTAGGCGAACCGAGTATTTAAGTAAGCGTTTTGTTAGTTATGAGAAATAGCATCCAGCACATTGAGTCGTGAAGCTCTGAATGCAGGAAGGATGGAAGCTAAAATTCCAAATAAACCTGAGATGAGCATGTATTGCAATAGCGAGCCAAAGGGTATTGAGAGAATATTTACAAAATCATCAGGTAATGCCGCTGTGGCAGCCACACCGAAGAACACGCCTATAGAGACACCAAGTAGCCCACCAAATAAAGCTATTATGACAGCCTCCCAACGAACCATTCTTCTCATCTGACGTCTTGTCATGCCTACTGCTCTCAATAAACCGAGCTCGCGAGTTTGTTCATAAACCGACAGTGCCAAGGTATTGGTTATACCCAGTACGGCTATCAGTAATGAAAGAGCAAGGAAGGTAGTAATTACACTCAGAACTTGATCTAACTGGTTTTCGATCTCTTCGCGATATTCAGCCCGATTACTGACTGAAAGTTGAGGATACTCTTGCGTGTATGACTCAACTGAAGTTCTAGCCTGTTCTGGATCAGCATCAGGGTTGAACAAAATACTGAGAAAACTGTCTTGCGATTGAGGTAAGTAACGATCAAAAGTTTCCGTGTCGATAATCCAATTACCCAACATGGCATCATTTTTAAAAATTGCTGCTGTCGTAAGGGCTACTTCTTTGCTTCCCGGGAAGGTCACGTTAATAGGATCTCCTGCCTTTAGGCCTCTTTCCTCAGCAGGGTCCTCATGGATAAGAATTATCCCTGCAGTTGATTCTGCAGCAGGGGTTTGGGGAGACCCCTGAATTATTTCTAAGTCCATATGTGACCCCATCAGCGCAAAGTCAGTACTTGCTACGTCCTTCAAATCACCATCTACACCTAGTGCATCAAAAGTAAACCTGTATGAGACAACAGAATCAATCAGGTCGGGTCTTTCATTGCTTAGTTCTTTGAGCTCATTTCCCAAGTCACTTGAAAATCCTTGAAAATCGCCGCCAAATCCATCTACTGAGACAACTAGATCCATTGAAGTACTGTCTTCTATTAGATCAATAAAAGTCGCTTTTAATGAACTACTTACTACTGCAGCGAGACTTACGAGTGCCAATCCGATTGTAAGAGCAGCTGCTGTTGCGGCTGTACGTCTTGGTCTTCGTCCAGCATTCTCACGAGCGAGTCGTCCGGGAATTTTAAATAAACGCTGGATTGGTTGCCCGAAGAAATTTGCTACTGGTTTGGTAGCAATAGGGCTAAGCATATAAACACCGGCAAAAGTAGAGATAGCACCTGTTCCCAAGAGCCAGAGGATTCCTTTTGTTCCTATATCTAAAGTCATCCCTGAAATTAGTTCAGCTACGCCGATTAAAGTTATTGCACCACCGATTATGAGTCTTCTTCTAAGACTTGTCGGAGTAAAACTTATTTCTTCACGCATAGCAGTGACTGGTGCTATGGAACGTGTTCGTCTTGCGGGCAGTATAGAGGAAAGCACTGTTGCGCCGATACTTACAAAAGCTGCCACAATGATTGTTCTGGGTTTCATTGGTAATACACCTGGGAGGGCCCCAAAACCTACTGATTCTAGTAATTCTCGTAGACCAAGGGCGAGGAGGTAGCCGACTCCTAAACCTACTGCCGTTGCTGTTACACCGATTACTACTGCTTCTAAAATTACTGATCGGAAAACTTGACGTGTAGTTGCTCCAAGAGCACGGAGCAATGCGAGCTCGCGTACACGTTGGCCTAAAACTATTGAGAAGGTGTTGTTGATTATGAAGGCACTAACAATGACTGCAATGATCGCAAAAGCCAACAAGACTCCAGATAGTACGTTAAGAAAAGAATTGAAATCATCTCGTTGCTCTTCAATTAGAGTGTCTTTATCAACAACCTCGAGTTGAATATCTCCAAGGAAACTTAAAGCATTTTTTTGCTCTTCAGGCATCGCTGACATCGCAGCCAGGAAATCTTGTGAATACGAATCTAAACGGTTCTGAATACTGGCGGCCACTTTCCCATGATCAGCTCCGGGTGTAACAGCTACGTTTAAGTTGTCGTAAGTTCCCTCATAGTCAAGAAAAGTATGTGAGGTCCGCTCTTCGAAAGCAGCAAGAGTCGCTCCAAAGTTTTTGTTTTCTGTAGGTGATCTCCAGTTAGCAATACCGGTGAGAGTAAAAAGACGATTTCCTAACGGACCGCTTACTTTATATATTTCACCGACCTCAAAGTCGAAATCTTCAGCAGTTTTCTTATCGACAATGAATTCACCTACAGTCGCAGAATCATTGATATCCCCAGTCCATTCTGGAGGTCTGCCCTCGTAAACAAAAAACTCTTGCAAAGGTCCCGAACCGGTGAAGTAGTTCATTCCAAATTGGGGAGCACCACGAGTTGAAGTTGCTTTAGGGTTACCCTCATCGTCAGTTACTATCGGAATGACATTCCAAGCCATAATTTGGCCGCTTACAGCATCCACTCCTGGTATGTCATCTGTGACTACTTCAAGTAATTCCTCTGGAACTGGCAGTCGGTTAAATCTTTCTCCATCCTGTATGGAAGCACGAACATTAAAATCAACATCTCCAATAATGTCAACGGACAATTCATCAAAAGAACTACGAAGCTTGTCCGTGAGTACAAAAGATGTGGACATGAAAGCCACACCTAGAACAACAGCAAAAGTTGTCAGAGCATAGCGGAGCTTTCGGCCACGAATATTTCGGAGAGTGAGCCCAAACATGAATTAGTTAGAGAAGTTCTTGATGTTGTCCAGGATCATATCGGCAGTTGGATCTGTCATCTCATCGACGATTTTTCCATCACCTAAAAAAAGCACTCGGTGGGCACGCGCAGCGGCTTGAGCGTCGTGAGTCACGATAACCATTGTTTGATTGAGTTCTTCGACAGCTCGTCTAAGGAAATCTAGTACCTCGTCACCGGTTTTAGAGTCAAGGTTTCCAGTTGGTTCATCGGCAAAAACTATTTCAGGTTTTGAAACAAGGGCTCGTGCAACAGCTACTCGTTGTTGCTGTCCGCCGGACAGTTCATCCGGTCGATGTTTTAAACGGTCAGCAATACCTACCGCTTGTAAAACTTGATCCATCCATTCGTTATCAGGTTTCGTCCCAGCGAGATCCAGGGGAAGGGTCGTATTTTCTTTCGCGGTTAATGTTGGCAGAAGATTGAATGCTTGGAATACGAAACCAACTTTGTTTCTTCTTAGAAGTGTCAAATCTTTGTCAGAAAGGCTTCCGAGTTCTGTTTCACCAATATGAACCGTTCCTGAAGTGAGATCGTCAAGACCAGCTGAACAATGCATGAGAGTGGATTTTCCCGATCCAGAAGGCCCCATAATTGCTGTAAACTTACCTTTTTCGAATTCAACTGTTACATCATCGAGTGCGCGAACCTCAGTTTCACCGGAGCCATAAATTTTGCTTCCATTGGTGACACGCGCTGCTGCCGTTGAATTGTTTATAGTCATGCTTGCAGGATACGTTCCTATTTAGGAAAAAGTTGAGGAGGTAGTGTGTCAATTGACACTTTGAGGAGTTTCGGGGAAGACGATCTAGAAGCCGTACTTGCTCTCAATAATTCAGCTGCGCCTGCAGTGAACGAGTTGACCCCTTCAGATTTGGAATGGTTCCAAGAAGTATCTCACCTTTTCTTAGTTTCAGAGGGAAAGGTAGACGAAAAAACGAAAATCACAGGATTTTTGATCGGCCTGACAGGTCCCGGTGTTGACTATCAAAGCATCAACTACAACTGGTTCACAAGTAGGTATGAAAACTTCTTGTACGTAGATCGTGTAGTCGTAGATGAGTCGTCTTGGAGTCAAGGCAATGGACGTCGCTTTTATGAAGCACTTGCTAGTTCAGGTTCAAATCAGCCGGTCATGTGCGCAGAAGTTAATATAAAGCCTAGAAATGAACGATCTCTAATATTTCATGAGAAATTCGGATTTACACCTGTAGGAGAACAAGATACAGAAGGTGGGTCTAAGAGAGTTCAACTAATGGAATACAAGATTTAAGCTGGCTCGTCTCGTACCAAGGTCATTCCTAAAGGTTGTTTACCCGGAGAATCGCAATGCCAACAGGCTTCCATAGGTATCCCTCGCCAGGTGACTTCACAGTGATGGCAGACAAGAGTTACCCTGTCTATCCAACTATCCCCGCCTTCATCACCCTCTATGGGTAG
>CEUY01036646.1_pt1 | contig 11046 bp, 10 predicted proteins | sample 361481 | NCBI WGS metagenome assembly CEUY01 (sample SAMEA2622737, study PRJEB7988) | marine metagenome | isolation source: saline water (ENVO:00002010), including
TAAAACTTGAAAAGGATTTAGATAAAGAATTGAAACAACTTTTAAAGGGATAGGAGATTATATGCACGACAAAAATACAGATAGTGTGATGACGTTTATTATAGATAAAGAAATTAAAAACGAATTGACAGAATACTGCAAAAAAAATGATGTTACGAAATCGCAGGTGTTAAGGGATACTGTAAGGTCTTGGTTGGATTTTATGAAGGAAAAGAATGGTGAATTGACTTTAAATTAGTTTTACAAAATGGAGAATAGATATGGAATTGACAGAAATACTTTTAGGTTTAATATTATTTTCAATTCTTATCCACTTGTACCACTTTGACGGTGAGTCGGACAAGATTAGAGAAGAATTGGAAGAAATACATAAACAATTAAAAAACTTAAATATTCAAATGTAATAAGTTACAAACTAATTACAAAGATAAAGTTACAAACTCAACATAAGCACTTTGATTTTAATAAGATACTTTTTATACAGACGATTGACTTATTGGTTTAACAAGGGCAAAGTGAATGGTACGTTTGATAAACAATCGTTTTATCGTAAGTTACGTTGAGTTTAATAGGGTGCAAAACATTAAAAAAGTTAAAAATTGAGTTACAAATATTCTACAAACTAATTTAAACTCTTTTAAATACAATTACTTACAAGCAAAAAACGATTGAATGGGAGTAGTTTTTTACTTATAAGTTACTGATTTATAATGTTATAAAAGACGGATGGATAAGCTATATGTTGTTGCATATGGATTTTCTTTACCTCTATGTAGTGATTATGAGTCAAAATCAGTCCACAAAGATAATCTCAAAAGACAAGTTTGGTTATTCCCTCGAGACTTTCCGTTCTTCGGCACTCGCGTCTTTGGAGACTAGGCCTTCTCACAAAGAAAACAGTAAAAATATTCGTCAAACAAATGAGAGGTTGTTCGGCTCATTCAACGCTTTCGCAGACAGCAACTTCAAGTTTTCAATTGGTAAGCTTACGTCTGACTTTTGTTTCAATAAAAAACCAAATTGTTGCAAATGCCCAGTAAGTGAGATTTGTGATAGTTCCGAGTCAATGACTTCACTCCATTCAAGAAACCGCAAAAATATTGAAGGACTAACTTTCGTAGATATGTTTTGTGGGGCGGGAGGGATGTCAGCTGGTTTGGTTGAAGCTGGTTACAAACCAGTTTTTGCCATTGATAATGATCCCGCTTCCATTAAAACTTATATATATAATCACAGGTTCTTCGAGGGTTTAAGCGTTGCACAAAACGATGTAAGTGAGATTGAAAGAGCGAACTTTTCTGCCATTACTAAACTACATCCCGACTTAATTGTTGGTGGCCCACCGTGTCAGGGCTTCAGTAATGCGAACCGTCAGAGACTATCAGATGACCCAAGGAATCTCCTTTACAGAGCATTCTTGGGTAGCCTAAAAGCATCTGGTGCTAAATACGCCATATTAGAAAATGTTACAGGAATGGCTAGAGCAGCGCCTTCCATAATAAAAGAATTTGAGGAAATTGGCTATGTGGTGGAATTCTTTATATTAAATGCTCAGGAATTTGGAGTTCCACAAAATAGAAATCGCTTGTTTATCATTGCGAAGAGAACATCCGATCTTTTCAAAGACCGCTTATTTTTCGACAGTTTCAAGGAGGCAATCGATCAAAAAAAGTGTGATAAGAGCTACGGTATTAGAAATTTCATAGAAGATTTACCTCCTGTCATTGCAAAAACCATCTCAAACTCAACAGAAATTGAGAGTCTAGAATTTGGTTTCTCTTGTTGGATAACGAATGAAGTCACCAATAATAAACAGTCAATTATTTTCAATCACAGAAGTAAATATTTGAACGCAAGAGATTTGCAGATTTATAGTCTTTTAAAACCAGGGGATGACACTACTGCGAGGGCTATAAAAGAAATTAACCCTTATCGTAACCGTGATCATATTTTTAAAGATAAGTTTTTTAGATTACATCCAGACAAACCTTCAAAAACCGTAACGGCGCATATGTACTACGATACCCATATGTACATTCACCCGTTTCAAGCGCGTGGTTTAACGCCACGGGAGACTGCTAGAATTCAAGGGTTTAAGGATAACTTTTTGTTTTTTGGTTATCCAAACGAGTGGTATCGACAAATTGGGAATGCAGTATCCCCAACGATCTCCAACGTACTTGGCGAGGCACTCAAATATGCCATAGGTCGATATAATGAGCACAATTAGAGTCTTTGATGCGTTTTCTGGAATTGGCGGCTTCCGAGCGGGGGTCGAGGGAGCAATGAGCAATGAGAGGAAATTCAAATTTGTAGCGGCGTCCGATTCTGATCAATTATGCAAAGACTTTTACGAACGTTTTTACAACACATCGAATGAAAGATTTTTTGATGACATAGAAAAGGTTCATACATCGAGCAACAAAACACAGAAAATCCTCCCCGATTTCGATCTACTTTTGGGCGGATTTCCGTGCCAACCTTTTGCCAACATTGGAAAATTAGGTGGATTAAATGATAATCGGGGCACGTTGATTTTTCGCATTTGTGACATGCTTAAGTTTTATCAACCCAAATATTTCATTCTTGAAAATGTTCAGAAGATTAGGAACCTAGGGAAAGGACAGACCCTAGAAGCCATCAAAGACCTACTCAAACAGGCTGGCTATTCCATTTGTCTGTGGGATCTTTGCGCTTCAGATTATGGGGTTCCACAACAGAGGCGCCGGATGATTTTTTGTGGTGTAAAAGATATAAGGCCTAGTGAGGTTTATCTATCATTACCTAAAAAAATTGATATTGAAAAATGTCGTTATAAAACCACTTGGCACTTACTTGAAAAAAGTATGCCTAAAGAACATATCGTCCCTGCTCGAACGGCGGAAACAGTTTTTCGCAGAAATATTAAGTGGCAAGGGGATATGGATATTAATAGACTTATTGCGAGACCGCTGACAGCCACAATGGCAAAATGGCACCGCTCAAATCAAGACAATTATTTTTCTGAAGATTTTGTGTTGGCCAAGGATTTCGAAAAGGCATCTCTGGCTATGCCAAACCCAAATGGAAAACCCGTTCGGAGAATTACTTTGCTTGAGGGGCTTCGGCTGCAGGGATTTGAGGATGAGGCTTACCATATTTTCAGAGATATGCAGATTAAACCGACAGCAGGTTTTCGATTAATTGGTAATGCCATCCCTGTACCTATGGTTACAGCAATAACCAATGCCTTTTTTGAAGCAATTTAAATTTCAGTTTCTTCAAAGATATCTGAGCCTAAATTAATCGAGTAGGATGGTAGTACTATTAGTCCTTTTATTTCTGCCAAGGTAATAGATTCTGTTATTTCTTCGATCAGGCTTGTTAGTTTCTCCCTTTTTGAAACCTTGTAAATTGTAATTGCTCCCCCAGTAACTTTGCATTGCTCCAAATCAATAACCTCAATATCGCTTACTACGCAAAGTCTCCAATCCTTATCGGCGACAGCTACAGTTAATTCATTAGAAGAGATATTTATTTTTTGTCCGCGGGTAGTAGTCGATTTAATTTCAATACCCAGATTCACGCCACCTTTACATGCCAATTGGTCAAACCCGGGATATTCTACCAATCCCATTTTTATTGCTAAGTTCGGTTTCGAAACGTCAGTAACCGAGTATCCATTACCTGCAAAAAACTTTTCGCATAAATTCGCTCCATGATTTTCTATGGCGCTATTTAGCGCTGGATTATTACTTCTTCCCAGACCGCTATTTTTGTTCCGCCCTTTTGATTTTGATTGCGTCGATTCTGTTGAACTTTCGGTTTCGCGACCGATTTCAGAGGGGACAACCACCGGTCGGTGAGTAGCCGGAGCAAAGCGAAAAATTCTCTTTGTCTTGCCTCCCATAATTGTTTGAAGGTCCTTTGTGGTTTTTGTGCCAAGTGCAAGAATTTCCCCATTGAGTTTCTTTAGAAAAATCAGACTGTCACCAATTTCTTGGTTAAGTCTGATCTCCTCGATGTCTGTTTTTTCCAATAGTTGTATGCTTGGATTTTGGGAATCGTTTCTCGGTTGCAGAGTATTGACAGTCACTAAGTTCGTTATCCAGTCAGAGCTTGATAATTTAGATCCCGAAATATCTTCTATATTCGCTTGATTTAATAGTACAGGAACTTTCACTTTTTTCTTGGAAACAACAAAAAAGTCCGTCGCAGGACTTAAACCAGGCGCTATATCGCCACCAGAGGTGATATCAATATGAGTTTTATTAGAACCAGGGTTATAGCCATTGGAAGCTCGCACGTCGTAATGTAAGTCGCCTGTATTTTTGCTTGTGAAGATTATCACTAAAGCGGATTCAATCTCCGTCCAAGGCACCCCTGTTGTGGTTCGTGGGGAGGTGTCGTTAAGGCAGGCTTTTATTATTTCTCTTTGAGAAGCCAATAAATATTTTCCTAATTAATGTCTGCATGAAAACCTAAGCTCTCTATATAAATCAAAACATTACCAAAAAAACAATAGTTTGTGATTTTGGTTTACTAATATTTTACAAAAAGTGGGTAGTTATTCACTCTGATAAGTTTTTGATTGGTTATGACTCCTAAAAAAACAAAAACAGAAAAGTGAGTGAGAGTAAGCATGTGAGTGGTTTGATTTTCATGCAGGAAGTTTATCTTGAGAGTTTTCTTAATATTCTTTTGGCACATCTCTCAGGAGATTTTCTGATTTCACTTTCCCAAAATCGTAAAACAGTCCAACCTTCTTTTCTTAATTTCTTATTTACCTTTTTATCCCTATCCACATTTCTCGATATCTTTTCTCTCCAAAATGATGAATACCCACTTAATTCCTCTTGAAAACTCTTAATACCTCTCAGTTTCCAATTATTTCCATGCCAAAAATCCCCATCACAAAACACTGCTATCTTATTTCTAATGAATACAAAATCTGGTTTCCCAGCAATTTTATAATGTTTCCTATACCTTAAACCGAGTTTCCACATATGTTTCCCTAAGATACGTTCGGGTTCCGTATCTTTAGATTTAACGGCAGACATTATTCTGTAAGTGGTTGCCGGAGTTCGACCCATAAAGATTTAGTTTTTTTCTTCTATTAGTTTTTTAACAGGAAGTTTCATATTTTTAGCATTTAAAAACAATTCAGATTCTTCAACAACCTTCTCAGTCCAAAACTCAAACCTATCCGACTTTTCAATATCATATTTCCAATAATTTTTTATTTCCTCCGTAGAAAATAATTCCAGTTCGGATTTAATTCTAGGAATATTATTTTGCAATCGACAAAACAATTTCGAAATATTTTCGTAATCTGTACCATCCACATTTAAAGTAACGTTTGATCCAGCAGTAAAAGTATCTCTCAAGGCATGAGATACTATTCCATACCTTGATGCTAACCAACTCGTTGCTCTACCATACTTTCGCGCCGCATTTCCAAAAATCTCTGGGAACAAACCCATCATTTTACATTGAAATAACTTCTTTTCGTTAATCGAAAGATTTTCCCACAACTTCACATATGCGTCTCCACCACTCTCTTCATTTTCATCAACCCACCACACCTCTTCTCCACTCTCACGAAGTGTTTCTCTTAAATACTCTTTAATTGGTTGAAAAGGGTTTGGTAGATTTCTAATTTCCTCATAAGATTTTCCTACTTTACTAAATATAGTTTCATCAGTTGGAATATCCATGTTAATGAAATATCTAGGACTGTGAGTTATTTTTACGTCTGAAAGGCATTCTTCATATGGTTTAAATTTAAAATCCATGGGGGAATTAAGTTTTCCGAAAAAAAGAAAAATTTTTTCAATATTATCGACCCTGTTCCCTTCCATTATGCTGTTGCCAATTGTTTCCCAATGGTTCTTTATAGTTTTTTTTACTTCAATACCATAACCAAATTTCTTGTTTTTTAACCGTGAAACAATATCGGGAAATCTTTGCCCTGAAATAAGTTCAAAAGAATTTTTAAATTTAGTATCAAGTGCTGATTTCCTTATAATTTCATATACTTTCTTTTCAAAATTAGTTGGACTCATCTTTTCAAATTCATTTGTTCGATTTGCGGAAATTGACCTTAATGAATTTACTGTTTGATTCAAAATTTCTTCGAATGAGGAATCCCTTGAGTGACTACAATCAGAAATAATCATTTTGATTCCCTAAAAAGTCTACTCCAGATAGACTCCAATCGCATAGCAATATTAAACGCAAGCAAGGGTGGAACCGCATTGCCAATAAGTTTATATGCTTCCGAACCACTTAAATTAAATTCTTTATTTGCTTTATTCAATTTTCTAACAAATTCATAATCATCTGGAAAAGTTTGGATTCTTGCGCACTCTCTCACAGTTAACCTTCTTTCCCCCCAACCCTTTTTTAATTCATTGAGGTTTTTCCCTCCATGCCTTTTGTTTAATCTTCTAAACTCTATGTTCCCGTGGTGTTCAGAACGAATAGTTGGTGCTAGACCATCTAAATCAATTTCTGTTTGCCCTTGAACATGTTTTCCATACCACTTTGCTTTTGAATAAGATTTCTGTGAAAGATCGGAGGCAAAAATAGGTTCAAGTAAATCAGAAAGTACCATTTTAACCGGAACAAATTCTCTTAAATTTTCAGAGTTATTTAATTCTACTTTTCTCGTTAAAAAATGAGTTATTCTTGGGTAAGGATCATAATCAGGATGGATGTCAAAGTTATTCAATTGTTTGAGTGCTTTATTCTTGAGACTTTTTTTTCTGAAACCGTAGAAGAATACCCTCTCTCGATTTTGAGGAACCCCATAATTCCCCGCATTTAAAATTTTTGCTGGTACTACTAAATATCCACCATCACCAATGTTTCTGAAATCTTTTTCTATTATTTCTTTTGCATCTTTGAGAGAAACAAGACCTTTAACATTTTCGGCAATAAACATTTTGGGTTGTACAATATTTATTACCTCCCTCATCCACATATAGAGCATTCCCCTGTTTTCCTTCGTCGGATCATCATTTTCATCCAGTTGTGTGCCCAGGTGGTTTTTTGAAGAAGAAAACCCACCTCTTTTTCCCGCAACACTAAAATCCTGGCAGGGAAATCCTCCTGTTATTAAATCAATTTTTTTTCCAAATAATTTTCCTCCTCCATTTTTTGCTCTTTTTACCAATTCAACAATGCTATCCAGATGAAATACTTCCTCCGCACGGATGTTTCCTCTTTTTTGAAAATAAGGGACCCATGCTGATTTTGCGCCCAATCGGATATCATTTGCGAAGGAGGTCATAAAAGAGGTTTGCTTTAATTTCACCCAGTTATATTTAACGTGAGAGTCAATCCATTCAGGGTGAATGGATTGATTTATTGAATGTTCGTGGGTTGTGAAACCTCCCTCAAAACCCAAATCCATTCCACCACAACCGGAGAATAAAGAAATTATTTTCTTTTTTTTCATGGGTACTTAAGCATATTTATGGGGAGGGGGTTTATTAAACAAGTAAAAAATACAAACTTGAAATACAGTTTTACTTGACTATATCCCATGCTAAGAATTTACTAAAGAACAAGTTGGAATAAACCATTGAAAAACTGAAAAACCAATTAACTGCATTTAACAATCTGTTAGGCAGGTATTTCTGCTTACCCAAGACTTTATAGTCTAATCTTATAAGTTGTTGCCAGACACAATATAGACCAACTGAATGGTATCATGTGTAAGCTGAGAAAAATATCTGAATAGAGTTACGTTGAAAAATATGTTATGTTGGGGAGATTGCTATGGCGCAGCAGAAACGGTTACGGACTAAAACGAATTTACTTTGTTTACAATAGATTAAAGACCTCTCACCATAACAACTCATTGATTTCCAAGCGGGTTGAATTTAGGGGTTCAACTTAGAATAAGCAATCATTTTTAACTCCACGTAATCCCTAAAGGAATGCGTGGTTTTTTTTTGGGGAAATAACTTTAAGAGTGGGTTGCAATCGATAAATGAAATTCACTAAAAGAGAATCGGAAATAATTAGAATAGCAAAAAGCGGCACCTTTCTAAATAAAGAAATAGCTCATCTCCTGAACATAAAAGAGGAAACAGTTCGCGAACATTTTCGCAACATATATAGCAAAATTGGAGCTACCAATAAGGTCGAATTAATTTTTAAATTATTTAATTAGGATAGTTGAGCACTTTTAAAGTTAAAGGCAATCAGAATTTATATAGGGTTGAGCGCCACTCATACCTAAAAGTAAAGAGGCGTTGCAGTCGGAATAGCGCTCCGACTACCACTAATTCTAAGTTTTAACTAGTTAAGCACGACCAAACCATATCATGCCAAATGGTCAGGCCCTGAGCATACATCCCGTATGATTGACGCGACAAACCTATAAGCTAAATAACAAACCACTAATGACAAGGTCAGGATAAATAGTTCAAGCATTTTTTTTCTCCTTACACTATTTCATAGTTGCACTTCGGCATATTCCTCTCATCACTTTAGACAAAAGTGGTTGAATTTGATTAAAAAGCCGTAATCTCGAGTTTATCAGGCCGTATAGATTGTCCCACAAAGTAGCTCTGTATACAGGTAACTAGGAATGGATTAGGTAGTTTCATGAAGACAAGTTGTAGATCCAATAATATTAAATGTTACCGTTGACAAAATCTCTATTGGAAGTAAATATTATTCTTCTGAAACATCATGCACAGAATACGCATACATTGTCCTAGGAAATGTACGACAAAAAAATACCAAGAGCTCTCTCCTCACTTTAAAGTTAAACTTCTACAATCATTCCTGATAGCAATTGGTGATTATTCTTTTGGTTCTATGGGATTGGACTATGGTTACAATATCTATAGATTATTTGCATTGAAGTACAAGAGGAGGTTTATTTTGCCGCCGAAGAATTTTCAAAGCAAGAATGATGGAATTAACTTCATTGAACAATCTGTTAGGTAGGTATTTCCGCTTACCTAAGACTTTAATAGTCTACTTTATGTAGTTGTTGCCACACAAAATATAGACCAACTGAGTGGACTTAAATTCGTGTTTCAAAACTGCCCTATCTAAGTGAGTTTTACAGAAAACCAGTTAAATGGTATTATCTCTAAGTTGATCAAAATAAACGATTTATGGAGTTCAAAAAGGTTTGAATAAGGTTACGAACGAATTACGAACTCAATTTCTTCACCATTGTTTTTCAATGGTTTAGGCAAAACCAGTGTCGATCTTTTGTTTATTGGATATGGTGGTACTGGACCCTAAAACCTTTGATAGATTTTTTAAAGAAAAATTAGCATAACGTGGCCGCCTGGCAAAACAGTAATCATGAGGAAGAAATGATTTTGAATTTACTTAACAGAAGGACGTCTTTATTTGATAAAGACTTCCGAGGGTTCCTTGCCGAAATGCAAGAAAAAGCAATTAAGAGCTCTTTCTTAGTTGTTGGCGGAGCCGGTTCAATTGGTTCGGCTGTTGTTAAGACTTTAGTTGATCTAGGTGCCGAAAAAATTCAAATAGTGGACATCTCTGAAAATAATCTAGTTGAATTAATAAGGGATATTAGAAGTTCAAAGGAATTAATTTCTACAGAGATAGAAACGTTCGCTTTAGACTGCGGCTCTCAAGAGTTTCAAAAGTTCTTTGATGATCAAGTAGCTATTGACTATTTACTAAATTTTTCAGCCCTTAAGCATGTGAGAAGTGAGAGAGACACCTACACCTTAAAACGTCTCATCGATGTCAACATTATAAATCCTTTAAGCTTGCTTGATTTAGCTGAAAAAAAAGGCTGTAAAAAATATTTCTGTGTTTCTACAGACAAGGCAACCAACCCTGTTAATATGATGGGCGCAAGCAAACTATTGATGGAAAATTTTATCTTTTCACAAAGCACAAAGTTATCTGTTTCGACTGCGAGGTTTGCTAATGTCGCTTTTTCAGATGGAAGTCTACTATTTGGCTTTGAACATAGGTTTAATAAAAAACAGCCGCTTGCTATTCCCACTGATATAAGACGGTTTTTTATCACACCAGAAGAAGCAGCTCAGTTATGTGTTTTGGCCTGTTTGGTTGCCAAAGACAAGCAGATATTGTTTCCAAAAGTAGGAGAAAAATTTTACGATATCAGCTTAGTTGATATTGCTAAGAGATATTTAGATCTTAAAGGGCTTACGCCAATGCCTTTTGATAATGAAAGGGAAGCCAAACGAGCAGTTGTTAATGCATTATCTGAGGGAAAATGGCCATGCTTTTATTTTAAGAGTGATACAACTGGCGAAAAAAATTTTGAGGAGTTTTACTCAGAAAACGAAAGTGTAAACCTAAATTTATTTTCTGATTTAGGTGTTGTTAATTATGTAAAAAATGATTTCTCTGTTCTTTATGAAGATTTCATAGATAGGTTTAACAGCTTTAAATTAAGAAAATGTTGGGATAAAAGTGAATTGATAAATTTATTCAAGGAAATCCTTCCAAACTTTAATCACGAAGAAAAGCACAAAAATTTAGACCAAAAAATGTGATCATTTTATCGCATAAATTGTAACAACAAAACAACAGGTAGACTATTAAAAACGAATATTGACTTTGGTCATTATTCCAAAAAACCCTTTATCTAGAACCAGGTCCTGCTTTTTATTTTTTCTCTTTTGAACAAGCAAATTCCAATATACAACAACACATGGAATAAAGTAATGAGTGTTCAAGTTTTAAAGAAAGTTTCTCCTCCACTTATTAATTCTATCTCCCCAGAACAGAGTTTTTTCGGTTACATTATTCATTTTCCAATTCCCTGCAGCGAATTTATTGGCTTCTGCCATAGTGGGATAGATATGGATAGTTTCTAATATTTTGTTCATTCCAACCCCATTTTTCATCGCTGCGACATATTCTGAAATGATATCGCCGGCATGCATTCCCACAATGGTCACACCAATTATTTTATCCTTTCCTGGAATGGTCAATACTTTAACAATACCATGCGCGGCTTCCTCAGTAATAGCCCGGTCAAGGCCATCAATATGGTAAGTTGTAACTTCATAAGGTATACCCCGCTCT
>CEUY01488202.1_pt1 | contig 11033 bp, 11 predicted proteins | sample 361481 | NCBI WGS metagenome assembly CEUY01 (sample SAMEA2622737, study PRJEB7988) | marine metagenome | isolation source: saline water (ENVO:00002010), including
TATTTAAATAAGCTCTTTGATTATCATTATCATAAGTATACTTATTTTCTCCCGTACAAATTTCTTCATGCAATTCTTCTTTTTCATCTGTATTAGGTAAACATTCAGATAAACCTACATATTTTCCTTCTTCTTCAACATACCAGTTAAAGAATGGAGTGTAGAAACCACCTTCAAAAGAAGGTTTACAAGTAGATGAATCTTTTAACATATTTAAAGCTGTTTCTTCTTTTCTTACACAAGCTTGTGCAACATAAGATTTATTATTCAATGTATATGTTAAACTAGTTTTTTTATAATACTTACCTTCAAGAGAATCAATTTCAGAACCACAAGCGTTTTCATTAATTTCAACAGCAGTTGAATAATCAGTATTGCAATAACCACCGTCTACAACAACTCTTGCCCCGTTCTCTTCAGTAACATATCCTAAATTATATCTTTGATATGCTTTTAGCTCATCTAAATCTTCTAATGGGCTACAAGCTGTATAATCTTTAGTTAAAGCGTACTTTTCTTCAGAAGCAGAACACTCTTGGATAACTTCTCCATTTTCAAGTATTCTCTTGTATTGATTAGCTTCCATTGCAGGAATATTAGCCACAACTCTACAACCGTCTGAAGTAACAACAATATTAGGTTCTCCTTCAATTTCAGCATTAAATGTTTCTTCTGAATCATCCCCTGAAGAAGAGCTTGAATCTGAAGGTTGGTATCCCTGTGCATTAGATGCAGAAATCCCTTCTTTCTCTTCATTCTTTTCAGCTTCTAACTCTTCTTCATCTTCTGAAGTAGAAGCTTTACGTTTTTTAATAAGCTTTTGCTTATCTTTTAGTAAAGTTTCCATATCTCCATTAATCATAACAGTATCATTAACTTCTAAAGAAGGCTGTACTCTAATACCTGAAGTTGTTAATGGACTTTCAAGAAAAACTACCTCATCAGTTGACTTATCAATAATTTTACGCCAATTAATATCAATAGTTTTCATACCAAAATTGCCAATTTCAGAATTTGTGTTTATTTCTTTGATTTTACCCTCAAGTAAAACCTTATCTAAACCTTGTTTTTTAGCTTTATCTGTTAGTTCAATAAATTCAGCCCTTGCAAGCGAACCCTCAACATCAACAATTTTAACTTCCTGTATTTCTTTAGCAATAGAAGCTACATAAGTAAATGTTACAACTAACAAAGCTAAAAAGATTATTTTTAACTTGTTAAAATATTTCATAACAAAGCCCTTTCTCTTAGTTTTTGTTTAATTTGCTTGCTAATATCAAAAATATCAACTAACAACACCTTAAAGTAGTTAGGTATAATTTTTTATATCAAAAAACATAAAAAATCATCAGAAAACAAACAATAACTTACCACCCAACCTATAAACACAATTTTACCTAACATTATCTTGCCAAGAAGGCATAAAGAATCCTTCTTTAGTAGGCTTGAAGTTCAATACATTAGCAGTTACTAAGTTCATCATAGTACCACCCTTTATAGTAATTCTATACTTTGTATTAATGTTTCTATCTAATTCAGCATGAATAACTGGTTGTAGAGTAGCAGAAACACCTTCAATAGCAGAATTACGCCTGTCATCATCTGCTGTAGAACCATCAGGTAAGGTATAAGCCATAACTATAGGTACTGTAGCAGTTAATAACGGGAAGCCTATTCTTTCTAAGAACCTTGTATTGACTTCGCCAACAGCACCTTCAGAACCGACCATATCAGCACCTGCAAATGCTCCTTGAATCCTCACACCAGTTGGTGTGAAAATATCTGTAAAGACTACTTGTAGACGCTCCTGATTAGGGTCTGCTACGGGTAAAACCTTACAAATTGCTCTTGAATACATCGGAATTAATATTTTATCCCCATGGTATCCTGTAATATCTCTTGAAACCTGACCCACACAAACAGGGGCCGGCATATCAGAAACTAAAGTTTGTGTTAAAGTAATTGGGATTATAGAACCTGGTAAGATTGTATGTTCTAAATTTGTTGGTTTACCTGCAAACGAACAATCTTCTCCAAGTTCACAAAATTCTTCTTCTGTCCCAAAAGTACCAGGCTCTACTTTTTTTCTATTTATTTGTTTTTTTAGAGTTGTTATGGGTGTATCTTTAAAGTCATATTCAAACCTTTGTTCCCCCACCCAACTTTCTGTAGCAATGTCTTGATGAAGCTCTGCTAAATATAATTGAGATAATGTTTCTCTTGTTAAATCATCTCTTTGTATTTCATCTTTATACGCTTCTTTAACTTCAAGTTCTTTTTGTGATAAAACCTTTCTAAAGTTTGGCTTTGGCTTTTCTTCCTCAACCTTCTCTTCTATTTCAACCTTTTTAGGCTCTTCTTTTGGCTCTTCAGGTACAGGAACAGTATCAAAAAAATCATCATTAAAAGTATCAGTTGTTAAAACTTCTGACTTTTTATCACTAATTTTTAAGTTTTGTTTTTTAGGTTCTACTATAAAAGCAACAACAATAATTGTTACAACCCCTGCAAAAATACCTATAAGCAACTTTTTGTTTTCATTAATTAATTCAGACCATATACTCATAACTAAAACCTTTATTTTATTTCTTCTGTCTGTTTCTTGGGTTCATTATCTGATCCAAAAGAAACAGGTACAGGTTTTGCATTTCTTAAATCTTCTTCTGATTGATTATGGAATTTTCTTAAATTAACTGTAGGTTTAATACATAGTACTTTTGACTTTTCCCCGTTACCTAATCTTAAAGTCCAACCTTCTTGTGATATACCGTCAACATATATAAAGCCTTTGAAGCTAGGGCCGATTGTATAAGCAGCCTTAGTTTCAACAGGTGTTTCAACTCCATTAATTACTTTAAATATCTGTGGTCTTTCAGTTATTGATAATATACCGTCAAAGTTTAAGAAAAATCTTGAACCGTTATCAAATACAGAAAATGGTTTAATATCCTCGCCATCTTTGTAAGATTCCATTTCATAATGAGTATTTACTCTACCTTGAAATATCTCTTGCATATATTTAACAAAATCATTATCTTGTTCTGTGTTGATTCTTCTAGCTGAAGCAATTAATGAATTAAATCTTGCTTTGGCTTTTTTCTTTTCTAATTCTGAAATTTCTTCTTTTAAATCTTCTGATAATTGTGAAACTACACTTCTAGTAGGTATTTCATTTGACTTAAAAGAAATACTTTTTAAATCAAAGTGATATTCTCTACCACTCTCTGCTAAAAATACAATATTAGCTGATTTATTAGGGAATAATGATTTTACATAGAAGTGTTTTCTTGGCATATTATCTTTATGGTCTTCTTTTGACACCCAAACACCAACACGGAAAAACCTTTTATGTTTGGGGTCTGAAGCAACATAAGATTCAATAGGTTCATCAAAAGAAAAAACTGTAATTAAACCAACTGCCATATTTACACAAGTAGGTGTTGAATATTTACTATAAGTATATTTTTGAATATGCTCCTGCTGTCCACAATCTTGACGATTTTTAATATACTGGTGCACCATATCACGCTGATATATAGCCACGTTATTTAATTGTGATTCTGAAAAACCTAAATCAACACCTTTATTTTGCCCTATAACTCCTGCATTAGCATTTAAGCTAAAAAACAATAAACCAAATACAAACAACTTTCTCATAATTAAACCCTATTTCTTTTCTTTATTATCTTCTAATTTGTAGAAACCAACAATTTTTAAACCTAGTGGATTAATATTTTCTTTAATTAACCCTGCTGTCATAGCTAACTTTTCAGCATCATTAAAACCTAATAATTTAAAAGAAATCTTAGCTGTAAAGTTCTTTTTGAAAACTTGGTGTGTTTCATTTTCATCAACAGTAGTAAAATTAATAATCCAACCATACGTTCTTGAATTTACGTCATAGCCGTCTGATTTTGATTCATTAATAATAATCTGTCTTGTATCAATATGAGTAAGCTTTAAAAACTCTCTATGAATTGAAGTTATTTGACTATAAACCTTGTCATTCACTCTTGATTTAACAACTGATAAATCAGCCCTTAAAAGCCTTTCATCTCTATAGTTTGATAGTGCTTTTACAACTGTATCTTCAATAAAGTATTTTGCTAACAATCTTAATTGTGGAACAGTTAAACGACCTTCAGGCGTTACATCAACAACTTCTACACCTTCAGGTGTTACTTTATATCCAACTGTTAAGTATTTTGTTTCTTTTAGAGGGTATATGAAATAATAACCTACTGCTAAGAATATATTAGATGCTGTTAATAAAACAACAGCTGATAATAAGAAAATAGCAAGTCTACGCCATGCTGATATAGTTGATAAACTAAGAATTGCAGGTAAACTGTTTTCTTTTACATCTGTTTCAAGTTTTGGTATAGATACATCTTTTACAGTATCTTGTTTTTTATTCTTTTTAGCTTTGAACAACATTATTATCACCCCATTCAATTTTCATACAAGCACAAGGGCTCTTTGGAAATTTATGTTCTCTGTGTTGTATTCCACAACCAGTAACAGACAATACCATAATTAATAACAATACTTTTTTCATTTTTATATCCTATTCACACATTTCAGATTTATATTTAAATACTTCGCCATTTTTAACTGCCTTTTCATAATACCAACCCCACATTAAAGGATTATCAGGCTGTTCTTTTCTTATCTTAGCTTTAAATTCTTTTCTAGCTTCTGTAGATTTAGCCTTTAATCTAATTTCACATTCTTCTTTTGATTCACAAGCTGTCAATGAAATTAAACAAGCTAATATTAAAAAAATCTTCATTTTAGTACCCTTTATTTTCTAATTACAAATATATTGACATCTTTTTAACAAGTTGTCAATATATTTATTTATTATTGACCTAAATATTTTTTACCCCAATCGGCTACTTTTGAAGCGCCACTAACAACACCCTTAGAACCAAGAGCCAAGCCTTTTTTACCTAATGTTTTACCTAAAGCACCTGCCATTGAAGCACTTGTTGCAAATGTCTGCCCAAAATCACTAACGTGAGATTTTAAAAGCATTGAAGCAAAAGTTGGAGCTTTAATATGGAAAAACCAAGAAAACACACCAACAAGGGCTAATTCAGTATACAGTAAAGTAATTTCTTCAGCTTTTACATACTGATTAGCAACCTCAAATGTATCGCCTAAAATAAAAGTTGTCATAGCCATAGCACAAGCTACAAATATTAAGGTAACACCAAAACCAATCAGAGCTTCAAACCAATTCCAAAAATACCCCTTTAGCTTAGGAAACATTGCAAAAACAATAACAACCTTACCAAATGCAACAAAAATAAAGAATGCAACGGTATTTAAGCTCCACAAGAAAGTAAAAGCCAAGTAAACTCCAAAATATATAAACATTAAAAAACCAGTAGCAAATAAAATACCTATATGTGATAAATAGTCAGTCCAATCATCCCCTAACAAGTCCCAAACTTCGTCTGTAACCAACAACAAATTAATATACATATCATAAGCAAGTTTAAAAGCATATTTTATTTCAGCGTCGGTCTTGCCAAAGTTACTATCTGCCAACTTTAAAACTTCAACCGATATAAGAGAAAATATTTTAAAAATATCTACTGCATATTTTTCAAATGCTATGTAACAGCCAAGCATAAAAATAGCCCATGCAAAAAAACCTATTTGTTGTGAAAGAAATGATGATATAGACTGGTTTGAAATATAAGCTTTAATAGTTAAAACACCAATATAACCAGTTAATAAAAGTGGTATAAAGAAAATAGCTATATTATCTAAAACATCTGCAACCTTACCAGAGAAAAGAGCTACCTTAGAAACAACCCTTGAATATATTTTATATGCAGGGGAATCTTCAGCTTTTATAATTGTAGAAGGTTGTGTTTTTTGTTGTGTTGCTTGTTCAATCATAGCTTTTTTTATATCACTATCAGAATCTGTAGATTGAGCAAAAGAACTTATAGACACAAAGAATGACAAAATAAAACACACACTATAAAATATTTTTTTCATTTTATTACTCCCTTAATTAATACCCATTTTTTTTAATAGCGCTTCATCTGAAGAATCAGCTTTAAATCTAACATGAGAACCACCGTCTAATATTTTTTCCATAGTATCTTTTTCTGTCCATTTATTAAATTCAGGTTCTTTTATTGCCTTAGTTTCTTTTGCAATAACAACTTTATTCATTTGAGCTTGTAAATGTGTCATAACCTGTATTTGTCTAACCAACTCTAAAAGTATTTTATTAGTAGTTTCTTCTTTTTCTGCAATATTACTTGCTGATTGATATTTTGCTGTTAAACTTTCTAATACTTCTGCATTTTCAGACTCTTTGTTTATAACTTCAGTTGCTTTTGCTACTGCATTTTTTGCATATTCGTTAGTTTCATAGTTTCTTAATTTCTTACCATAAGATGATAGCTCCTTATTATCACTACTGTGTGTATAAAGACTATCAACATAATCATTAGTATCTCCAAAATCTGAAAAATCTAAATCAATACCATTTTCTTTTAAAATAGAAAAACTACCTAAAAACTCTTTCATTTCTTCAGCAGATTTAGCAAGTTTCTTAGCTTGATTATAAGCATCTTTATAATCGCCTGCTGATGAAATCATTGCATCATATCTTTTTTTAGCTTCTGATAGATTTGATAGCATAGTTTGAGTTTGCTTTATAGACTCTTCTGTTTCTTTTACAAACTCCAATTGATGTAAAGTTTGTAACTTTGCATTGTATGCATCAAATGTTGCTAATTGTGCGTTTGCTTTTAATGAAAACATAACAAAACTAATTAATACAATATACTTCATTACATCATATCCTTTCTTTGTTTCTCTTTTATATCTAAATACTCTTCAATAGCATCAAAATGAGATTCTGTATTATTACAACATTTATTTAAAAGTAAAATATCTTGCATAGTACCTGTCAACATATGTAGATATTTACCATAATTTGAAAAATCTAAATCAACTAATGTTGATTGCATACCATTTTTCTTAATCAATGCTTTTCTTGATTCTCTTGAATTAATAATCCAATCAACATCACTTTCATTTAAACCTATACTTTGCAACTCCTCTTCATCTGCATCTGTATTTGGAAATATAATTTTTGTCACAATATTTTGTGCAATAGATTTACCCTTAGGACACTCTAAAATATGTCCTATAGTTTGAGTTACTAATAAAACAATACCACCAGTTTTTCTGATTTTTAATATTGTATCATTAATATAATCACTACCAATTGCAGTTTTCAAATAAGTATGTGCTTCATCAATATATAACATATTAGGACATGGGTTTTTTCTAATATACTGCTGATAACTATGTGTAATATACATTAAAACTGGTATTAAGATTTCATCAGAACCTTTTAAAAGGTTTTCCATATCAAATGCAACAACTTGCTTTTCAAAATTTAATGCATCTTTTTCTGCGTTGAAGTACGCAGAATGTAATGAGTTATCATCTCCTAACTCTTCATCATAAAACCATTTCTTTAATCTATCATATAAAGTAACATCTCCGTCCCTATATGTAACATTCTGCGTAATAGATGTTGTAAGCAAAGATAAACGCCTTTCAGATTTATCTTTTAATGCTAATATATCTCTAATACCCTTATCAATAGCAGAAATTTCATTATCATTTAATACATCTCTACCACCTGCTAAACAAGCAACCCAATCAATTAAAAATTTTACATTTTCAGAATCTTTTTCATTTTCTGCTAAAAAAAGTGGATTCATAGGCAAGTTTTTTGGATCAGATAAATCAATATATTCTCCACCTAAACATCTTACCTGTGTATTTAGTCCACGACCTGCATCAAAAATTAAAGACTTAAAAGAGTTTGGAAAATGTTTATTTTTACCATAAGTTAAACAGTTACCAACTAATTTAGCTGCTAATGTAGTTTTACCTGTACCTGATTTACCAATGATAATAGATGAACCTGCTGAATAAGGCTCTTCGTTCTCATGAAAAGTGAAATTAAACTTTGAATTAGCTAATGTCCTAAATTGTGTAACTGGTCTATCTCCCCATGCACAACGATGCATTCCTTCAAAACCTGCCGACAAACTGCAATAATTAGCAACACTATGTAAACTTACATTATAAGTTCTAGGAGCTGAAAAACGCTCCCAACCTATATGCTGTGACAACCAAGCATTCTCTAAGTTTTCAGTTTCCTTTAAAACATTTATTCCTGTATGACCTAAAGCGTTTTTTATTAATTTATAATCAATTTCTAATTCTTCTATATTGTCTGCATAAATAAATATATGAAAAGCATGATTAACAAATTTAGTTTTATTAGAAGCAGCTAAACCAATAGCAGCTTCTAAATCAGTTACATTCTGACTATATACTGTTTCTAATTGGAATGGTTGAAAAACTGGTGTATTAATAATAGATTGTAAAGAAGCTAACTCTCTTGTTTTGCTATTTTCATCTTTTTCTTTAATTAAATATTCAACATTTTGAAAAATAGTAAATTTACATCTTAAAGATAAAATAGTATCAAGCATTTCTTGATATGTTTTATTAGGTAAAGCGTTTAACCTTAAAATACACCCATACTTTTTAGTATCTTTTTGGTGTAAAGTCATTAAACCTTTAGATTCATCAAATTCAATATCTGTAAGTGTTAAAATTCTATCCAATGAACTTTTAATATCACTAACTTCATTTTCTTCTGTGTAGTTAAGTCTTCTTGATAAAAAGCTTAGAAGTGATTTATCTTCCTCTTTAGCTTCTAATATTTTTGGGGAATAATTTTGCATGAACAAACAAAATCTTTGTGTTAATTGTGTTAAATCTTCTATATTCTTTTTCAGTTCAATTAACTCTTCAGAAACAGTCAAAGATTTATCTGTTTTAAATTTCTTTGTAATTGTAAAATAGATTTCTGTTGTATAGTCTTTATCTTCTGTCCCAAGTTCTGCTTCATATAAACCTTTAATATGTGGGGAAGGGAATTTTTGCTGAAAAACTTGCTTTTCAACCTCTCTCCTATCAACAAAAGACTGTAAAAAAATAGATTCATCAAAAACAGATAAAGCTTTTATTCTAATCTCTCTTAAATTTTTAGCTTCTTCTTCAACTAAACCTTCAAAACTCCTACCTGTAATTTTAACAACTTGTGTTAATGATAAATCTTTATTAATAATAGTTTTAAAATCATCTGTAATTGTTAGATGATTTATAATATCTCCCATTCTTAATGTATTTAATAATTCTTGATATTTATCCATAAAGACCCCTAACTTACATAATATCTTTTTTGAGTTATTTTTTTTGGTTTTTCTCTATTTAATTGAGCTACAATTAAAAACTTATTATCTTCATCAAATTTTTTTCTAATATATAAATATAACAAAATAGAAATAATAAAAGCCCCTATAATTGCAATTAAAAAATTTAATACAAAAAATAAAAGAAAAAATGCAGATATAAATGAAAATAGCACAAACATAGAGCTACCAACTGGAAGCCTTAACAAAGGCAACAATATAGGCTGACCTAGAGTTACAAAAGATTCACTTACTCCTGTTTGTGCTAATCTCTTCATTTATTAAAAACCTGCTGTCATATCTGTTACTTCGTCGCCTTTTTCTAATAGCACTGGTAAAAGAGTATCAGTCACAACAAAGATTGAACCTAGAGCAATTAGAACAATTGCTATGTTTCTAATCATCCCCATAAAATCAATTTGGTTAGTAATATACATTCTAACAGTATTACCACCAATAACAGCGGCAGCAAAAAGACCAACTGATTTTAAAATCCAGCCTACAATATCTTTACCTTGCGAACCTACATCATTTAAAACAGAATTTAAATCGCTAGCCATTGCATTATTACTAAATAAAGTCAGACCAACAAACAACATTAAAACTAAAAATATTCTTTTCATAGTTTTTTACCCTTCTTTTTTTATTTATTTTACAAATAAAGTTTATCTTAAAAATACAATACATTAAAACATAAAATACAACATATTGCAAAACATCGACAAAATTAATGTAAATAATTTAATCCTGTTATTATATTGATATATTTTTAACAAAATGTCAATATAATATTGCAAAAAACAGCATTTTAATGTAGTATAATAAAAAATGCTTAATTAAAGGGTACGATAATGACAAAAACTAGATTAAATTTAAAAAAAGAGTTTAAAAATATAGATTTAAAAAAGCTAGATTTAGCAATAGGTAGTTTTATGAATATAAACCCAAGTGATGAATTCATAAACAAATACACCATAGAAGATAGTGAAACCTCTTTTAGAAGGGTTGAACTGACAGAAAGAACTCAAGAGTTTGTAGAAGAATTTAAAAAACTATATTCATCATTAAATACAGAAACCATTTTAAACATGGTTTTAGAAACAACTAAAGACAATCCTATTTTAAAAGTAAAAAAAGAAAAAAAAGCTAGGTAACCCTAGCTTTTTATTATTATTCTATAATCATTAATAGCTATATTATCTTTATTCATATGCACAATTTCAAATGATTTATTTCTAAATAGCTTTTGTAAATCATCAATAGTAACATTGGTATCTGTTATAACTCTAAAAGCTTCTTTTGGATTTCTAAATATTCTAATATCTAAGATATTAATATTAAGAGTATCTTTTGCAACAGCTGGAAACTTTTTTAAATGATTTGCTAGCTTTTGATATTCATCATTATATTCTCTTTTAAAAATTGAGAATGAACTTCTTTCAATTCCAAAAACAATTGTATAATTTAACTGCTTAGGAGCATCTACAGGGCTTTTAAAAGCTCTTATATTAGTAATACCTAAATCCTTTAAAACTTTCAATGTATTGTTCATTTTTGACTTTGTATTAAAATAAATCCAAAAATCATCTTTAAGACCACCTTCAAGACTAAATGAGTCTGAAAATTTTTCAGCAAATTCTTTTACTTCTATTAAATTTGTTAATTTATGTTGTGTCATTTTAGTACCCTTTATATAGTTAGTTAATATTAAATCTTGCG
>CEUY01010004.1_pt1 | contig 11027 bp, 7 predicted proteins | sample 361481 | NCBI WGS metagenome assembly CEUY01 (sample SAMEA2622737, study PRJEB7988) | marine metagenome | isolation source: saline water (ENVO:00002010), including
AATTTACAGGAAGATCACGGAGAAGACACACTCTGGTGGGATCTCGGCACGTCGCCCGTCCTTACCAAAGACTCCGTTGTTATCGCTGTCATGCAAACCGGTCCCAGTTTTCTTTTGGCTATCGACAAAAAGACGGGCAAGCAAGTTTGGAAATCAGATCGCAACCTGGATGCTCCACTAGAGGCCGCTCAGAGTTATTCCACACCGATCGTCGTCAATGACAACGGCAAAGAGTCACTGATCGTCTTAGGCGCAGATTACGTAACCGGGCATGATGCTGCCAATGGGAAAGAACTTTGGCGAATTGGTACGCTTAACCCGAATGGCGAAAAATACTGGCGTAGTATCGCGTCGCCCGTTTTGAGCGACGGCATCTTGCTCGCTCCCTATGCTCGTGGTCGCACTTTAACAGCGATCGACCTTACTGCAGATAAACCTTCTATCGTCTGGAGCGTGGATGGTATTTGTGCAGACGTCCCCACTCCCATTGCCACGGGCGGTACGGCGATCTGCATGACCGACAAAGGACTGGTAACCAAGATCGACGTCAAAACCGGTAAGCAAATCTGGCAAACCGAGCTTGAGAAGGCTCGCATGGCCTACTCAGCCTCTCCCATTCTGGCCGATAAAAATATCTACCTAACACGGGAAGATGGAGCCACTTTTGTGGTCAATTCGGAAAATGGTGAAGTGGTTGCCAAGAATACTCTGGCCGAAGAATTTACTGTTTCGACACCCGTATTTGCTGACGGGCAGATTCTGGTTCGCACCATGCAGGCACTCTATTGCATCGGTAAGTAGAGTCACGATGCCAGAACCAGTAACGAGTCCGGCCGCATGGATCGGTGATGAGCTCTTAAGTCGTGAAGACTGGACTTTGACGCTCGATGCACAAGCTGTTGATGAACTGCGTGATGCGCTGCGTGACTCGCGGGACCTTACGCTCGATCAGATCAATCCAAGTAATTTCAAGCTGCCATTGCTAAAAGCCACGCTGGCAAAAATCCAGCATCAACTCGAACATGGCTCGGGCGCAACAATCATGAAGGGTTTTCCAGTCCACCAGTTTTCAGTGGACGAGGCCGAGCGGATTTTTTGGGGACTTACTACTTACCTCGGTACAGCTGTCTCCCAAAGTGCGTCCGGGCAGCGACTGTTTCATGTACGCGATGAAGGTTTCCAGGTGGGACAGCCCCAGGCTCGGGGACCGAATACTCGTAAACGGCTCAGTTTCCATACGGATCGCTGTGACGTGATCGGCTTCATGTGTTTACAACAAGCGAAATCCGGCGGTGTTAATCAGCTGGTAAGCAGCATGGCTATCTACAACCAGATTCTGGAAGAAAGGCCGGACCTCCTCCTAGAATTAATGTCGCCTTACTACTACAAACGGCATAATGTCGATTTGGGTAATGAGCTTCCTTACTGCCGGCAACCCATTTTCTCTTTTCATCAGGGAGTCTTCGCATCGGCTTATCTCCGAGTCCTCATCGACCGGGCCTACCTGGATAACGATGTTCCTCCACTTACCGCTACCCAACTCGAAGCACTCAATTTTGTCGACGAAGTAGCAGACCGCCCAGCAATGCATATCGAATTTCGACAGGAAGCGGGCGATATCGTTCTTTTAAACAACTGGGTAACCTATCATCGTCGAACCGAGTTTATTGACTACCAGGAGCTGGCTCGCCGCAGGCATTTGCTGCGCGTCTGGCTGGCGGTTCCAAACAGCCGGGCGTTGGATGAAATGTTCCGGGCCAACTACGGCGCAGTAGAGGCGGGTGCCATTCGCGGTGGAATGAATTCCCGGGCATCTGGATAGTCTTCCATAATCTACGGCCAAAACCAGTGGCAAAGTCCCGACGTCTTAGTCAAAATAGAATTTAGTAAAAATTAATCAATCGGATGGGTGGCTCGATCACCGACTCACCCCATCCAATAAAACCATAACTGGGATTTATTCACGATGCGTAAAGCTACTTTGTTGAGCCTGTTGCTGGCGTTTACTGTTGCTCTGACTGCCAAAGCGGAAGAACAATGGATCACCTTTGAAGGAAAAGACGGTCCCGGAAAAGGTAAGCACATTGTTTTTGTAAGTGGCGATGACGAGTATCGCAGTGAGGAAGCATTGCCGTTGCTAGCTAAAATCATGGCCGAACACCATGGTTTTAAGTGCACCGTGCTTTTCGCAATCGATCCAAATACCGGTGCGATTACACCAAGTCATCAAACGAACATTCCCGGCCTGGAAGCTCTCGATGATGCCGATCTGGCCGTCTTCCTGTTACGTTTCCGTAACCTACCGGATGCCCAGATGAAACACATCGTGGATTACACCAACTCGGGTAAGCCCATCATCGGAATGAGAACATCCACACATGCATTCAACATTCCCGGCGATGCCACCTATCATAAATACTCCTTCAACTACAACGGAGAATATAAAAAGGGTTGGGGCCGTCAGGTGCTGGGTGAAACCTGGATTAACCACCATGGGCACCACGGACGCGAAAGCACCGGGGGCATCCCCGTGAAAGGGAAAGAAGCTCACCCTATCCTTCGTGGTTGTAAAAATATTTGGGGAGACACTGATGTATACGGTGTTACCAAACTGGAAGGCGATTCGGATCCGATCCTCCTCGGCGCAGTCCTGGCAGGCATGACTCCGGATGCCAAGCCTGTGGAAGGGAAAAAGAATGATCCAATGATGCCTGTTGCCTGGGTGAAGTCCTACAAAGGTGATTCCGGCAAGGTCTCCAAAGTCTTCAATACAACGATGGGTGCCGCCACGGATCTGGTTTCTGAAGGGACTCGCCGAATGATGGTCAATTCCATGTTTTGGTGTTTGGGGATGGAAGATACAATTACAGCCGACTTAAACGTGAGCATCATTGGGGATTACAAACCAACTCGATTTGGGTTCGGAGGCTTCAGAAAAGGCCTGAAACCGTCCGACTACAAATAATAGCGAGTGGACTTTTTTGCCGGAGTATGACGATGTTGTCATTTAATGACGGATTATCAAGACGATCTTTTCTTCAGGTTGGCGCCTGTGGGTTGTCCAGTGTTGGGCTCTCTCAATTAATGGCCGCGTCGGGGGAAAGTGATCCCTGGAAACTGTTTTCCGGCAAAACCGTAATCTTCCTGTTCCAGCATGGCGGCCCAAGTCAGTTTGAAACATTTGACCCAAAGATGAGTGCCCCCGGTAGTATTCGTAGTATGACCGGTGCCACTTCAACAAGCGTGCCGGGAACCGAATTTGGCGGCACGATGAATCAGTTAGCTCAACATGCTGACAAGTTCACCATTGTCCGATCCTATCAAACCGGTTCGAGTGCCCATAAGATCCAGCCCATAGTGTCCTCTGATACTTTTGGTGCCAACATCGGTAGCTATCTGTCCCGAATCATTGGAACGAATAATCCCAGGAACGGGATGCCCTTGAACGTAGCCGCCTTTCCCAATGCAGTCGTTGAAGACGAGCCCGGACCATTTAACACGTTTGGTCGGTTTGCAGATGCAGGTCCGTTTAGTAAAGGCTTTGAACCTTTCGTACCTGGTACAGGCGGTAATTTCCAGGAAGATCTTAAGCTGCATATCGACCGCTTACGGTTGGACGACCGCAAAGCTCTTTTACAAAATCTGGATAAAATCAAACGTCAGGTTGATTCGGATGGATCACTGGAAGGACTTGATAAATTTCAATCTCAAGCTTTTGACGTCGTCATGGGTGGTGTTTCTGATGCCTTTGATCTTTCCCATGAAGATCAAAAAATCATTGATCGATATGACACCGGACATCTCACTCGCTTCGACGAATGGAAAGACAAGAACAACAAAAACCACTACAAGGCCAACTCCAATTCCCTCGGACGGCTAATGTTACTGGCTCGTCGACTCGCTGAACGCGGATGTGGATTCATCACGATTACGACTTCCTTCGTATGGGATATGCATGCCGATCAAAATAATCTCGGTATGGTTCGTGGTATGGACTATGTTGGCAATCCATTTGATCACGCGGTGTCCGCGTTTATTGAAGATATCGAAGCGCGGGGACTACAGGATGATATTCTGTTAGTCGCAACCGGGGAAATGGGCCGAACCCCTAAGATCAATGCCCGGGCCGGCCGCGATCACTGGGGAGGATTAACCCCACTGCTACTCTACGGAACCGGTATTCCGCGAGGCCATATCATCGGGCAGTCTGCCAAAGATGGTGGTACACCGGCAACCACGCCGGTACGCACTCCCAACCTCATTGCCACTTGTCTAGACACACTACTGGATATCCCCCAGTTACGTTTGCGAGTGGATTTACCTCCGGAAGCCTTAAAGGTCATCACCGGAGCCGAACCGATTGCCGGCCTCAGCTAAACGCTTTTCCCTTTCCTCCTGGTATTCAATGAACCCCCTTCACCATGCGCCATTTGTTTTGCTCGCTCGCCATTCTCTGTCTTCTTTCGGCCTCAACCCTGGCTCAGGCTCCTGAGAAATACCGGGGAGCTGTCGCCCACAAATACAAAACTGTAGGTGACACTGAACTGTTTCTATATTTGTTTACACCGGAAGATCACAAAGCTACCGATAAGCGACCGGCCGTCGTTTTCTTCTTCGGGGGCGGGTGGAACGGTGGAACGCCATCACAATTTGTTCCACATTGCCGTCACCTAAGCAGCCGTGGCATGGTTGCCGTCGTCGCTGATTACCGCGTTAAATCCCGTCAGGGCACAACACCTCGCGAATGCGTCAAGGATGGTAAGTCGGCAGTTCGCTGGCTTCGGACTCAGGCTGGGAAACTTGGCATCGACCCCCACCGGCTGGCGGCAGGGGGAGGGTCCGCAGGAGGTCATGTTGCCGCAGCCACTGGGAACGTGATCGGCCTGGAGGAACAGGGCGAAGATCTAAAAATTAGCAGCCGGCCAAATGCGTTGCTACTGTTTAATCCGGTCTATGACAACGGACCGGATGGATATGGATATGATCGAGTGAAAGACTATTACAAAGAAATCTCCCCCATGCACAATATCCGTAAAGGTGCGCCACCAACCATTGTATTTCTGGGCACCAACGATGGCCTCATTCCGGTTGCCACCGGCAGGAAATATCAGGCTTTGATGGAAAAAGTGAACGCCACCTGCGAGCACCATTTCTACGAAGGTCAGCCACATGGGTTCTTTAATTACCGTAGCAAGGACAATTTCCTGGATACGGTAACTAAGATGGATCAGTTTCTACAAAAACTAGGCTGGCTCGAAGGCCCCGGCAAAGTCAATTACGAGGCAGTGAAACCATAATGTCCGTCGACCAACAACTTCAAAAAAAACTGCAACGAATCGATCAATCCCATCAGGTTAAATTCGGGAAAACTGCCTTGCTTGTCATCGACATGCAACACGGTTTTGTCGACGAAGGTGCATCGCTGGAGATTCCCAAAGCACGAGACATTACGCCCAATATTCGGTCACTCGTGGATGCCTTTCGGGAAACTGGTATGCCCGTGATCTTCACGGAGTTTGTGTATGCCGACACCGTCCCCTGTTTGCGAGGCGATCCTTTTGGCCCGGAGCACCTGTCGGCAAATCCCAATGAACCGACAGGATTCGGCTATCCATCCAACAATTGTAAGATCGGAGTCGATCCGGGATCAGGTGCTGAATCAGCAGCAACAATCGATAAACTCAAACCACTCGACACCGAATTGGTTATTCAAGGCCATACCTACGATAAGTTTTATGGCACTCATTTAGATTTGGCCTTACGAAGTCTGGGAGTCGACCGATTTGTCATTACCGGAGTCACCACCGACTGTTGTGTAAATAGCACGATTGTGTCCGGTTCGACTCGGAATTACCGGGTGACGGCCGTTAGTGACGGCATGGCAACGATCCATGACCATATCCATGATGCCTGTTTACAAATCTGGGAAAACAAGTTCGCTCGGATTCGGACGACCGCAGAGATACTGAGTGAAGTCCGTAAATAAAAAAAGCCGCATTCATTAAACTACGGCCTTCTTGTTGAATGATCAGCATGTTACTGATTCATAAGACTGCTAAAGTCTGGCTCTGACGGCACAAGCACTTCCGCACCAACTGCTGCCATGATACCGATCAACACGCCGGCAATAACGAGCCCCCGTTTGTCGGTATCGTAATACAAAAACATATAGATAGGCAGGTAAACTTGGAATGAACAGGCATAGAATGCCCTGCAGCGCCTCACCTTCTTGAAATGCGTGAACGATAATCGCAATACTTGCGATCAATCCAATGATGTAAGCAATAATCACCAGGCCATAAACGAGCATCGATCCCATAGGGAGGCTCTCTTTCAAAAAACGAAAGATGTTGAATTACCCGAGCAATCGGGAGCCTCGCAGATTTTTATGAAGTCTGTCAAATACGCTTACTTCGCGATTCGAATTGGACGTAGCCCTTTATAGACAGCTCCATTAGGTTGCTTCGCCTGGACTTCGATCGTATACATACCTGCAGCTATTCCATTGGGTAAAGCGGCTTTCCATTGATGGCCTGTTTCGACTGGAGCCGACATTTTAACCCAATCAATCTTATTCTCCAGCTTTTCAATGAGAGCCAATTCCTGGTCGTAGAGTTTTTTATAGTCCTGATCAACTTCTCCATGCGCTGCAATCATCTCCAATTTGATCGCCTTACCTCTATGATTTCGTAGCACGGCTGTAATTTCCGTCTTCTCTGAGCCTGAAAATACATTGGCATAGGCAAACGCTTTCTGATCTCCCTTTAACTCCACAGGTGCCGAGATATGCATTTGATAATCAGCAGGACGATTCGCCGCCTGAAACTGGAAGGAGTATTGATTTCCATCAAACGTGACAATCGAATATCCATTCGGCACGCCATCGCGTGAGTAAGCATGCGGTATGTCGCCGTATTTTTTTATCCCTCGCCACCAACTACCGCTGGCCGTCACATTAATAACATGGTGATGTGGTTTTTCACCCTCCCAACCATCTTCTTTATCTAGATACAGGTGTCGTTGATAGTGCTGGTGACCGGACACGCTCATCGTAAATGGTCGATCTTTCAGCAATTTAAAGATCTCGCCTCGCTGATCCATGCTCGTGATGGGTATATGCATCATAAGAACAACGAGCTTTTCATCGGGCACCAACTTCAGATCATTTTCCAGGAAGGTCATTTGAGCTTTGCTGATCCCGCCCTTGTACCCGTGCTTCTTTGTATTCTCGTCGTAAGTCCAGTACACATTATCCATGACGACAAAGTGTGCTTTGCCATACTCGAATGAGTAATACGAGGGGCCAAAGATTCGTTCGAAGGTTTCGTCACTGTGTTCATCGATTTTGGCTTCGCGATTAATATCATGATTACCAATAACGTTGTACCAGGGAATTCCCAGGAGCGCGATTCCCTGATTTTGTGAATCGAAGAGGCTGAGATTATCGAACATGATGTCGCCCAGTGTCACACCGAAGGAAGCATCTGTGCCCACCAATTCTTCCAGCACATCCTGAATCAAATAATCCACTTCCGCCTGGTCCCGGGGCTGCGGGTCTGCAAACATAATGGCCTTAAAAATCTCCGGCTCTTTGGCCGGATATAGTGCAAAATCGACACTGGCCGGTAAATCCCCCGTAGGTGCCACTCCGGCAAAGGTGGTATCCGCCGGCGAACCGGCAGGTTTATGAATGTAATAGAAACGCGGCAGGTTATCGTCACTCAGAGGTGTCATCCAGCCTGCCGGCTTAATGACAAATAGAATCGTATCGTCAGATACTCCAATTTCATACTTGCCCTCTTTCGATGTCGTAACGACTTGCTCGCCATTGGACACTCGCACATCAGCCAGCCCTTGCTCGCCTTCGTCAAACTTCTGATTGAAATTGGCATCATGATAGACCCGCCCTTTAGCAACTTGCTGAGCTTGTAATTGGCTGCTCACTGCAAAAACAATGGTAAGGGCGATTATTCGTAGTGGGGTTGTCATAGTCTGTGGGCCTTTCTTTCTTCGGAGGAGTGCTTCAGTTTCGCTTATCCAGCCTATACATTCAACTTGTTTTACGACTAACAATGTGAATTCGAATTCAGATTGTTCTAAGATAGTATCCAGCAATGCATCCCCTTCTGCGTGTAAGTGATAATGCAACCCAGTGACCACATAGAGCTGCTCCAGCAACGACTCGGCGACCCGCTATCTGAAGATCAGATAGAATTCCTGTTTGCCGAAGCCACACAGCAAGCAGGAATGTTCACCGCTGCCTGCGAAGAAATCAAAGCTCAAAAACTTGAAGTCATCCCCGTCGATCTTGATGACGAAGATGCCATGGATGATTTGCTGGCCTGGCTCACTCAGCTAGCCGCAACCAGAAATGCCGGGAAAGGGTTCAATCAATTCCTGGTAGCCGTCGCAATTGTCTTGTTCATAGCAGCCATTGGATCCTGGTTCACATTCTTTCGACCTGCTGATGAAGAAGAACTGGCAATTAACGAGACTTCGCCCCTGGTAGTTTCTGAAAACTCCACGGACGCTGAAGATGCAGGTCCTGACCAGAGACGTCCGGAAGATCTGGTCGATGTCTCCCCCGAAGATGTCGTAGTGACGGACTCCGGTAACGATCCACCGGAGGGAGATGATCCTCCCATGCCGATGGTACCGATCGCTGGTGAACAGATGCTGCCGGAGCGTCCGGTCACACCAAGCTGGCAATCGTTTGATGATCCGGCTGCGAGGCTGGATCATAGTTGGACCTCTACAATCACTCGGTTTCTGCAGCCAACCGAGGCCGAGCCCGGTACGATTAAACCGATCCAACGCGACGGACAAACGGAGTATTTCGAGCTGCTCGGAAACTTCATCCTGCCTCCCCCTGACAATGACGGGCGTAGCCTGAGAATGCGTTTCTCTGATTTACGAAGCCTGATTGTTACTGCTGTCAATGACACTCAGGAAGTCGAACTGAGTTATGACGGGCACTTAAACATGAAGCGATATACTTCATTACCCGTACCCGACTACACCGCAAATTTGCCTTACGACTACCGCTATCGGATGCGCCGACACTTCGTTGAAACTCGCATCGACCCTCAGATCAACTTCGATTGGGAACTCGCCGGACCGGTTGTCAATGATCGGCAGATAGACAGTGATTATTTCAGTATTGAATGGTCGGGGACGATTCAAATCCCTAAGACCGGGCAGTACACACTGCATCTTGATGTGGATGATGGCTACATGCTGCAAATCAATAATGTGGTGGTCGGCGAACGCTGGAGTCCTGCTGACGTCGAGACTCCTCCCACTCTGCATACCGTCAACCTGAATGAAGGAACGCTGCCCTTTAAGATGCAATTCTTCACGGATCGGATGCAGTCGCGAGCAAAGCTGGAATGGGAAAGTGATGAGATTGAGCGGCAACTAATTCCAACCGAAGTTTTCAAAACCTCAGTGGATGACAACGCCATCGCCGGCCTCACTGCCCGTTACTGCTTTGGGCCCATCGTCGAGGCCAGCGAAACTCCGGCGACTCGAGCCGTTGATCTGGCTCACCATGACAATGGGAGCTGGTATGCTCTTACGCGTGGAGCGGTAAACTTCCGCTTTCAGGATGATCAATTTCTGATTGCCCGTGGCGATGTGCCAATGACTTCACTTCCAATGGATGCGCCCCCTAAACATCTCACGATGAAAGTTCAGTCGCGTTTACGGTTTCTGGACTCCTACAATTTCGAGCCCCTTGATAATCGATCACTATCACCCGTCGACCTCTCCAAAGCAATCCCCGCCGGTGATCTATCCTGGTTCGAATCTGCCGACAACGAAAACACTGAGGCTCGTTTTGACTATGACGACGAAGGAATTGTCGTTCTTTCGCGAGGGCAGGGAGATGCGGCTACCCACTTATCCACCAATGTGAGGCTGCGAGGTGCGACTGAAATCTATGCACAGATGGATCCTCAGCATCTTGCTGGCATCCGCTTTCAGCATCCTCAAACCGGTGTGTTCTACAGCCTCTATGCACTGCAGCAGGGTGAAGAATTTGGTATTTCTATGAACCCCACCGACCTGACTTTCACATCTGCCCAGTATCGTGCCGGGATGAGAGCCAGGGGGGCTATCTGGTGGCGAGCTCAATATTCAGATGACATGTTTGTAATCTCGATGAGTCCCGATGGACAGCATTGGATTCCCGCTCATACGTTTACGCTGGACGTCAACGCCCCGGTCAATCGCGAAATCTCATTCGGCCCCACAATCCATTCCGGCAACGAGTTGTCAAGTGTGCGTCTATCTAAAGTACTGGTTGTCCATGATGACTTAATCGAACAGCTCTCTTTTGTGCTTCCTATTGGCTCCGTTCCCAACCTCACCGGGCTGGAAGGCCAAAATAAGCTGCGATTGCCCGACTATGTGGACTCGCTGGAACTGGAGCGGCCGGAACAGATTTCTCCGGAATTGTGGCGTCTTGCATGTTACGCCAAAGTTCTTCAGCTCAATGCCACGCCGCAAATGAGAGTCGAAGGTCTGATCAAACTTTTACATTATGCGGTTCAACATCATCGGGATTTTCGGAAAGTTCGAACGGCATTATCACATGCACCACGACGCTTGCAATTCCGTCGTCCCGATACTGAGATTGCCTCCTGGGTCAACATCCACATCCTCTACGATATACTAGCTGCCCGACTCTGGTTCGAAGGCAAACCTGAACAACTCGGCGGGCTGATTGACGACTGGTCATATCTGGATGCCGGATCCGGTGGTCGACAGCGATATAACATGCCTGTCTATCCCGAGTTACTTACCCGGCTCTACCTCTACCATTTGAGGAATGGGCAACACTGGCAACAGCTCTACGAATTTGCAACGCGCATTGACTATTTATCTCTGCCTGCCCATGGCTCTCAAATCTTCGACAAAGATTTCGCATCCTGGCGTACCGCTCGGTGGCTTCGAGCCGATGCCGCTGATTATCTGGAAGGAGCAATTAAAACCAACGACCTCGCTCGCTTTCAGGCTGAACGTTC
>CEUY01488201.1_pt1 | contig 11006 bp, 6 predicted proteins | sample 361481 | NCBI WGS metagenome assembly CEUY01 (sample SAMEA2622737, study PRJEB7988) | marine metagenome | isolation source: saline water (ENVO:00002010), including
TTTTTGATGTTCTGGCAAATCACCTTCTTCAAAAGAATTTGCAAAACCATGATTTCTATCTCGATGTTTTGCTTCATCTTCACGAATCTTTAATACTACGTCCCTCAATTTAGCATCTTCATTAAGGTTGTAATAATCTTTTGCAATTTTAGGCGCAGGAATGTTTTCGACAGTATTGTCATCAATTTTATTTAAAAAGTCAGTGTAACTTTTACATGCTTCTTCTTCAAAATAACCAACAACACGATGTGCTGTTTTTGCGGATATAATATAAAGTAAGGAGTAAACGATTAAAAAAGCACCTTGACCTAATAAAACTAATAAACGCTCAATCCAAGTCGGCTTTGCAACATCTAAAAAAATCATTAAATGCATTCTCTCATTTTCAGCTTCATCTAATAATTCTCTAACCCAACCTTCATCGTCTTTCATCCTACGTAAAGCTTTAAGATGGTTGAACATACCAGCAACCATACCAGGAACAGCAGCGATAGTTTCTAAAATAACAGCACGTTTAGCATATTTTTTACCATAAAAAATATTCAAAGTGAATTTTAAAACTTGGGTAATTTTATAAGCAACAGATTCACCAATTTTATTTGGTTTATGATGTAATAATTCAAAATCAGACATAACAACCTCTCAAAAAAATTAAATTTAAAATACTAACAAAAAAAATTAGTGTAATTATTTTACTACTAAATATTACTCTTTTAAAATAAGGAGTCAAGAAGAAAGAAATAAAACTTAATAGTTGAATTTATTATATTTATTCAAAATAAAAAAAAGTAAAAAAATGCTTTTAAACAAATACTTATTTATTTATTTTAATTTTTTTATTTTATAATAAAAAAGACGTTTATAGATTTTTTTTATAATCAATAAAACCAAAGAAAAAAAATAAGATAGATTGTTTTTTTAAAAAAAATAGTATTTTTGAAAATTTAAAATCATTATATATATGAATATATCATTTTTAAATTTCGATAAAAAATAAAAAGGACACGATGTGTCCTTTTTTTTAATTAAATAATAGAAGTTGTTTCTTTCCTCTTGTTTTTATTGAAAATAGGTTTAGCTCCTTCAAAAATGAATTCAATTCTATTTTCAATTTCAACAATAGGTGGCAATTCTAATGCAACCATTCGACTTCGAGTAACAATATTGTTTTCTGGTATTTGATGTTTTGGAATCTTTGCTAATTGTTCTTCTGTCAATTCGACTTGATAATTTTCTTTTCGAACATATGTTCCACGCTTGAAATTAGTATCAAGATCATTCCAGTTAAATCCAAGCTCATACATCATTGCTTGCTTTTCTTGACTATTAACACCAATAGTTTTTCTTTTGCCAACGATATTATCAGCACTCATTGAGATTGAGTTATTAACGCAATCCTGTTCTCTCCATATATAGAAAGAAAATGTAAAGGTTAAAAATGATAAGTTAATTACAATAATCAGATTTTTTAATTTGTTGAATAGTTAAATTGGAAATGTTATCTCTTGATGAATAATAAGTATGTTTTTTTAATAACTCTACATCATGTATTTCACCGTCAATACAAATTTTCCATTCTTTTTTGTGATTTTTATAAATAATAGATTTTTTTCTATATCCAATATATCCTAAATATTTAGAATCTGTTTTTTTAAATGAACTCCCGTCATAAAGTTCAAAAGTATTATTGTTATAATCTTTAATTTCAACTGAATAAGATTCAGGAATGTATTCATTATTTATGATTATGTTTTTCAATGAAGAATATAAGATTTCTGGATAAAATAATTCAGTTGTAGCTAATTCAAACAATTCAATGTCAGCAGATTCTAACTTAAAACAATATCCATTAAAAAAATAATCATTTAAACCATATTTTGAAGCTTTACACATGTTATTTTCTGATTTGTAAAAATCTATATGTTCATAAAAATTAGATTTATATAAAATCCCTTTTGAAAAATAAAAACTTCGCTTCATATATTCAAATAAATTATCTTTATTCTTCATTTCAACGGCGGCATAGTGAAATAGTCTATAAGAATTTGATAAAGGAAAACAAATTCCTTCATAAAAACGATCATTTTCCAAACATTTATTATTAATGGGTTTATAACCACCAGTAATTTCTTCAAAGCTATCTGAAAAGCAATTTGTTGAAATAAGTAACAGTGATGCAGTTAATGTTCCTTTAAATTTTAGATTTTTTTTCATTTATCCCTCTTGTTGAATAATCAAATAAAATAGAAAAGAACTCTGAATTATCAGAATATTCTTCCATTTTGTTTCTTTTTATTTGAATTGGTTTAACTTGTTTTTTCTTAAATATTTTAATCATTTTATCAAAATGACAAGGGTAATGCCTTTTATCATTCAAAGTAAAAGCTAATTTATTTTCATAAATATAATGCCCTAACTCATGATAGAATGCTTCTGGATATCTGGGGTCAATAACAATTGTGTTTGCATTTGTTATATACATGCCTTCATTATCTTTTTTTGTCTTCTTAATCCTCAAAGAAAAATTCCATTTTTTTAACTTTAATTCTTTTTTAAGTTTAAGAACAGTATGAAGAAATTCAATTGTATTTTTATTATCTTTGTTGTTTGGTATTTCAATCAAAGGTAAATTAATCTTTTCAATTAACATCTTCATTTCAACATTTTTTAAATTACGAATGTTTCTTGGAAATTCATAACTGTTTTTATTTGTTACTAAAATATTAGTATTCTTTTCAAATGATTCTCTTTGAACTGTTTTTTTATAAAAAAGAACTTGCTTGAAATGATTTAAATAATCTTCTGGAACATAACTTAATGACATTAATCCTTGATACATATCTTTAAGCTCGATTTTAGACTGTTTTTTTAATTCAATAAGTATTATTAACTCAATTAAATAATAAATCACAATTTCATTAAAATCACGAGATTTAAAGGTATCAGTAATATACTTGATTTCTTCTTTTAGGTTAAATTGGTTTTCTAATATTAATTTATAAATATTAGGGGTTATTTCTTTCCTTGCGATATATTCTCCATTATCGTTTGTAATGGTTATATCTTTTAAAGACTCAACATGAAGATAAGTCTTTATTTTTTTTAAATCGACAACATCTGATACATGATTACACTTCAATGAGTAGTCATATTTCTTTTCCTTAATCAATGAGTCTTTAACCATTCATATACTCTCTTAAAATCTTAAATATTACATTTGAGTTTGTAATATAATCAAAAGGTACTCCATTATCAAGTTCTTCTTGTAATTTTTCTTCTTCAATAGAAAGTAATCCAGAATCGGCTTTTAGTATTGCTTTATAAACTGTAAGGCAACGTTCTTTATATTTAGGATCAATTTTATTTTTTTCTCTATCTATAAATTTATTATCTTTAAAGTTTACTTCTTTTATTAAAACATTTAATAAAGATTCCTTGCAACTATATTCAGAAATTAAATTTCTTTTTAATCTAATGTTTTTGTCTAAGTTATTTGCAAATGCTAATAATAAATCTTTATTATCTTCACCAAATTCTTTATGTAAAGCTTCACAAATCTTAAATAAAGCCCTATTTCCAGAATATTCATTATCAATTATTTGCTGTTCTTTATCTTTCATTGCTTTTATTTTTTGTTCATAATCACTAATTTTAATAGCTTGAGCATCTAAATCACCAGAATTAGTGTCAATTAAGTGACTTATTTGATCAAGTTCTTCACTAATACGTCCTGTTAATTCTCCATCAAAATTTGACAAATCTGACTTTAACTTACCAAGAGTTGAAGATAAGGCTGTTTTTCTTTCTTTAACAATATAAACTTCTGGTGATTCAATTACTTGACTGTTTTTATAACGAAGTTCGATTTTATCCACAAATGCTTTAACACCGCCAAAACTACTGAATGTTTGTTCTAAGATTTTTACAATTTCTTCATTTGTATAGCGTTTTTTATAAATATTAGTATTTTTATTTTTAATATCTGTTAATAATTCTGAATTGATCCAGAAAATGGATAAAATGTTTTCTAACAAAGATTTTTCATTTTTCTTTTCCAATATAAAACTTGGAGAAACTAATGCTTTAAATGCTCTTTCCAGTTTAGTTATTAATTCAATGTATTTATTAATAAATTCACCTTCTTGATCATCTTCATCTTTACCACGCCATTTCCAATACTGTGCCTTTACATATTCAGTGATTTCTAAAATACTTTTATCTTCCAATACATTTTTATTGTTAATATCAGGAGAGATTTTTTCAGATAAAAACAATGTTTCTAAATCAGATTTTGTTTCTCTAACTTTACCAATTGTTTCAATAATTTCTTCTTCATCAAATAAAAACTCTTTAACACCTTCTTTCTCGTCATAAATAGCAAATGCTTTTTTAAAGGTTTCTACATTACGATTCCCGAACGTTAAATCTTTTATGTAACCAATAAGTTTACCTTTGCGTTTTGTTGTGCCACGAGTAGCTAATTGAAGCATTTCTTTTATATTACTTTCATCAATATCTTTATCTAAGAATACAGTAGTAAGGTTTTTGTTATCATACCCCATAAGTTTCTTTCTAACCAAGATTAAAACATCACAAGGGTTTTTAACTGTTTTGCTTTTTCCTTCTAATGGATCTATTTCAAATAACGCTGTTATATCACGTTTACCTTCTAAATCACCGTTGAAACCATTATCTCTATCTTCTTCTTCACTACTATCAAAACCAAATCGAACACCTTTATAGACATTGTTCTTAATGTTATATTCAAGCTTATCAGCGTCAGGATTGTTTTTAATGTGATCTTTGATCATTTCTTTAACAACATTAAGCATTTTTTCACCGTTTGTTGAATCTTTGCTATTCATTCTGCCATTTACAACATAGAAAAATTTAGGCGTGAATACATTAGCACATTCTTCACGTTGTTTTAAAATCTCTGGAATAACTATATTTTCTATTTTCTCACGTAAAGTTCCAATCCAAAAATCCTGTCTAAATTGAGATTTAACACCAGATTTTAAACGATTTACTGCTACTTCAATTGCATTATCTAAATGACATAATAAACTAAACATTTGTTTATGTTCAGGTGTTTCTTCTTCAAATTCATTTAAACTAATTACATTTGAATAGTTGTCTTTTGTAACAACAATATTGTTATAAGCAACACGAACTTTATTTATAACTTTGTTTTTTTCTTCGTATTCTTCAAGGGTTCCTTCAATCAATCGTTCTTCAATAGCTTTCATAATTTCAGATTCTATAATCTTAGATTCGTCTTCATTCTTTTGATCAAACTCTGCTTTCATCTTTTTCAATTCACCACTTTGGAATTTTTCTTTTGAAAAATGCAATTTAGTAACAAGATTAAGACGCATAGCATCAGAAGGTGTCACTTTATTTATACACTCACCATGTAACTCTGCTGTAATATTTCTATAATGTGTTTCTTTTTTTACTTTTTCTTCTTTAACTAATGGAGAAGCAGTCGCTGAGATAACCGTAGCATTAGGAAAATGTATTTTTCTAAAATCAGCCATTGTTTCTTTTTTGTTTGTTCCAGATGTAGAACTTTGATGTGTGTGAACTTCATCAATAAATATTAAAACACCATCAGAAGAGTCAACAACCTCTTTGTCTTTTGCTATTTTTTGCATATTAGTAATATATAAACCAAACATTGTATTCGCTGACAATGTTTTATTATAGTCACGTTTGCCTTTGATTTCTTTTAATGTAATTCCTTTGTTCACATCATTTCCATCAAAATAACGGAACTCTTTTGAAACAGAAGGAAGAACAGAAGCCACATCATGAGTAAAGAAAATACATTTCTTATATTTATGATTTAATTTTTTGTATGCCATCTTTGCAATGATTTTAAAAGTAAATGATTTACCTGTTCTTGTATGATGTTGGAAATGTGCTTTAAAGCCATTTTTATTATTTGGTGAATCCATCTTATCAAAGAATTGTTTTGCAGTGAAATATTGTTGTATTCTTGCATTTTTAAGATAATCACCAGTTTCTGAAATCATTGTGCAACTTTCAAAATAAAAAAGCATATTTTTTCTTGATGTTACTAATTCACAAAGGATGTCATAAAATCCATTTTTATCTTCTGAATCGTAATATGTCACAGACTTTTCTAAATCAGGATAGTTTTCCCAAATATAAGGATCAAGTAGGTTAGGGCTACAAGAAATAAAAGCTTTACTCGCATTAGAACCAATGCAAGCTAAAAAGTTATGATATGTTTTTTTCTTATGATAATCATTGGCTGCTTCTCTTGTGCCACATTCACCATTTACCGTTGTCTTTTTCATTTCGATTACAATAAATGGTAATCCATTATAATAAACGGCAAAATCAGGGAATTCATGTTTTTGACCAATAGCCAGCTTTTTTTCTTTAATAATTGTTATTTCATTGTTTGTAGCATCTTTACAATCAATTACATTATAATGAATTGTTTCATTCTTTACTTTTATCTTCAATTCTTTATTTTCATTGAAATATAATTCATGAAGTTGAATGTTTTTTGTTTTATCAGCAGAATCAAAAATAACTTTAACACGATTAATAAAATCATGTTTTATCTTTTTAGCAATATCATCAAAATCATAAGAAGGGTTATCTTGAATAAATTTATTGATATGGTTTTTATTAATTATTTTTATTTGTTCAAATAAAACAGAGTCCAAAATGAATCCTTCATGTTGTCCAGAAATATCAGTATGCTGATTTTCCTCTATGATTTCTTTATTTAATAATGCTTCCATTTGAAGTTGTGATAACCATTGAAGTCTTTTTTCTTCTTGGATATTTGCGTATTGATTAGAACGATATTCAGGAAGTATTCGCCCACTAAGTTTAAATGGTGTTCCAAAGTTGTTATATTCTGGTTTTATTATTTCTTTGATAATGTTTTTCTTTAGAAATCTTTTGTCGCTATTCTTGACGGTCATTGATGATAAATCCTTATAAAAATTCTTTGTATTGTGATCAAAAACATAAATAATTGATTGACTTATTAAATATAATAATACTTGTTTTATTTTTCACAAAATAATTACCTGGTTATTTATCACAAATAGACTAAAAAGTAAAGGTTTTTTTATATATTTTATCGAAAATTAGACATAAAAAAAGCGCATTTGGAAATGCGCTTTAATTTATTTAAATAAAATTATTTTACACGGATTCGACCACTTAAAAGTTCATCCATTAAATAATCCATTTTTTCTTCTTCAACTTTAATCTTTTCTTTAATTAAGTCCTTTTGATTTTTAAATAGTTTAAAGAATTCTTTGATAAGGATTCGCTCTGTAATAATTTCAGTTAAAACTAAGTCAGCTTGCTTTATTTTTTCTTGATTCATTATTGGAGCACCAAAAGCATTAACTCCTGCATTTTTATGTAAATATTTTTTTAAAATATGATAAAAATAATCAAGATTTTCATTTTTGCTTGGTTTAAAAGATATAATAGCTTCATTTGTCATCATGTTATCATATTTTGAGAAACCCATTAAACCGACAGAAAGCTTAAAACTATAAAGCAGAGAGCCTTTTTCAATAATTCTATTTGCTACCCCTTTGCATTCAGGATTTATTGTTTTTTTTGCGTCAATGAAATATTCACCAAAATCTGATATATTAATCCATTTCATATCACCATTATAATTATTAGGATCTTTTTTAGGTGGTGTCATCCCAACAACACCATTTAAAATATTATTTAATTTTAAACAACTCCATTCTTTTGGAATGTTTAATGTTTCCTGACCATTTAGTGATATTGCTATGAAATCAGTTTCTTTATAAAACTCAATCTTACTATGAAAATCAACTGTAATCCATTCTTCAAATTCTTTTTCTTTGCCTTCAACAAGATCATCATTTAGATACCAACCTTGTTGAGTTGCATAGTTAATGGATTCATCTGTTAAACGAATGCGTAAACGACCAGATAACAACTCATCTTGATAATAGGCTTCTTGTTCTTCAAGTAAAGATAGTTTTTCTTTATATGAATCAATTATACCTTGTTGTTGATCAATGATTGAGACTATTTTATCTTGTTCAACTTTATTCGTTGTATAAAAAACTTCAAAATCTTCTATATCAGCTTTATTTACTGCTGAAAAAATAACTCCTTTTTGAATTCTTTCCCAATCTTTCCTATGATATTTTAATAAATATGCTAAATATGTATTATTTTCAGAATTAAGACCTGCCAATCCTCGACCTATGCAACAATCATTTTTTGCTATATTTATCTCACCAACTGGTGCTCTCACACTCATTAAGACACTATTCTCAGTTGCAATTTTTTTAGGTTGATTTGTGTATTTTTTTGCAGTAGGATATTTATCACCAAATTCAGAAACGCCTTGAAAAAAATCAACACCTTCTTCTTTTTCGCAATAAGAATCAGAACTTGGTGATTGTCCTAAGTTAATATCGACAAAATTTCTCAATTTTTCTTTTTGAAATGAATTGTTTTTATACATTTTAATAACCCTTACTTAATTTCTTCAATCATTTGAAAAATCAAATTCATAGCATTCTCTTGCTCTTGAATTTGAGAAGAAAGCTCTTTTGATTTCCCATTTAAAGCAGCAATATCAATTTCAACACGTTCTTCTTCTTTAAAGATGTATTTGGATATATTGTAGTCTTCATTATTATCTTTTAAGATAGAGCTATCTACATATCCTGAATATCCTTTTTCAGTTAGTCTTGAGGTATAAATATTGCGTAATTTATCATAGTCAATTGTATTATGCTTACCCTCTTTCCAAGCTTCACTTGCAGCATTAACAAAAAATATTTTACCTTTATCTTCTGTTTTTTTGTTTTTATTGAAAATCCAGATACAAGTTGGAATACTTGTTGTTTGAAACATATTTGAAGGAAGAACAATAATTCCTTCTATACAATCCATTTCTCTAAATTTTTTTCTTGTGTTTTTCTTTGTTAAAGTTGGAGTCGGCAATACAAGAGCTACTTTACCGTTATCATTAGTCATATCAAATGCTGATTGAACAAAAAACCATTCAAGTTCTGCTCTTGGAGGAAGCCCGAATGACCAACGTTCTTCTTGTTCATTTTCAGCAAGTCCTTTAATTTCTTCAAAGTCATTTGCTTGAAGTATTGACGTTCCATAAGGTGGATTACCAACAACATAATCCATTAAATTACGGTGTTGACCAATGTTTTCTTTGTAATTAAGAAGTGTGTTGCCATGATATGCTGTAATGCTTTCGAAACCTGCAAGTAACAGACCTGCTTCACCAAGAACAAGCGTTTGTTCTTCTTTCTCTTGCATATAAAACTCTAAATTATCAACAGCTTTATCTTTTCCATAATGTTCCGCAATGTAACGACCAAACTCAATAAGGAAAGTAGCAGAGCCAGAAGTAATATCAGCTACTTTCGTTTTACCAAAATCATTAAGTTTAGGTTCTAAACAAGCAATTACAGCACGACAGATAGGATCAGGAGTGAAGAACTCACCACCTTTCTGACCACCAGAAGCAGCAAATACACTAATTAAGTAAATGTATGCTTGTGAGAAAATATCCGTTGATACATTATCACCGAAATGGAAAGGTGCAAACTTATTGAATAAGATATTACACTCTTTAAGACCAAGCTTATCACCAAGATATAGTGTAAAGTAACGAGACTGTTTAAAGATTGCTTTAACAACGTCATGTGAAAGATTTGAATGCAATTCTTTTACAAAATCAACACGGTTTCGTGCAGTAGTTGTTAGCTTGATATTTGGATCAATATCAAGAGAAATTGTTTTTTCTTCGCCACTTTCATTATCTTGGTAGTTTAGAATATCTTGATAGGTAACAAAGAACCATTCATCATTATTAACAACATTGAATGCTTTGTTAATATCTTTGTAGCTGTTTTTAAGTGCAGGAATAGCACCATCGAATTCATAATCAACAGACTCTTTCAGTTCGTTAACTATATAATCAGCACGTAGATCAAGTACACGCTTTAAAAAGATTGTTGGGATTGCAACGTTTAAGATTTCTAAGTTGTTTAAGTTGCCACTACCATGAAATGTGTCGGCTGCACTGTAAAGCATACTTTCAAGTTCTTTTAATTCATATTCTTTGTTCTTATCAATCACTTGTGGGGTTCTCCTTGAATAATTTCGAAGTAATATATCATATGAGTAATACATTGTAAAGTTATTATTATCAATTTATAATCATAGCATATTGATAAAAAAGAACAATAAAAAAGGTGCTTTTAAGCACCTTTAATTTTATCATTAATTTATATTTTTAAGGGCGACCAATACAATCTACTTCTTCGCCTTGAAGAACAGGTTGTGCGCCTTCAAAAATAACTTCTACACGGTTTGCTACTTTTAGGAAGTTAGGCATATCAATCTCTATCATCTTACCACGAGTAACCATACCACCTTCTGGACGTTTATCTTCTGGAATTTTAGCAAGACGTTCTTCGCTCAATTTCATTTGAACTTTTTCTTTACGAATGAAAGTGCCTTGTTTCTCATTCGAAGAGAAATCATTCCAATTAATATCACGCTCTGTTAGAAGCTTGTATTGCATTTGTTTACCGTCAAGACCTTGAAGTTCTTTGTGCGAGAAATTACATTGTGCAACCATTGAAACACTATTTTTGCAACAATCTTGACATCTCCAAATCAAGTTATTTGCTGCTTCTGTCTTGCTTGGCACAGGAAATACACGAGCGTCAAAAGAAGGTAGTGTTTTTGTACCATCTACTTTTTCAGGAAAACGTTGCTGCATCTCCAATAGGAACTTGACCGAAGCCATTGAAGCAAAATTAGAAGCAATTTTTTGAACACGCCCGTCAAAAAGAACTGAGCCATTCTGCACATTCTCTGTATATAAAACTAATGTAATTTCGTCAGATTGAGTATAGCCAATCTTAGCGTGAGTTTGTTCAACAAGGTATTTTGTAACTTCAATCATAGCCTGACGGAAA
>CEUY01092911.1_pt1 | contig 10992 bp, 9 predicted proteins | sample 361481 | NCBI WGS metagenome assembly CEUY01 (sample SAMEA2622737, study PRJEB7988) | marine metagenome | isolation source: saline water (ENVO:00002010), including
AGGAATCAGTAGTAGCGCCAACAGCGGCAGCCGAGATTGCTGAGCCTCCATCAAACCTTCATGACGAACATGAAAAGCATGACGAAGATGAAAAGCATGACGAACATGAGAATGCACCTTCGTCTAGAGAATCTGAATTACCGGAACCGGTGGTAATCGTTGATGCTCTCGGCCAGGAAATAACTTTTGAAAAGGTCCCCGAGAAAATAGCATCAATAAGTCCTACAGCCACAGAAATGTTATATGCAGCTGGAGGTACAGCAATTTTGAGAGACAGAGCGTCTAATTTCCCTGATGAAGTGCAAAGTTTGCCGGATGTAGGAAGCGCTTATGATCCCTCAATGGAGACAATAATAAGTAACCAGCCAGACCTCGTTATCATAGAGGCTTTGACTCAAGCCAGATTTGCTGCAATATTTTCCCAGTCTGGATTGAAGGTTGTTGCTGTGAAGGCGGAAACTGTTTCTGACGTTACGGGGAATATCTCAATGATTGGAAAAATTATAGGTAAAGAAGCCGTAGCTGAAAAAGCTGTTGCTGAGATCCAAGGCAGGCTTGATTCCGTTGGAGCAGACAACAACAGAACTGTTTTGATATTGATATCGGATCAGGATAGAAATTTATATGCTGCTCGACCCGAGTCGTACACAGGCTTAATCGCAGATACTATTGGGATGGATAACAAGGCAGCTGGCTTACCGGACTCTGGACCATTTCCAGGGTTTGCCTTGATGTCTACGGAAGCTATTTTGATGTCTAACCCAGATGTGCTAGTGACAATCACACCGGCCCCAGCACCTGCTCCCAGGTTGTCGGAGTCTATCAAGCAGATACCTCCATTTGCAGGGTTGACGGCTATTCGAACAAATAGCGTGGTAGAGGCTGATGTGACTTTATTTTTACAGGCCCCTGGACCTAGAATTGTCGAGGCTGTTGAATTTTTAAAGGACGCTGTGTCTGCTGAGTAAATTTTTAATAAGAAAATTGTTTCCTTACGTGGCTGTATTTGCAGCCACGTTATTTCTAGCGATTATAGGGGTTTTTGCAGGCCCCTCAGATCTAAGTTTTCAAGATACTTATAGTGGATTGATGCGGTCTGATGATGGTGTGATGACGACGTTAGTCTGGTCTATAAGGGTTCCTCGTGTGGTATTGAGTGTATTAGTAGGCGCCTCTCTAGGGTTATCAGGAGTTTTAATTCAGTTATCCACTAGGAGTCCAATAGGGGATCCGAATCTTTTTGGGATAGGAGGAGGAGCTGTGATATTTATGGCCGCAGTTACTGTCGGCCTTATATCAATTCCAACATACGGTGTATTTGTTGGGGCTATGGGTAGTTCATTGATCGTTGCCTTATTTCTCACCGCACTAATTTCTAATCGCAATTTAACACCAGTCAAATTTGCCATCATGGGAATAGCTGTTGGCGCTCTTATGGTTTCTTTGGGGACTAGTGTGATTTCCTATGGTAGGGTTTTTCCTTCCCAAGTGATTGGTTTAGTGGCTGGTTCCTTTTCTGCCAGTTCTTGGCAACTAATATATTACTTAACTTGTTCTTTATTTGCCTGTTTGGCTGCTTCGTTTGTTTTTTCGGGAAGGCTGTTGCCGATAGCCTTAGGAGATGATATTGCCAAATCACTAGGAGTGAACCCAATAAAAACTAGGATTTATTTAATGTCTCTTGCCGCTGCGCTAGCTGGTTCTTCCGTTTATGCGGGAGGTCTTATCGGATTTGTGGCTTTGATATCACCCCATATAGGTAGGAGGTTTGTGGGTAACTCTCCCGTAGCCTTGATATCTATTTCCACTATTATCGGGGGCATGCTCACGTTACTATCGGATCAACTGGCAAGATTATTATTTGCTCCGATAGAATTGCCAGTTGGCCTTGCAACCACCGTATTGGGAGCGCCGCTTATGATGTATTTGGCCTGGAGGTATAAGTGATGATTACCTTGTCCAATGCTGTCGTTGAAATTGACCATCTCAAGATATTGCAGGGTGTCTCATTTCAAATATTCCCTAATTATTTTTATTGCCTGGTTGGCTCCAACGGATCAGGAAAAACCACAGTACTTAAGCTAATAATGCAAATTCTGCGAGCTAATTCTGGGAGTGTCGACACTATTGCTTCAAAAGACATTTCTTATTTGCCGCAAAACCTGCCTGATCCTCCATTTCTTTCGGTAGGGGAAGTAATAACAATAGCCATAAAGAAACACTCTAAAGATGGTAATGCGCAGCGAGAACTTCTCGTCGCGTTAGCTCAGCAATTTCATCTCGAAGAGCTATTAGACCGCAAATTTTCTGACATTTCTGCAGGTGAAAAACAGCGTGCTTGGTTGGCCTTTGCTATTGCCCAGGAAAAGGAAATGATAATTATGGATGAACCTTTGTCTTCAGTAGATAGAAATTCGAGAGAAGAGTTTTATAGGTTGCTTAAAGAACTTGCTATGGAAAGACGTACATTATTAGTGGTAACACATGACGTAGATATGGCTTTGAGTTATGCAGACAAAATTATTTCCTTACAGAATGGTAAGGTTGTTTTTGATGGAGCTCCTTCTGAATTTGTTACTTAGATCATGATGGAGTCATTGATCTGTTTCATTTCTTTGCTTTTATACTCTAGGAATTTTGTTGTGTTTTCGATACATTTACAGGTGGTGTGGGCTTTCGCGCCAGTAGAAAGATGAGACTGCCAGCAAACCCCGCCAGCGCGAGTATTAAAAAGCCGTCTTTGTAGTCTCCCTGTAGATCAAATAAACGACCTGCAATAATTGGACCTATCATAGTAAGGAGCATCATTGACATGGCTGAAACGCCCATTATTTTGCCGAAAGCTTTTCTCCCGAAATAATCACCCCTCATAGATGTTGTTATGGGTGCTCGGGCTCCAAAACCAATGCCGTAGATGGCGGAAAAAAGTAGGGCGAGCCATATGTTTGTTACAAAGACTGCGATTGCAACTCCAACCGCTTGAATGCATCCAAATATACATGCCGCGATATGTTTGGGGGTTCTGTCCCCTAAGATACCACCAAATATCTGAGACACACCTCCGATTCCCATTGCTATGCCCCAAATTAGTGCCGCGGTTGGTAAGGAAATCCCTTGATGTTTAAACGCTAAGATCAAGTGAACCATCATCGTTGAGGTAAGCATGGCAGAGGCTCCGTGCCCGAAAGCAATGTACCAAAAAACTCGTTCCTTTAAGGCTTCTGTTAATGAATAATCATAAGATGCGGCAGAATTCTGGGATACAGGAGTTTTTATTGCCGAAGATTTAACTTTTAGCCCATCTGGACTTTCACCGATTTCTTCAGGTGCATTTTTGATTATTTTGGCAATTGGGATTATCAGTAAAGGGAAAAAGAAAGCCAATCCTATAGCAGTTAATTTCCAGCCTATATTTTCTGATTCGATTAGAATTGCCAACAAAGGTACGATAGCAAATGTGCCCACAGAGAATCCAACCGAACCGATAGACATAGCCAAACTTCGGTGTTTGGAGAACCAGTTGTTTATAATTACCGTCATGGGTATCCATCCGCCCAAGGTCACCCCGAACATTATTGTTATGTAGGAAATATAGAATATTGCCGGGTCTAACCAATGTTCTCTTGATTGTGTGATCGGGACGGTTTGACTTAGGCAAAGGAAACCTAGAGAGGCGACGATAGCTCCAATGCAAGCGACTTTTTTTCCGCCTATCTTATCTATCAGGTAACCGACAAATGGCGCAGCTATGCTACCTTCGAGTTGTCCTAAAGAAAAGGCTATAGATAGCTGAGTCCGGCTCCAGCCAAACTCTGTTTCTAGTGAGTTGATCCACAGACCTGTCGCCCCGAAGGCAGGGGCAGACAGTACAGCATTTACCATCAATGCGGTGAAAGCAATCCACCAACCATAGAAAAATTTATATTTCAAAAATTTATTACAGAGATTTTCTTAAAATACTCTGTCCCAAAGAAAACGCAAGGTTATTTTATTTGTTATGATCGCTACGGTCTCATATGATCTCATATTACTAGGTGAAAATATCCACAATGTTGATAAGGTGACGCAAAATGAACCTACCTGAAAAAATGAAATTTGGTATATTTTTGGGCCCTTTTCACAAGGTTGGAGAAAATCCTACTTTGGCCTTAGAGAGGGATATGGAACTAATTCAGTGGCTGGACAAACTTGGATTTGACGAAGCATGGATAGGAGAACATCATAGCGCGGGCTGGGAAACTATTTCCTCCCCTGAGTTGTTTATAGCATCAGCGGCGGAAAGGACTCGGCATATAAATCTTGGGACTGGGGTTGTGAGTCTTCCTTATCACCACCCTTTCATGGTTGCCAATAGGATGGTGCAACTGGATCACATGACCAGGGGTAGGGTTATGTTTGGAGTTGGTCCAGGCGCTTTACCCACTGACGCCTATATGATGGGAATAGATCCCACTACCCAGAGGGAAAAAATGGATGAAGCCCTGGGAATTATATTAAGGCTATTCACAGAAGATGAACCCATAACACATAAGAGTGATTGGTTTGAGTTAAATGAAGCCTTATTACAGCTTAGGCCTTATCAAAGACCTCACATGCCAGTGGCAGTGGCATCTATTCAATCTCCATCGGGTGTTCAGTTGGCAGGTAAATACGGAGCCTCAGTTTTGACGATAACTGTACCTAGAGATCCTATGGCTGACAGGGCAGATTACGGAAAACTATGGGATATAGCTGAAGAGTCTGCTGAAAAGCACGGTCAAGTTGTTAAAAGAGAAGATTGGCGTTTGGTTGTACCTGTGCATCTAGCAGAAACTAGAGAGGAGGCACGAAACCAGGCGAGAGAGGGAGCGGCAGGATTTCTGAGAGACTATTCAGAAGGTACAAATGGTAGAAAACCGGTATACGATGGCCCAAGAGACCAAGTGGTCGATTGGATGTCAGATAACGGGTTCTGGATAGTTGGAACTCCCGATGATTGTATAGAAGGTATTAACAACCTTGCCATTGAGAGTGGAGGGTTTGGTGGATTTCTAGTTCAGACTGTTGATTGGGCACCGCGTGACACCATACTTAGAAGTTATGAACTGTTGGCCAGGTATGTTATGCCTCAATTCCAAAATTCTATATCAGGATTAAAGGCATCCAACCAGTGGGCCAAAGATAGAGTGGAGGTTCTTATGGATGGCAGGGTTAAAGCTATAGAAAAGGCCAAATCAGATTATCACGGTTCAGTAAACCTTCATTAGTTTTAGTTTCTTAAATTACTTAAGGTTTTGGCTTATAAGACCGAGGTTACGAGTTCTATCTATCATTCTATAATCTATGTCTGGATAATGAGACCTATATACTTATTCGTCAGGCTAACTAAAAAGTAAAAGGGAAATTCGGTTTCCTAATCCGTAAGACCTCGCGAAACACCACATTAATTTTCTAAAACTCTGACTTTTCCAAGATTTCCGCTATAATCCCGAGATTAGAGGTTATATTTATCATTAGTCAATCGAGGAATATGGAATGTCAGGAGATTCTCCCCTCTTTAAAGAAGAGGAAATAGCGATACCGGAAGGCAAACTCACAATGAGAACTTCGGGATCGGGGGATCCCTTGTTGATTCTCCACGGGGAGTTGGGATTTCCAGGTTGGAGAAAATACCATCAAAAATTATCAGAACAATACAAAGTGATGGCGCCGAGTCATCCTGGGTATGATGATTCAGATAGATTAGATTGGGCGATGAAGGTGAGTGATCTGGCGGGAGTATATCTTCAAGTTCTAGATGATTTGAAAATTGCCAATATTAAATTGGTTGGATTTTCTATGGGGGGTTGGTTGGCAGCGGAAATGGCGGTTATGGACCCAGGAAAATTCTCAAAACTTGTTTTAGTTGGACCAATGGGTGTTAAACCTGAGGAAGGGGAGATTTATGATCTTTTCCTTAATTTGGCCCCCGATTTTTTGGAAGAAAGTTTTCTGAATCCAAAGTCAGCGGACGAATATTCCTTGATAAGGCCAGATGAACCAACTCCGGAGCAGGAGGAATTATGGGAGATTGGTAGAGAGCAGTCCGCTAGACTAGCATGGAAACCTTACATGTATAGCCAGACACTGCCTTATCTGCTGCGAAGGTTGAAAGATCTGGAAACACTAATAATTTCGGGCAAACAAGATTCCATTGTTCCGGTTGATGCGTTTAGGATATACAACGAGTCTATACCTGGTTCAACATTAAAACTAATTGATCAAAGTGGACACCGCCCTGAAATAGAAAAAACAGAAGATTTTCTTAAAGTAATAACAAAATTTCTCGAATAACTGTAAATTAACTGGATAGGGAGGAGCATATGTTCATTGGACATTTTACGGAAAGACCGTATCAAGACCCAAAATCAGGGTATTTTGGAGCTACTGGGAAGTCTATTAAGGACTTGACGGTAAGTAATGATATTTATGATCCAATGCTCGGATCAGACCTGTACAATAGGTACTTAGATGAAAAAATTTATGCTGAAGAGATGGGTTTTGATGGGTTGATGCTTAATGAACATCATAGTAGCCCTTTCTGTATGGGAAGTACTGTAAACGTAGAGGCTTCCATTTTGGCTCGAATAACAAATAAAGCGAAGATAGTACTTTTGGGGAATGTTCTTCCTATATGGGATGATCCACTGTGGTTGGTAGAACAACTGGCAACCATTGATATGATTTCTAAAGGTCGGTTGGTTTCTGGATGGGTTCGTGGCACGGCTAGAGAAAGTGTTTCTCATAATTCCCCTCCAGCATATAACTGGGAAAGATTCCAAGAAGCACATGAATTTATTGTCAAAGCGTGGACCGAACCTGGGCCCTTTAGATGGGAAGGGAAACATTATCAGTACAGATATGTTAATCCTTGGGTAAGACCATATCAGAAGCCGCATCCCCCAATAATGCTTCCAGGAGTCGTTAGTAGAGATTCAGTAATGTGGGCTGCTAGACAGCGAATACCATACATAATGTTGGCTACCCAGCTAGAGCCAACCAGACAATCTTTCGAAGTTTATAAGGAGACTGCTAGAGAGGAAGGTTATGAGGCTGGCCCCCAGAATTTTGGATACCTTTGGAAAGTCCATGTTGATGAAACTGAGGAACTTGCCGAAGAAGTAGCGAGAAAGTTTGTTCAAGGCCCAAGCAATCCCTTTAACGCAGGCAATGAAGGTACTGCTAACCCTGCTTTAAATAAACTTCCAGGAATGACTTCAAGAAGAAGGACTCTGCCTACAGCTCAGGTCGCTACTGCGAATAGGGGTGGGCAACTATCGAGATCATTTGAAGATCAAGTTTCCGACCACACGATAATATCTGGTACCCCAAAGACGGTTATCCCCAAGATACGCCACGTACTTGAATATCTTAGGCCTGGTTCAGTTTTCTTCTGGGACGGTGATGGAGCGATGACGCATGATGACCAGATGAGAAGTCTTAGACTGATGGGAGAAGAAGTATTACCAGCTGTTAGAGAAATAGCAGATGAGTTAGGGTTAGACAGTCCATTTGATGTAGATCCCAAAACAGGAAAAAAATTCGAGGAAATAGATTCAGGGACGCCTGACGAAATTGCTGCTACTCCAGGAGACTGAGATTGAGATACGAATCTCTCTAAGAAAATAATTAGAGAGATTCGTACATTCTTCTATCCAAATCTGTTCCATGTGGGGTTAATTAGGACCTCATTTATCGTTACATGTGGAGGTTGTTTGGCAAGGAACAATATGAGTTCTCCAAGATCTTCAGACTGAAGAATTCTAGCTTGATCCTCGGCGCTGACAGGTACCGGGCGTTGTTCCAAAATAGGAGTCGCAACTTCTCCTGGACACAGAGCTGTTGCTCTGATGCCATTATTCCTTTCCTCGATGATTAGACTGGCTGTCATCGCGTTCATTGCATGTTTTGCAGAAGTGTATGCTGGCCCGGTTAAGGCTCCTGCACTTTTAGCTGCCATAGATGAAATATTAATAATCAATCCCCCTCCACTACTTCTCATCGAGGGTAAAACTGCCTGGCAGCAGTAAAAAGCTCCATTTAAATCTATGTTAATAACTTTATTCCAGTCATCTATTGATACTACGGGCCAATTTCGTTCCCGGACATTGATTCCTGCGCTGAATACTCCGATGTCAATTTGACCATGCTCATTTAAAATTGACTCTGCCACAGATACCACCGCGTCATTGTCTGAAACGTCCAGAGGCTGTATTGATACTTCCCCAGAAATTTTGGAAGCCACATTCTCAAGCACGTCTCGTCTCCTACCAGAAAGGACTACTTTACATCCTGCTTCGGCTAGTTTGATTGCACCAGACTCACCTATCCCTGTTCCTGCACCGGTTACCCAGGCTACCTTACCTTTAATGTCTTCTAACATGATTTTCTCCCTATTTTTTATAAAATTGACTGAGACTATCGATAACTCCCTCAACATAAAGGATACTTATCGTATCTATACTGTATTTGAGAAGTTTTTCTTTTGTGGATTTACTAGCTGATTGTGATAGATCTTCCACGATATCATTTAGTGATTTCTCCCCATCTATTTTCATCAGTAGATTAGCTACTAAATTGCTGCATGGTACTCCTTCTTTTCTGAATGGGGTAGTAATAACTGTCCCCCATTGAAATTCTCCTTCTGACAGTACAGGTTTTTTTTCTAGTTTGACTTCATTTGAGAGGGTAGGAACTTGAATTTGCATTGAATCTTTAATTTTTAGTAAATGAGCGTTTCTTTTTTCTGATTCTTCATTATGCAAGTTTATCGCTGACATAAATTCATCCGGTAATTGACCTCTTTCCAAGGCAACTCTTTCATAACCACGAACCGATTGCCCTGATACTGCTCTTATGAAGGATGTGCGGTCGGAAAAATAGTTTTCTTCCTTGAAAATCCGACGAGCTTCCCAGAAATATGAGTCTATCGTTCGGTTACTCGAATAAAATAGCAAGGCTAGATCTCTGAAATGATCGTATTCTTGTCTAAAGGTTGCTTCATAAACAGAAGCACTTTTTTCTCCTAGGATCGTATCTTTTAGGTAGGTAGCAGCATATGCTGATGCTAGTACACCCGACATCATCGCCAAATGAACCCCAGAGGAAAACAAGGGATCGATAAAGCAAGCGGCATCCCCGGCTAATACCCAACCATTTCCAGCCATTTTGGATGTGGTGTAGGACCAGTCTTTTACCACTTTGGCATTAGTTGTCAGATTCGAGTTTGCGAGCATACCTGATGTTCTCGGTGACAAGGATAATTCTGACAAAAGATATGCGGATGGATCTGTTTTTTGTAATTGAGTACTAGCGTCTTCAGAATCGACCACGACTCCTACACTGGTAGTACCGTCGGCTAAAGGTATGCTCCAAACCCAACCGTTTTTATAGGACTCAATGAATATGTTGTTTTCATCAGGGGGTTCGAGTTTTATTGCGCCAGAAAAATACCCATAAACAGCTAGGTTATGGAAGCTTTCATCCCATTCTCTAATTTTCAGATTACGAGCTATAAGAGCAGATTGGCCACTAGCGTCGATTATAAATTTAGCAGGTTGAAAATAATGGCCTTTAGTCACGCTTGTTACAAAGGCGCCTCTATTTGACTCCTCTAAATTTACTTTATCTATGCTGGCCTCTTCTTCAACCGAAACTCCGAGTTCTTCTGATCTCCTTAGCAGTATTTCATCAAAAATTGGTCTTGAAACTTGATAAGAGTGAGTATTTTGTTTATTTGTTTCGCTAAACCTCCACGACCATGGTGTTTTATCTTTACCCCAAACCATAGTTGCCCCATATTTGGGCAAGAAACCTGCTTTTTTTATTTCCCCCCCTAACCCTAATTCTTCCAATATTGGGATACTTGCTGGTAGCAAAGATTCACCGACATGCTCTCTGGGGAATTTAGATCTTTCACAAATTTTCACTGAAAGACCATGTTTAGCTGCCATGGAAGCCGCGGTACTGCCGGCGGGACCACCGCCTATTACCAATATGTCTACTTCAGATGAATTTTGCAATTTTCAAGCGCCGTTAAGGTTTATTTAAATACGGTTCAATCCGATGGGAAGATTTTTCTACCTAAGAAGATAATACTTTAAATACAAATGAGAGTTCCGATCAATTATATAAGGACCAAAGAAATATGTTTTATTCTATAATTCCTGCAAAGTCAGCAAAAATGACAAGGAGGTTTAGGTATGCCCGGATTGAATGAGGATGAAATTCATGCATTGGCAAAATCAGTAAACCTAGACATAAAAAACTCTGATATTACAGATGTAGCTCATAGCTTGAATGCAATGCTTGAAGCAATAGAAAACATTAATCCTGAAGGGATTAATTCTGTTGAACCACTACCGATTATTTTGAACGAGAGGGCATAAATTTTATGAGCAGCAATGATTTGATATACATGTCTGCTGCGGAGATTGCAGATAACATAAAAGAAAAACAGATTTCTCCGGTAGAAGTTGTAAGAGCTTACTTGGATCGCATTGAGGCAGTTGATAGCAAAGTGAATGCTTATATTACAGTCATGGCGGATGATGCATTGGACGCGGCTAGACAATCTGAAGCTGATGTTATTGCTGGGTCAATTAAAGGCCCTTTGCATGGGGTTCCCGTAGGCGTTAAAGACCAAATATACACCAATGGAACTCGTACTTCTTGTGCTTCAAAAATCAGGGCGGACTTTGTTCCTGATTTCGATGCTACAGTAGTTAAAGGTCTTAAAAGGTCTGGAGCAATAATCCTTGGTAAATTGAATATGACTGAATTTGCTATGGGAGACCCAATCACTTCTGCTTTTGGGGTAACCCGTAATCCCTGGGACTTGACTAGAAACCCAGGGACATCTAGCACTGGTTCAGGCGCAGCTACTGCATCTTTCATGTGTGCTACTTCCCTTGGGGAAGATACTGGTGGATCTGTACGCGGACCTGCTGCTAATTGTGGTTTAGTGGGAATCAG
>CEUY01013213.1_pt1 | contig 10983 bp, 5 predicted proteins | sample 361481 | NCBI WGS metagenome assembly CEUY01 (sample SAMEA2622737, study PRJEB7988) | marine metagenome | isolation source: saline water (ENVO:00002010), including
CCATCAGTACGACTCGTTTCAAATCTAAAGGGATTTCAATTTCTTGTGTCATGGATGATCGATCCTATTGTTAGATGAATATAATATTATTTTTTGAAATGCGACAAAAAGTCTCATCGTAGGCATAAAAATTGTTGTAAAATGAGACATTTTTACAATAGACACTTTACGTTGAAAATATAGAATTTGTATGACAAATTGGAATGAACTTTCTGCAAAAGAAATTAATTCAAAACTAAGAGAATGGAAAAAACTACCTAGAGAAGAGATTGGATCATGGGTTGAAACTGCCTTTGAATTAATCAAATCAGAAGATATTGAATTAATTAGAGATGGTATTTTACACCTAGAAGCTATTGGACGCAAAGAACCAGATCGGGTAAGACCAATAATACCCGTCTTACTGAAATTTTTAGATAAAGATTTTAAAATCGAAGAAGATTTGAGTGAAGCCGAAATGGAAGCAAAAGAACAACTTGCAGATGATATGATGGATAAAAAATACAAAGAACTGACAGCGAAAGAAAAAGAGTATGTAGATAATCCTGAAAATTATAAGGAATATGTATGGTCAAAATACGCTGAGTCTCCCACAAGTATAATTCAAAGAGATGTAACAAAATTATTGAGAATGTTAGAGAAGTGATTTTTCAATAAATCGAGTTATCTGTTGTATTTTCATAATTACAAATCCAAGACATCTTTAGATTTTTCTTCTGTTGACTCTGAAGCTTCAGATGTTCCATTTAATGAATTTGAAACTTCTTCAAGATTATTCTTTATCTCAGATTCAATTTCATCAAGATCTGATTTTATTCCATCAGATGTAGTTGTTATACTAGTACATTTTGTTTTGATGCCAGCAAATCGTTTGATTTGTATCTCAATATTTTTCATTTTTTCAACTATTTTGCTAGGATCAACACTACCAGATTCAGACCGTAAGCGTTGTCTGGCCCACTTTATAGCAATTGTTAGGATTTCATCTTCAGTTAATGCATCTTCCTCATCATCAGCAGTCAATGCAATAATTAGCTTATTGCCATATTCTTGGAACATGCCAACCTCTTTTGGAAGTGCACTCTGCCTTTTTGATACTAGAATTCCATATTCAGAGCCACGATTTTCCATAGCAACATCCAACATCTCTAGACAATCTTTTCGCAAACTCAGCTTTGAAGTATAATCTTTCATATCAAGGACAATACTCTTGTGTAAATCCTCTACATTGTATACATAATCTCCTTTTTTACTAGATTGGACATTTCCTATTTCGCCATGTTTGTCATCAACAATATCTCCGTTAGCCTTTGCAATGTTTGCTAACAAATCTTCACAGTGTTTTTCAAATTCTTCTCCCTTTTTTGGATCCTTTAATTTCTGTTGTGCAAGAGCAGCATCTACATTTAGATCAGTTCGAAGTTGTTGTATTTCAGTATCCATGTGTTCTTTTAGGGCATGCATAGGCGAGCCAGTTTTGTCAGGATTCAATAGCTCAGTAATGACTTTACCATCTTCACCAAAATTTTCTGCCAATAATCTAGGAATGGTTCCATTTTCATCAAAAGTTTGGCCAAAAAGATTTTCAAAATTATTTTTCAAATCATTAACGGATTTGTCTACATAATCAGTTGATAGCCCAACAGTTGTTGTTTTTGCTGCAATTGCACCTAATTTGAGCAGTTTATCAAGCTCGTCATCAAGATTCTTGCCTTGTTCTTTTAGTGAATCAAAGTGTTTTACAACATCTTCATCAGTAATCTCATAATCATCTATTGTTACTTTATCAGAACTTACTGTAATTTTATCCCCTGTCATGAGATCAGATATAGAAAAAAGAAAAATAAAAACATGATCTTTATATTTTTCTCAAAACATGATAGTTAGTTAACGACATGGCACAAGAACCAACTGAAGAACAATTAGAGATCATTAATCATAAGGACGGTCATTTACTAGTACTTGCAGGCCCTGGAAGTGGTAAAACATTCACTGTAGTTGAAAGAGTCAAAAAACTTGTAGAAAGTGGAGTAAAACCAGAAGAAATTCTATGTATTACATTTACCGAAAAAGGAACTGAAGAGATGAGTCAAAGATTAGAAAAGATGGGAAATACAGAAACTAAGGTTTCTACATTTCATTCGTTTTGTAAACAGATCTGTGAAGATAATATGGTAGAATCGGGAATTTCAATTGATTCAAAATTAATCAAAGAAGAATCTGTGAAAGTTTGGGCCTTAAAAAATAGTGACAGTTTTGGCATTGATGGAAGTGTAATTCCATTTCAAAAAGACAATGCGGGTCTTTTTGCAGGTATGAATTCTGCAATTACTAATTTCAAAGAGTCACTCATTACATCTGATGAATTACAGACATGGTTAGAAGAAAAAGTTAGAGAAATAGAAGAAATGTCAGAAGAAGAAAAGGCAAAATTAGATAATATGGAATTAATAAAATATGTTAGATATCATTTAGAATTTAACAAGGTCTATTCAGCATATGAAAAATTTCAAGAAGAAAATTCACTTTTTGATTTTTCAGATATTATTAAAAAAACAACAGAAATGTTCAAAAGAAATACACTCGTTCTTGAATCATACAAAAAAAAATACAAGTACATACTTGTAGACGAATTTCAAGACAATAATTTTGGTCAGTATGAATTAATCAGATTATTAGGTGAAGATGGAAATGTGATGGTAGTTGGAGACGATGATCAATTAATTATGCGTTTTCAGGGAGCAAGAGAATCAAATTTTACAGAGTTTCGTGATAATTTTCCGGATGTTACAGAAAAACACTTGACACAAAACTTTAGATCAACAAAACAAATTGTAACATTTGCAAATCTCTTTACAGACAAAATTTTAGGTAGAATTGATAAAACAAACACAGCTTCTCGTGAAGGAGACAAAGTGAAAATTGTTAGGCCAAACATAGAAACAGCACAAATTGAGTATGTTGTAAAAACAATAAAAGAATTGTATGGAAAAGAGTACGAAAACAAAGATGGCGATACAAAGAAATACGGATGGGGAGATTTTGCAATTCTTTCTAGAAAAAGAAATGATGGTAGAAATTTTGTGGATGCATTAAAGACATTTGATATTCCAAGTACATACAGAGGAGATTATAACATCTTTGAATCAGGAATAATTTCTGAAGTTCTTCATTATATTCACATCATCCAATCTCCAGCTACTGCAGGCATGTATCTTTACAAATTCATGACAATATCAGGAATTGATAGTGCAAATATTCAATTGATCATTGAAGAAGCAAACAGAAGGAAATGGGATGAATCTACATCACGAGGAGATGTTGATGAAGTTTTTGAAATCATGAAAGATTGTGATGAATTAGAAAATTTAACACAAAAGCAAGAAATCAAAGAAATTGTTCAAGTTATTGAAAAGGCAATAGCAGAAGATGCTAAAGGTACAGTAGCAGAAACTGTTTACAAAATTATTTACACAGATCTATCAGGCATTTACAAACGATGTTCAATCCATGATTCTCCTGAAAACAGACTAAATATTCTAATGCTAAACAAGTTTTATGAATTAACTTTAGAGTTTGAAAATTTGTATCCTGGAAAAACATTACAAGAGTTTGATGAGTATGTAAAGTACCTAAGAAAAGTAGAAATCGATTTGGAGGAAACCTCAGTATTAGATGATACAGTACAAGTAATGACTATGCATAAAGCAAAAGGTAAAGAATATCCAGTTGTTTTTATCACAGACATTACACAGTATAAATTTCCAGGAAATGATGTAAAACGAGAATTTTATGTCAGAGATGGAATTACAGGAAACCAAGTTAGTTTAAATTTCAATGCTGCAACAAAAGCGTTTGATGATAAAAGATTACTTTATGTGGCATGTACGAGAGCAGAAAACTCACTTCATATTTTATCTCCTAGAAAATACAAAAAAGGAGAAGCAGGAGGAAGAAAAGTTTCAAAATATCTCATAGAGGTAAAATATGATGATGCTAACAAGAAAGATTTCATAGATATTTCTGATTATAATACAGATGAAACAATAGAACAAGCGCCATCAGAAATTCATGAGAGAATAAAAAATGATGTGCAAGGACAACTTGTGGATTCTGCAAGTAAAATGCAAATTTCTACAGCACTTGCAAGAATAATTGAGCTTGCAAGAATAAAATATTATCAAGAACATAGAGAAGATGATCCCACATGTAGTGGATTTAATGTAGCAGATGTTTTGGCTGTTGATGAAAAAGATTTGAACTTTCAAGATCTCCAAGGTACAAAAAAACCCCTCTTTGATCATGATTCTCTAAGTGTTTCAAAATCAGGACTTGCAGTATACATGCAATGTCCATACAAGTACAAACATGAAAAAATTCTTCGAACTCCTGTAACTGGCTCTTCAATTCCATTAGATCTAGGCACATCAGTTCACGATACAATTGATGCTTTGACAAAAGATGATCCTGATAATGTGCCTACAAAAGAAAACGCTATGCAAAAATTGAAGGAAAAATGGGTTTTCAAGTCATATTCAAGTAAAAATGAATCACGTGCTCATACAAATAGAGCAGAAACCATGATTGATAATTATCTAAACTGGCGGAAAAATACAAAAAATAAGGTAAAGGTAACAGAGCAAGGATTTAGTTTTGATTATGAAGGTGTGAAAATTACTGGGAAAATTGATTGGGTAGAAGAAAATTCTAGTGGGGATCTAGAGGTCGTTGATTTTAAGAGTGGCGATAATTTACCTTACGGAGAAAAATGGGAAAATGATCCACAGTTGTATATTTACGCAAGAGGTGTTAAAGAGACAAAGGATTTGGGCGAATATCCTGTCAAAGGATCTTTGTATTATTTTGAGGTTGAAAAATGGAAGTCACTTGATCTAGACGAGCAGAAAGTTGCAAAATTTTTTGAAGAAAAAATAAAACCAATGCTAGAAGATATTTTGAATGAGAAATTTGATGCACAACCTGGATTTCATTGTGGTAACTGTTCGTATTTGGACATATGTGAAGCAGGTCAGAACAGAGATACTCAGTCTTGAATTATGTTTCAAAAAAATTAACTAAAGCAAAGAAAATTCGTCTAGTGTAAGTTCTTTTAGCTGTTGTAGACTATTACTTGGAAATAATTCAAAAATATATTCTAATTCATTATAGGTTAAATCGAAGATTTTTGCGGCACATGCATTAATTTGAGCTTCTAATGCAATTCTTCTATCCGGATAAGATTTATCAAAATAATCAGAAATGCCAATTTCATTTCTTAAGTTTGTGTAATCAGTAGTAGTGCAGATAAGCATTGTAGAATTTTTGAGGATTTTTTGGTGAAAAGTGTTAATTTCATCAAATCGTGGCATCGGAGTATCAAGAAAATGTAAGATAGTCAGATTAGAATCAATTTTACTTCGAAAAATAAAATCTACGACAAATGTGTTCAGCATTCCACATAAGTAAATTAGTTCTTGTGATGAGAACTGTTTTTCATATTTATTTCCATTAAAGATTATGGGATGTATAAAATACAAACTATCTGAAAGAAAAACTTTAGGAGGAAGAATTGTAGAAATACATGTTCGGGTATTAGTTGGATTGGTAAGTTTTCTCCAAGCTAATCGATAATGATCAAAATGAATTTGTGGAGTAACATTATTCCTTATTGATTTTGGTAATCTACCGGTTTCTTTTCTTTTTAATTCATCTATTCCTTCTTGTTCATCAATCCAATAAATTGGTGCACTGAATTTATAATCAAAGAAATTTATCATTTCACCTTTGAATAATGGCGGTCCAATCTCTACTTTCTTAAATAAATATTCATCATCAGACATATTAAATTCTCTACTTGCTTTCAAATTCCATTTGTTACCGTGAAAAAATGGAAATTTAAATAATTTTTGAAAAATTTGTAACTGAATTTTATCTTTGCATTCAAGAAAAGATAATTGTTCTGGAGATGTATTTTTCACAAATTCAGTATTATATTCAAATGCAGTAGAAGTGAAATTTTGGCACGAAATTGTATCTGTAACAAAAAATTTAGAAAGAAATTTTTTTGATGCATTGGCGGAAGTGGCAATTATACTACAAAATTTCTTTTGTCTATGAACATCTTTAAAAATTCCTAATTTGTTATGAAATCCAATAATATGATTTAATTGGTATTTTTCCAAAAGTGTTTGGCGAAGAGTTTTACAGCCAGCCTGAGAATAAATTGATTCCGGAAGAATAAGACCTAACTTTCCATTTTCACTCAAAAGTGACAAAGATTTTTCAAGGAATAATTTTGCTAGATTAACTCCCACACCTGCAACAGTTTTACCTTTTACAGTTGAAACCTGTAGTTCATAGTTGTTTGGGTCAATGAAGTATTCTTTACGTTTGTGATAATCATCAAGATAAGTTTTGTATCTTCTCTCTATTTCTGGATTCTCGCAGCATTTTTTAATCATTTGGAGTTTTTGCTTTTTCGCTAACAAGCTAAATTTTTTGATTGGTTTTGGACTTGCTGATAATTGTAACTTAATTTCAGGTTCAGTGGAAAAGAATTCATCAATATTTGGTTGTACTTCATCCCATGGAGGATTTCCAATTATGATATTAAATCCGCCAGTTGAAAAAATTTCAGGAAACTTTTTGTCCCATTCAAAAGCTTGTGGATCCACTAATTTATCATCAATTAGAGAATTTCCAATTATGATATTTTTAGATAAATTTGATAATGTTTCGCCTTTTTTAGCCATTATCAAGAATAAAGAAAGTTTTGTAATCTGAACCGAATTACGATTAACATCTACGCCATAGATATTATTTTTGATGATTTTTGAAACTTCTTGTTCTTGTTGCCATTGATCAAGTGTGCCCGAAGCAAGTTGATCTTGATTTTTCATGACATGAATTATGGAAGTAATTTCAAGTAGAATGATAGCGGCATTTATCAAAAATGCACCGCTTCCACAAGCGGGATCAATTATTTTTAGTCTATCTATTTTTTCTTCAAGTTCGGATATATTTTCTTGATATTCTAAAATTAATTCTTCAACATCATTTGTATTATTTTTTGATAAATAAGGAATAATGGTATTCCTACAAATATAATCAGTTAATGCGGGAGGAGTATAGTATACTCCACCAATTTTTCGTTTTAATTCTCCAGATTTTTCATATTCCCCAAGATCATCAAGTGATTGTTCTAAGATATGTCCTAGAATGGTTACATTAATCTCAGAATTAAAATCTCTCGAGTCCATTATTAGGAGATTTCTAATTATAGGACTTACATTTCCTCCTACTTGTTTCCAGATTTTTTCAGCATCACCCTTTAATGGTAACACTCTTGATAGTTTGGAATGCATTATTTCATTTGCAAAGAATTGTTTTGTTTGAAAATCTAGGAAATAAACTTTAGATGGTAGTTTACCACTGAATAAATCTCCACCAAATCCATGAATATTAAGAAACTTGTCGCCCGTATCTAATGCATTAAATAATAAATTAATATCATCAAAAATTTTTCTAGATGAGGAAGTACATTGATTTAGTTTTAGTTGTGCTAATACTCTATTTCTAAATAATTTAGGATCATCAATTAAACCATTATCTGAAGCAAAAAATAAAAATAAAATTCGTTCTAAAAATATTTGAGAATATAATAAGGCCTCTTGTTCTGATACATTATCTTTTTCTTTGAATGCTTTCATTAGCATTAATCGTGTTTCATGAAAAAGTTTGTAAAATTCAGTAGTTAATTCTTCATCTGCATCATCAGATATAGATTTGAATTTTGAAATATCTTTGTTAATTACTAGTGATTTATATGAAAAAATTCCAATAAACTCTTTTAATTTTTCATCATCATTTTTTGTACTTAGAAAATCAAATTCTTGAAATGCTGAAAATTTTAAATTATAATCCAGTAATACAAATTTTCTATAATTTGTGCATACACCATATTTTATGAACTCAAATCTAGTTAAATTATCAAATGTTTGTTTTATGGGAGTTTTTTGATTTGCTTTTTTTCGGTGTTGAACAGCAAAAAGGTCTGATGTTTCCATACCTTTTGCCTCAAAAAGAACGGCCCAATCACCTTGTGAATCTTTGAATACAAATTCAACGTTTTTTTGTTCATATGCTTTTTCTATCTCTTCTTCAGGAAATCCCAGTAAATCACGTAAAATTGTGTTTTGAAAAATAGGATAGTTTTCTTTTTCTTTTTCCAGTTGTTTGTTTTCTATGAGATCTAGCCATTTTTGTTGGGCCTTTCGCTGAGTTTCTGTGATTTCTATTTCTGAGAAAAGTTTCTGGCATGTTTTTTGAGAAATAATTGGATTTCTATGCATGTGTTTAGGTGAAAATGCATATCAAATAGGTATTTTGTGATTTGAGATCATGTTTATATCAAAAAAATAATTACGTATTGATCTATGTCTGAAGATGAAAATAACGATAATGAAGATAATACTTGGAATACTACACAACAAAATAGACTAGAAGAGGCAAGGAACGTTGCAGAAAATATTGTTCTGGATTCTCATGGACATCAAAAAGAATGGGATGTTAATGTTTGGGAAGATCGGCCAGATGAACCCTTAGCGATATTTGAAATTCCAATTGAACTTGTGTCATTTAATTTTCAAAATGTACGGATAGAAAAATACAAGAAAAATGCATGTGCAGTTAACGATATAGATGAACTTGATGAAACAAATGAAGAACACCAATTAATTGTACAAAACATTCTTCTATCTGCACGAGATTATAGCAAAAAAGCAAGTGGGGATTTAGCAGAAGGTGTGGGCGGACTGCTACAAATTGGACAAAGGGATCCTGCATTAGTCACATCGACTGGCGTATTATGGAATGGAAATAGGAGATGTGCAATAATGAAGAATTTGTTTGAAGAAAGACCAACTGGCGAAGTTGGTAGATTAGTAAGAGGAAAAATTAAAGTTTGTTTTTTACCAGATTTGAATGATGAGGAATTAAGAAGTCTTGAAAGAAGACTCCAACAAGATCCGGATTACAAGCAAGCCTATGGACAAATAACGGAAGCAGTAAAAATTCAAACAGAAATAAATAATTTTCAATTTGATGTAGATGAAGAACATGCTACAGATGATGAGCAAGAAGCAATACTGTTAGAATGTAGATCCTATACTTTCGATAATTGGACGAAAGTAAGAAAAGCAAAAAGAATGATTGATTTGATGGATGATTATCTTGAATCAAGAAATGAATTATATCCAAACCAAGAACTGATAGGATATTATACACTCTTTGAAGCAACAGGAACTCCAACATTTTTTGAAGCACTGGAAGTTTTATTGTATGACCATGTATTACCATGGTATACTAATCATCCTGAACATGGTAATGCAGATGACATGTTTGATAAATGGAGAGAAGTAATGTTTGCTGGATTACAAGATAGATTTCAAAAGTATGAAGAAACTAAAGCAGCAGGTAGAGCAAAAGAGGCAGCGAAATTCCTCAAGGAAGTATATGGGCCAGTAAGAGACATGTATCATACATTTGCAAAAGCTTCAGGAGATCCAACAACTACAGACCCAGGAGACACTACACATCTAATACTTCAAAGAATGGCCGAGTCAAAAATAATGGAGGAATGGGATCAACTACCATCTACCGAACCAGTAGATATTGCAAGATTAGTTGTAGAAACAAGGGAAGTTGATGGCGAACAAGTTCCAATAGGAGAATTAGAATATGAAGCTACTAAAAGAAGCCAGAAAAATTATGGTCAAATGAACACTGCGCCTGCTGTGAAACTAAGAAATTTGAGGGATGATTTGAGAGATATTGTTGCAGATAGCCTAGAAAGAATAGGTCCTAATGATGCACGTGTTACGGAATATATTGAAAACTCTAGAAATTCATTAACCCAAATAGAAAATCAGAATAATCAAAGTCAAAACGAAGCCGACAATAACCAAGAAAATTCTGGATAGTATGTCTGAAATATCAATGGCAGATGGTGCTGTAAGTGTAAGATTAGATCATGATCATGACATAACAAGTATTCACAGATTTTTAGGAAGAAGAGGATTCAGATTAAGAAATACACTATGGGCAAGTAATAATATTGATGCACAAAATATTATTTCCATAAGAGATTATATCCAAAGAAGATCAGGTAATGTAACTTTAGATAATAATTGCCAACAAATTATCCAAGAATTTCAAACAATACAGCAAGGATTTGCAAATAGACGAGAAGAGGCAAGAGAGATTAAAGATAGCAATGATCAAAGTTTTGGAGATCTTCCAATTCATGAATTTGGTATTAATCCGGACACACAAGAACAATGGCAACTAAGGCCTTTTCAGAAAAAATCAGTATTGCATGGGTTAGCATTACAAAACTCTGCAAACTTTAGTGTTCCCGGATCAGGAAAAACATGGATGTCATATGCAACATATTTTCTTGCAAAAGAAAGACAAGATGATCCAAGAGTAGATAAATTATTAGTTATATGTCCCAAACCAGCGTTTCAAGTCTGGGAGGGAGAATATAGAACTATAACACAAAATAATCCGGATGAATTTCATCCGGAGAATAATGTTTATCGAATAACGGAAGATACAGATCCTACAATAATTCCTATGTTACCAGAAAATTTTGAAATTATATTGATAAATTATGAAAAGGTTAGAAATCAAAGATATGAAGCTGCATTACATGCAATGCTTCAACGATATGATTTTTTTGTGTTACTAGATGAATCTCATAAGATCAAAGGTTATGAAACATTCACGGGTACTGCAATAAGAGAACTTGCAAATCTCGCAAATAGAAGAATGATTTTAACGGGTACACCAATGCCAAATATGCATTTAGGATTATGGAATCAGTTTGAATTTTTGTTTCCTAATGAAAATCTTCTTGGTTCATATGACAATTTTAGAAGAAGCGTGAGAGATAGTACAGCTGAGCAAGACCGTGTGGAAGAG
>CEUY01006459.1_pt1 | contig 10976 bp, 10 predicted proteins | sample 361481 | NCBI WGS metagenome assembly CEUY01 (sample SAMEA2622737, study PRJEB7988) | marine metagenome | isolation source: saline water (ENVO:00002010), including
AACTTCATCATTAGTAGAAGATGTTTCTGAAAGAATAAAAGTTGAATTGCTATATAAGTTAATATTTTCAACAAAATTACTATTATCAGCAACCCCACAGAGAGGATGCCCTCCTACAGATGGAATATTAAAGTTATTCATTATTTTACATATCTCTTTTTTCGTCCCTCCCAAATCAATTAAGCCTTTTGCTTTAATATCTTTAGGGTTTTCTAAATAATCAATAATTTCGTTAATAGGCATTGCAAGAACAACTAAATCGACTTTACTATAGCTACTGTCCTCAACTGCTCCTGAACTTACGGCACTAAGATAAGCCTCTTCACTAATATCCTCTCCATAAACACGTACTCCCTCGGTTCTTAACTTTAAGGCTAAATTCGATCCCATGAGACCAAGTCCAATAACTAAAACACTGCTTAGCATTTGTAATTAACCTACTTTTCTTCCTACTACGGGAGCAATTTTTCTTACCTTATCAAATAAGATTTTCAACATTTCAGGGGTTAAAGCTTGTGGTCCGTCACAGAGAGCCTCATCTGGTCTAGGATGAATCTCAATAATTAATCCATCTGCTCCAGCCGCAATTGCTGCAAGAGCTACTGGCTCAACCAAATCTCTTGCCCCAGTCGCATGACTTGGATCAGCTATAACAGGCAAATGAGTATTTGCTTTTAAATAAGGGATAGCATTAATGTCGAAAGTATTCCTAGTTGCTGTCTCAAATGTCCTGATGCCCCTTTCACAAAGTATTACATTCTCATTACCTTTAGCAAGAATATACTCAGCAGCAAGAAGTAGTTCCTCTAGAGTTGAACTCAAACCCCTCTTTAGTAATACAGGTTTTGATGAAGTTCCTACTGCCTCTAATAATTTAAAATTTTGCATATTCCTAGTTCCTATTTGCAAAGCATCAACATATCGCTCCATCATCTCTAGGTGCTTTGTATCCATAATCTCACTAAATAATGGGAAATCATGAGTATCTGCTGCTTCTCTAAGCATCTTTAACCCGTCTTCTCCTAGTCCTTGGAAACTGTAGGGAGAAGTCCTAGGCTTAAATGCTCCTCCTCTCAATGCATTAGCCCCTGCATCTTTAGCTCCTGCTGCAGTTTCCATTGTCTGTTCTGTACTTTCAGCACTATCAGGCCCAGCAATTAAAGCTAAGGCATTTCCTCCAATTGTTATCGATCCGACTTTAATTTCTGTATCTACATCTTTATATGACCTACTAGCTAATTTATAAGGCCTACCAACAGCAATCACATCCTGTACATTATTTAATAGCTTCATTGCTGCCCTGTGGTCTTCAATTACATGACCGCTGACCGCTACCACGGTTCTCTCCACACCTTCTATAACAACATGCTCGTGTCCTTGAGAAACTGCTTTCTCTTTTACTTCCTCGACATCTGTGTCGGAAGCCTTCCTTTTCATTACTACTATCAATTTTCCTCCTAAAAAAAAAGCGGGCCTTTGCCCGCTTCTTGAACATATGATTATTTCGGGCTACTTAATATGTGCTCCAAAATAAAAAAAGTATGTGTTCAATTTCATAAAGAGAATGTTAACAGTTAGTCGAATTAATACAAGAGATTATCTATCAGGACGTAATTTTTTTGCTTCCCTTAAATATAGGTGATTTAACTTTGTATCTGTATTTACATACAACAGCAATCTAATGCATAAAGGGATATCGTCTTTAATATATGGTGCTAGAGTATCTATTACAGAAATATCAGTAAAACCCATTTCTCTAACTGCTTTGCCCGGAAAACAAGCTGTTACATCGGAAGTTGAAGTAAAAATAACTGAAACTATTTTTGTAGATTCTATATTGTTTACCTCTAGTATCTTTTCTAAGAGTTCTTTTGTAGCATCGAGAATCTCATTTTCTGTATTCCCGGTAGATACTGTTGCTCCTCTTACTGCTTTCATATATGTTTTCATTATTAGCACTACTAAAAAAAAGAGTGGATAAAGAAATCCACTCTTTTTCAAAAGAATAGTTAAATTACATCATCCCTTCCATACCGCCACCTGGAGGCATAGGAGGGAGGTCCTCTGGTTCTTCAGCAATTAAGGCTTCTGTTGTAAGAACAAGAGAGGCAATCGATGTCGCGTTCTGGACAGTTGACCTGGTAACTTTTGCAGGATCAATAACTCCCTCAGAGACAAGGTCTACTACTTCTCCTGTCAAAGCATTGAGTCCTTCATTGTTTTTTGCAGATTTAACTTTTTCAACCATTACTCCGCCTTCATAGCCAGCATTCTCTGCAATTTGTCTTAAAGGCTCTTCTAAGGCTTTGGAGACGATTGCTCTTCCAATCTTCTCACCATCTGAGCCACCAGATAGTTTCTCAATTGATGCCTGTGCCCTAATAAGAGTTACTCCTCCACCTGCAACTATACCTTCTTCTACTGCAGCTCTAGTTGCTGAAAGAGCATCTTCAATTCTCATCTTCTTCTCTTTTAGCTCAACCTCAGTAGCTGCTCCAACCTTTACTACAGCTACACCACCAGAAAGTTTTGCTAATCTCTCTTGAAGCTTCTCTTTATCCCAATCTGAATCAGATTCGTCAATTTCTTTCTGAATCTGTTTAATTCTTCCTTCAACTTCTGCCTTTTTACCAGCTCCATCAATTATTGTTGTAGTATCTTTCTTTACTACAACTCTTGCAGCTTCACCTAGCATTTCAACAGTTGTATTCTCAATCTTTAATCCGAGCTCTTCTGAGACTACCTCTCCACCAGTTAAGATAGCAATGTCCTCAAGCATCGCTTTTCTTCTCTCACCAAAACCAGGAGCTTTTACAGCAACTGATGAGAAGGTACCTCTAATTCTGTTCACAACTAATGTTGCTAGTGCTTCTGCTTCAACATCTTCTGCCAAAACTAGAAGAGACTTGCCTGAATTCATTACTTTCTCAAGTAAAGGAAGCAAGTCGTTTACAGCAGTGATCTTTGAGTTAACAATTAATATGTAAGGGTTCTCTAAGACTGCTTCTTGTCTGTCCTGATCGGTTACAAAGTAAGGAGAAATAAACCCCTTATCAAACTGCATCCCATCAGTAAACTCTAGCTCCATCCCAAAGGTCTGTCCTTCTTCAACAGTAATGACACCATCTTGACCTACTTTTTCCATAGCCTCAGCAATAGTGCCGCCAATTTCATCATCTGCGGCAGAGATTGAAGCAACCTGTGCAACCTCATCTTTGCCTCCGATAGATTTGGAGAAACTTGCAATAAACTCTGTAATTGCCTCTGAAGCTTGCAACATTCCTCTTTTAACCTCCATAGGGTTAACTCCTGAAGAAACTGTTTTCATACCTTCATTTACCATAGACTGAGCCAATACTGTAGCGGTTGTTGTTCCGTCTCCAGCTACATCATTGGTTTTTGAAGCAACTTCTTTCGCTAACTGAGCCCCCATATTCTCAAAGGAATCTTCTAAGTCAACCTCTTTTGCTATTGTGACTCCATCATTTGTAATTGTTGGTGCGCCCCATTTCTTCTCAAGTACAACATTTCTTCCCTTAGGACCTAAAGTTACCTTGACTACATCAGCTAACTTATTTACACCGGCCTCAAGACCTTTCCTTGCTTCTTCATTAAAAACTAGATTTTTTTTCGCCATAATTTATCTCCTTACTTCTCTACTTTTGCAAGAATATCACGACTTGATAGTATGAGATATTCAGTGCCCTCTACTTTGATTTCGGTTCCTCCATATTTAGAATAGATAACCTTATCACCTTTATTTACATCAATTTCGATCCTTTCACCCTTTTCGTTGAGCTCTCCTGGGCCTACTGCTACAACCTCTCCTTCTTGCGGTTTTTCTTTTGCAGTATCAGGGATATATATACCTGATGGTGTTTTCATATCTTCTTCATCTAAGGGCCTAACAACAACCCTATCTCCTAATGGTTGAAGATTCATATTATGATTCCTTCCTATTAAAACTATCTCAAATAAAAAATTTAATACTGCTCTGTTTATATATATATATTTATTTATTAATTATTAATTGACTAATTACTTAATTATTGAAGATAATCTTATATCTTTTGACTCTTTAGTAGAAACAAGTTCCATATTTGCAGCAGCACAAATCATAGCTGCATTATCAGTAGATAGGCTAACAGATGGTAAGTAGCAAGCTAGCTTTTTGTCATCTGCTAGAGATTGCATTTTTTGCCTTAATCTAGCATTAGCTACTACTCCGCCACCTCCGGATATTGTTTTTACCCCTGTTTCTTTAATTACAAGAGAAAAATTACGAATCAATGTATCAACAATCGCCTCCTGATATGAAGCAGCAAAGTCCTCTTTCGAAACAATTTTATTCTCTTGATCTATTCCTTCTAAATAATATATTGCTGCTGTCTTCAGCCCTGAAAAAGAGAAGTCCTTAGTAGATTTTACAGAGGGCCTAGGTAAATCTACAGCATTTGGATTTCCATTCTCACTTAATTTCTGTATCGCAGGACCTCCCGGAAAACCAAACCCACAATATCTAGATAGCTTATCAAATGCTTCGCCGGCTGCGTCATCGATTGTTTGACCAAATAATTCATACTTACCCCAATCTTCTACCAAAACAATTTGGGTATGCCCTCCTGAAACTAGCAATGACAGAAAAGGAGGTTTTAATTCTTCAAAATCTATAGTAGGAGCAACTAGGTGTCCTACCATGTGGTCTATCGCATAAAACGGTTTATTCAATGACCAAGCAAAAGATTTTGCAAAGTTATATCCTACTACTAAAGAACCTGCAAGCCCAGGTCCATCTGTTGCAGCAACAATATCAATATCTTCTGGTTGAATATTTCCTTTAATTAAACATTCATGTAGTAAGTTTCTAATCTTCTCTATATGAGCTCTAGAAGCAACTTCTGGGACTACTCCCCCAAATTGTTTGTGTTGATCAACCTGAGAAGAAATTAAATTAACTAAAACTTCATTGCCTCTCAATATAGAGACTGATGTCTCATCACAACTGGTCTCAAAACCTAAAACTACTTTTTCTTTATTTACCATTAATACTCATTTCAAAGAGAGCGGCATTTTCATTTTTATAGTAATTTAAGCGTGTACCGGTTCTACTAAAATTAAATTTGCTGTACAACCCTTTGGCTACATTATTTGAATCTCTTACCTCCAAAAAAATCTTTTTACATTCCGTTGAGTGAAAATAATCAAGCATAGCATCCATTAGGGCAGACCCATGACCTCTCTCCCTGTAGTCTTCAAGAATACCTAGCCCTAGTATTTCTACATCGTCTCCTGAGAACTGAACACCTATGTATCCTATAATCTTATTCTCTTCCTTCTTTACCCAGTAGATAGCTTTTTTATTATTGATGCTATCTCTTATCCAAGATGGATCCCAAGATGTACTAAAGATTTCTTTCTCTATTTCAGAAAGTTCTTTGGCAAGATCTAAATCACAATTTGATATAACGTTAACCATTTGACCAGTTAATCTCTTTCTCCAATGACTCTTTAGGGATTGATACATCTGGTTCTCTCATATAGTTGAGAAGAACTTCAGAATATGCTGGATATTGGGATTTACCTAATAAATCTTTACCTATATTGAACAAATGCTCAGCTGAAACATGAGTTGGACTAGCTAACTTTATGTGTGCATCAACATTTTGCTTATCATTAAATATTTTATTCCAAGAACCCACGATCAACTTCTTTTCTCTGTCTTCATTAAGAACATCTACTATCTCATTTTTTTTCATGATCCTTGGCTCCATCTGTTTTACAACCCCTCCTGGAACAGGTTTGTATGAACAAACCGCATACTCTTCTCTTTTGACATCAACGATTGAAAAAATTGTTCTGTGACCAGTAAATGAGGAAAATGCTAAAGCATCTAAGCTACTTACAGGAACTATAGGAATTCCTAAACCAGCAGCCAAACCCTGTGCAACACTAAGACCTATGCGCATACCTGTATAATAGCCTGGACCTATATCCAATATAATTCCCTCCAGCTGAGTCTTATCTAAATTCGTATTGAGTAATTGGTTTTCAATCATCTCATAGATCAACTCTGTATGGTGCTTTTTACTTGATATTGTATTCAAAGATAAGAGTTCGTCCTCGTGAATAGCTACTGAGAGAAAGTCTGAAGAAGTTGATATGCTTAAACTTTTCATGAACCTATGACAACCCTCCTCGCTTCATCAGCTTGTAGCTGAATGTCTATATTTGTTGCCAATTCCCAATCTTTTATAGGCAACAAATTCCCCCACTCAACAAGAATAACATTTCCCTCTTCCCCTAGAGGGAGGTCTAAATCTAAAAATTCCTGAAAACTATTTAACCGGTAACAATCAACATGAAAAATTTCTACTTCTCCTGCATTATATTGCCGAACAATATTGTAAGAAGGAGATGTAACAACTTCATCCACTCCCAAAGAAGAGATAATCCCTTTGACTAGAGTTGTTTTGCCAGCTCCAAGCTTTCCTGATATAGACAAACAACTTTTGTTGTTAACTAATTCTTTACCAATCTTCTTTCCGAGATTATTCATATCTTCTTCTGTTGAGATAACGAAAGCATCATCCATGAACTAAACCTCTATTCTCTCAAGCCTGTCAGTGATATTGGTTAAAATCTCCCACTCAATTGTCTTATTCCACTCTGCAATATCAAATACTGAAATATTCAGTTTTTTATCGTCAGATTCTCCTAAAACAACTACTTCATCATTCACTTCTGCATCAATATCAGTAATATCAAATAATATCTGATCCATTGTTACCCTCCCAATCAATTCACAAAAATGATTATTTACTATAACTTTGCCCTCAGGAAAAGAGTTCCATGGATAACCATCTGCATAACCAATTGGAGCTGTTCCTACAACTGTATCTCTCTCGAGTTCTAAGGCCTTTCCGTAGGAAACCGCCTCTCCTTTTTTTCGGTGTTGAATATTTGATATTCTAGATTTTATCTCCATAGTTGGCTTCAATTTATGTTCTACGTCTACAGGGGTTATATTGCACCCATACACAGCTAATCCAATACGTGATAGGTTGAATATTGAATCAAAATTATAAAAAATTGACCCTGAATTGTCTGAATGTATAAACAAATCTTTAATATCTACACTAGAAATCACTTCCTTAAATAATTTAATTGATTCATCCGTTGGTTCTTTTTCGATATCTGCCACAGGGAAATGTGTACAAATCCCAGCTAAATTAATTTTCTCTGCATTTTGTACCTGATTATAAATTTTCTCAAAATCTTTTGGCTCACAGCCAACTCTATGCATTCCTGTATCGATTTTGATATGTCCATTAATTGAAAGACCTGATTTTTCAAGACCATCAACAAAGAAATCGTTATAAACAGTAAGGTCTATATTGTAATTAGCAGCTTTTTCAACTTCACTTAATGAAGGTTCAGTAAGCAATAAGATTCGGACACTATCAGATAATTTCCTTACTGTAATAGCTTCATTGATTGTTGCTACTGCAAACCACTTCACTCCTGCTTCTATGGCCGTGTTTACAGTCCATCCAACCCCATGTCCATACCCATTGGCTTTTACTACTAAACAAAGCTCTTTGTCTGATAGGCTATTTAAATAATCTATATTATTTAAATAGTTATCTCTATTTATGTAAATGTACCCTCTATCCATTACTCCACGGTAACAGATTTAGCTAAGTTTCTTGGCTGATCAATTGATTCGCCTCTTTTATGAGCTACATGGTACGCCAAGAATTGAAGAGGAACTATTGAAAGAATAGTGGAGATAGTATCAGGAGCTTCTGGTAGCTTTAAGAACTTATCACAAATGCTTTCAAGCTTGTCTGCACTTGTATCACCAATCCCAATGACATTCCCTCCTCGTGCAATAACTTCTTGGACATTACTTACTGTTTTCTCTATTAAGTTTGATTGACTTCCTGTGACAATAACTGGGACTCCATCATCAATTAATGCTAATGTCCCATGTTTGAGCTCACCAGCTGGTAATGCTTCTGCGTGAAGATAAGATATCTCTTTTAGCTTTAAAGCACCCTCTGCCGCTAAAGAAAAATCTAAGCCTCTACCAATAAAATAAACGCTTTCATGTTTATGAATATCTTCAGCTATTTTTTTAATCTGATCTTCGAGGAGTAAAGATTTTTTGATTAGGTCTGGTAATGCATAGATGTCTTCCTTGGTTACACCTAAACTAGCTCCATTCTTTTCATCCCAATGGTTAGCAAGTAATAATTGAGCTGTGAGCATTCCAATATAAGCTTTAGTAGAGGCAACCCCAATCTCTGGGCCAACATGTAGGTACATAAGGTGATCGGACATTCTTGCTAAAGAACTACCTACAACATTGACTATTCCCAATAGTTCGCAACCTTTGTCTTTCAACAGATCTGCAGCAGCAATAGTATCCATAGTTTCACCAGATTGAGAAATGATTATACCTAAATCATCTTTACTAATGATCGGGTCTCTATATCTAAATTCAGAAGCTAATTCAACCTCTACAGGGATACCTAGTGATTTTTCAAAGAGTTCTCTACCAAAAAGGCCTGCATGATAGGCTGTCCCGCAAGCAATAATCCATATCTTGTTGTACTTGAGAGCTTTATCTCTATCTATATCAAATTTTGTAGTAAAAAAATCTCCATCTACTCTATCTGTTAATGTATTTCTAATTGCCTCAGGTTGTTCAATAATCTCTTTATACATATAGTGTTCATATCCACCTTTTTCGGCTTCATCAATCTTCCAATCAACTACCTCTACTTCTCTTTCAATTTCTTCTTGATTGAGATTCCATATCTTATAGTTTCCACCTTGAATTTTCACAAAATCACCGTTTTCAAGAAAAACCATTTTGTTTGTATGTTCAATTATTGCAGCAGCATCAGAAGCAAGGAACATCTCTCCATCTCCTATTCCCATTACCAAAGGGCTCATCATCCTTCCTGCAACTATAGTATCTGGCTCATGTTCAGTAACAACAACTAAGGCATAAGTTCCTTTTAGATTCTTTGCTACTCCAATTGTTGTGCTCAATAAATCACCATCCCATTCTTTTGCTAACTGTTGAGCAACTACCTCAGTATCTGTCTCAGAAGTAAACTCAATACCATCATTAAGGAGGTCTTCTTTCATTTGAACATAATTTTCAATTATGCCGTTATGCACTAATGCGAACTTATTATCCTCATTCTGATGTGGATGTGCGTTCTCATCATTCGGAACCCCATGGGTTGCCCACCTAGTATGACCTATCCCAACATTTCCATCAGTAGTGTTCCCTTCTAAAGCATCCTTTAACTGACTTAACTTACCAGATTTTTTTTCTATGAATAACTTCTCAGAAGAAACAACAGCAACTCCAGAGGAGTCATAGCCTCTGTATTCTAATCGAGAAAGGCCATTCACCAGTAGTGGAAGTGTTTCTTTTGGACCTGAATATGCTACTATTCCACACATTGATAACCTCCTTTATAAAAAGCAACGAGCATACTTTATTACTACATCTACATCAACCTGTCTTCTGTAACAAAAATCTCTTTCTGTCTTTAAACAAGCTATAACGACCGTAGAGCCGAAAAGGCACCCGCCGAATATTCGATAACCTTTTTCCTCGTCACCTCAGTGAGGTCTGGCGCTTTATTTGCTCGTAAGTTATATGATAGCTGTAATTACTTGATATTTAAGTACTTTGTTGTTGTTTCTTCAATTAAATGTAAAACTTGCTCAATCTCCTCATTAGTACTTGCCTCGATTAGAACTCTAAGTAGTGGCTCTGTACCTGAAGCTCTTACAAATATCCTGCCTTCTGAGATATTGGCCTCTTCAATTTCTTTCATTTCTTGAATTAACATATCCAATTTTGAAGCTTCTAGTGTTTCATTAAGATGGAAATTAATTAATTTCTGTGGATATTCAGTTATCAATTCCTTGCGTAATTCAGAAAGCTTTAGCCCAAAAAAAGATATTGCTTTTAGCATAAATATTCCTGTTAGTAGCCCATCTCCTACCGGAAGGTAATCAGAGAGAATGATGTGTCCTGATTGCTCTCCCCCTAAAGAGGCTTTGTGTTCTTCCATAGCTTCTGCCACATACTTATCTCCAACAGGGGTAACAACTGAGCTGATATTCATAGCATCTAGAGACTTCTGAAGTCCAACATTTGCCATAACAGTTGTTACGACTGTACTTCCATTCAACTTCTCAATTTGGTTAAGATATTTAGCAAGTAAAGCAATCATTACATCTCCATTTGCAATAGATCCCTCTTCGTCAACCATGATTAATCTATCCGCATCTCCATCAAAAGTTAGACCTATATATCCATTAGTCATAGATTTTTTTAATGACAGTGGATTTGTAGCTCCGCATTCTTTGTTAATATTCAATCCATCAGAATCAATATTAAAAATTTCATAGTTGATTGAGAGTGTATCCAAGAGCTTCTTTGCTGAATCTGTAACAGCTCCATTAGCACAATCAATAGAGAGATTGAATTTGGTTGAATCTATACCTTCTGCACAAGACAGTAAATTTTGAAGATAGAGATCCATACCTTCAGAACTAGATTCTACTTTAGCTTCTTGACTAAGATCTAGTTCAACATTATTTATCCTTTCCTCCAACAATGCTTCGGATTCGTCTGAAAGTTTAGAACCCGACTTATCAATAATTTTTATTCCGTTGTACTCACTTGGGTTGTGGGATGCAGAAATTATGAATCCTAAGTCATGATTTTTTTCATTTAATATATAGGCCATTGAACCTGATGGAAGAACTCCATAATCTACAACTGTTGTTTTAGAGGAGAACCCTTCAGCAATCCATTGAAAAATCATTCCACGAGTAGACCTAGTATCGCCGATTACTGCTACTGAAGAAGGGGAAATCTGATCCTCTACTGCCTTACATATCTTATGAACTAGTTCTTTTGATAAATCTTTCTCAGGTAT
>CEUY01201750.1_pt1 | contig 10973 bp, 9 predicted proteins | sample 361481 | NCBI WGS metagenome assembly CEUY01 (sample SAMEA2622737, study PRJEB7988) | marine metagenome | isolation source: saline water (ENVO:00002010), including
CCACCATCCAGATAGTGCTGCAAGCGGTAGTAATAACCAAAATATATTCAATTCAGATAGCATTAAAAATTCAATCCTCTGGCATTACATGAAATCTATTTATCTTTTTTGTATCTTTTATTTTTTTTTCAAGTCTGCTATTACGTTTTCTTGTTCTTATAATTATTGGAATACTAACTAAAATACCAAGTAATACACCAATTGATATTGCTATAAGAATTATTACCGAAAAAGATAATTGAACTTCGCTGACATAATAATTCAACGTAACTAATTGATGATTCCGGATATGAAAAGCTAAGCCAAATAGCAAAACGAAAATAATTAAAATTAATTTTACTATGAACTTCATAATTATTCTCTAAACATATATTTTTATTTAAATAAGGTTAGCACCTAAGATAGTCAGTCTACTTGATGGTGACAAGTACTAACATAAAAAATATATCAGAGAAGATGATTAATCCATGAAAAATGCTTCTAGCTTATAGGGTTGTATTTATTATTCACCCGTTCACGTAGCTCTTTTCCTGGTTTAAAATGAGGGACATATTTAGCCGGTAATGCTACAGGTTCGCCAGTTTTTGGGTTACGGCCATTACGTGCTGGACGAAAATGTAAAGAGAAGCTTCCGAACCCACGAATTTCAATTCGTTCACCATTCGAAAGCGAGGATGACATATATTCAAGAACAGTTTTAACCGCGAGCTCTATATCTTTGTAAGCTAATTGAGGTTGTTTTCGTGATAAAATTTCAATAAGTTCTGACTTTGTCATTATCGCAAACCATTGTTATTTAATAATTTATTAAAGCAATAATAACAATTCAAAAAATGTTAGGCAATCCGTTATTATTAATTTTAGTTACTTTTTTAACTCTTCCTTCAAAATATCCCCAAGTTTCGAGTTTTCACTAGTTTCTGGGGCATAATCTTTAGCGGTTGTCTGCTCATCATCCGATTCTTTTGCCTTGATTGAAAGATTTATTGCACGTTTTTTACGGTCAATTCCAGTTATTTTTACTTCTATTTCCTGGCCTTCCTTAACCACTGTTCTGGCATCAGTAACCTCTTCTTCTAACGAAACCTCACTTGCTTTTAATAATCCATCAACCTCTCCACTTAGATTGACGATAATATAATCTTGATCAACTTTTTTTGCTATGCCTTTAACAATAGTACCCTTTTCGTTTTCAGCTATAAACATTGAAAAGGGATCATCCTGAAGTTGTTTTATACCAAGTGAAATACGTTCTCTTTCTGAATCAACCGCCAAAACTACAGTTTCAATTTCATTTCCTTTACTAAAATCTCGCATTGATGCTTCAAGATCACTATCCCATGAAACATCTGACAAGTGAACCAAACCATCAATACCGCCATCAAGTTCAATAAATATACCAAAATCAGTAATTGATTTAATTACACCTGTTACGTGATCTCCTTTTTTATGTGTTGAGGCAAATTTTTCCCATGGGTTTTCCTCGCACTGTTTGATTCCAAGAGATATTCGACGTCTTTCCTGATCAATATCAAGAATCATAACGTCAACTTCCTGTCCTAGATGTACAAGTTTAGATGGATGTACATTTTTATTTGTCCAATCCATCTCGGAAACATGAACTAAGCCTTCAACTCCTTCTTCCAATTCTACAAAACAACCATAATCTGCAAGGCTTGTAATTTTTCCATGTAATCGCTCGCCTTCTGGATATCGCTTTGTTAAATTCAACCAAGGATCATCTCCCATTTGTTTCAGCCCAAGAGATACTCTTCTTTTTTCTGAATCAAATTTAAGAACCTTAACTTCTATTTCATCCCCAATATTAACTATTTCAGCTGGATTTTTAACACGCTTCCATGCCATATCAGTAATGTGAAGCAGCCCATCAATACCACCTAAATCTATAAATGCTCCATAGTCAGTTAAATTTTTAACTATACCTTTAACTAAAGCACCCTCTTTTAGTGTTTCAATTATTTCTTCAACGTCAACACTATTTTCAGTTTCAACAACAGCGCGTCTTGAAACAACAATATTATTTCGACGTTGATCAACTTTTATAACTTTAAATTCAATGGGCTTGCCCTCAAGAAACGAAGTATCTCGAACTGGTCGTACGTCAACTAAAGATCCTGGTAAAAAAGCACGAACTTTGCCAACCTCAACCGTGAAACCTCCTTTTACTCTTTCAGTAATAATGCCAATTACTGTTTGATTATCTTCATGCGCCTTTTCTAACTCTTTCCATGCAATTTTACGTTTTGCCTTTTCACGTGAAAGTCGTGTTACACCATAACCATCTTCGATTGAATCTAGAGAAACATCGACATCATCACCAACAGCTATCTCAAGCTGACCTTCATCATTAAAGAATTGGTCAATTGGTATAATACCTTCTGACTTAAGGCCGGCATTAACAACGACTGTATCATTTCTTATGTCTAAAACCTTCGCACTAATTATAGTGCCTGGACGCATTTTATTTTCTATTTGGCTTTGTTCAAATAATTCGGCGAAACTATCACTCATGAATGGCATTTCCTGAAACCTGCTTGAAATATCAGCAAGGCTATTAATTGTTTAGTTAATCTTAAGTTGATTATTTATTATTTAAGTAACCAACCACCTCTTTCGATAAATTAGGAATTTTACCAATAACTAATCCCGAAATTTTTTTAACAACTTCCTTAGCATCAAGGGTAGTTGTTTCAACAATAATCGCATCCTTTGCGGGTTTTAATGGAGATATCTCACGTTTACTATCCCTATCATCTCTTTCTTCAATTTCCATCCGAAGGCGGCGGAGGTTAACACTAATACCCCCTTCCTTCAACTGTTTGAATCGTCTTTTGGCTCTTTCTTCAATACTAGCAGTTAAGAATATCTTCAATCCTGCGTCAGGAAATACAACAGTGCCCATATCACGTCCATCAGCAATTAGTCCAGGCTCTCTACAATATGATCTCTGTTTTACAAGCAAAGCTTTACGGACTGAAGCAATAGGAGCAATTACGGATGCAGCCTTTCCGCATGCTTCGGTACGAATTTCATTTGTTACAACTTCTCCATTGAATAACACCTCTACCATTTTATCGGGGCTATATATCTTAAATTTAACATCTAAATTATTAATTAACTCTACCAGCCCTAATTGATCTTTAATTTTGATTTGATTTCTATCAGCAGCTATTGCAAGGACACGATAAAGTGCCCCGCTATCAAGAAAATTCCATTTCAATAAATAAGCTAAATGACTACAGACTGTTCCTTTACCAGTACCGCTTGGTCCATCAATAGTAATAATTGTTGAGCTAGACATAATCTATGTTAATCCCCAAATTTTTGCTGGTATTAACAAACTCAGGAAATGATGTTGCTACATTTTTACAGTTATTAATGGTCACTGAGTCTCTCGCTACAATGCCTGCGATTGAAAAGGCCATTGCAATACGATGATCATGATTGCTATCGACAACACCGCCACTAAATTCGCCACCTTCAATAATCATTCCATCATCCAAAGCCTCTGCTTTTATACCTAAAGCGGCAAAACCATCTAACATTGATTGAATTCGATCACTTTCTTTAACGCGTAATTCAGCCGCACCAGATAATATCGTTTTACCTTTCGCAGAAGCAGCAGCTATCAAAATAATTGGAAGCTCATCTATCGCAATTGGAACCAATTCTTCAGGAATATTAATACCTACTAACTCGCTACTTTTCACACTAATAGTAGCAGTTGGTTCTCCCGAAACTAATTTTTCATTTTCTAGCTCTATATTAGCCCCCATGAGTTTCAAAATTTTTATCGTGGCACTGCGTGTGGGATTAACGCCAACATTCTCTAAAGTAATATTAGAATCGGGTGCTAATATTGCAGCCACGATGAAATATGCTGCAGAAGAAAAATCACCGGGTATATTTATATCACAGCCAATCAGCCGATTCGCTTTCTCAATTGTAATTTGATTATTTTTTTTTGTTACTGGATGTGAAAAATTATTAAGCATTATTTCTGTATGATCACGAGTTACTTCACTCTCTATAATTTTTGTTTTTCCTTCTGCATATAATCCTGCTATCAATAAGCATGATTTTAGCTGGGCACTAATAACTGGTAATTCATAATGAATAGCTTTAATCTTTTCACCTCCTCGTATTTTTATTGGCAATGTTCCTTCCTGAGTACAACTAATTTTTGCGTTCATTTCTCTCAGAGGATTAACAATTCGAAACATTGGTCTTTTCATCAAAGACCGATCTCCAGTTAATTCTGAATTAAAATTTTGAGCGATTAATAAACCAGCAAGTAGTCTTACAGATGTTCCAGAATTACCAAAATCTAGTATTTGATCTTCAGAACTTAATCCATGAAGACCTACCCCATTCACTAAAACAACATTGCCATCATTCTCAATATCTACGCCCATTTTTTGAAAAATTCTGATAGTTGTTAATGTGTCTTCTCCTTGTAAAAAATTACTAATCCTTGTTTTACCCTCTGCAATTGCTGCTAAAATTATGGCTCGATGAGATATTGACTTATCACCAGGAATTGAAGTTTTACCTAAAATAGAACAGCTTGGTTTTATGCGGAAATTAGTATGACTATTTAAACTCATTTCAATATTTAATAATTAGCTATAATTAATATCGTTTTTCTATTTATTAAATCTATCTCTTGCTTCTTTAGCACGTCTAAAAACTTTCAATAATTCATCACTTTCTGATTTTTCAATAGCTTTTTTTATATGATTAATATGTGTAGAAAATATTTCTAACGTCCTAACTAGCTGTTCTCTGTTTGAAAAACAAATATCATGCCACATATCAGGACTACTAGACGCAATTCGAGTAAAATCAGCAAAACCACCCGCCGCATATTTGAAAATCTCATCACGTTCTTGCAAGCCAGCAAGACAATCAACAAGGGCATAGGCAAGCATATGTGGTAAATGACTAGTAGCTGCAAGGACCTCATCATGATGTTCAACATCCAAATCCACAACTTCGGCACCAACTGATTCCCACATTTGTGTAATAAGCTTATGTGCCTTTAAAGAGGTTTCTTTTAGTGGTGTTAATATGACACGATGACCGACGAATAAATCTTCAAGTGATGCCTCGACCCCATTTTTTTCCGTTCCTGCTATTGGATGACCTGGAACGAAACTAGAAATCTTCTCAGCCAACGTTTCTCTTGCTTTATTAACAATTCCACCCTTAACACTACCGACATCTGTTAAAACAGCATTAACAGAAATTGAATTAGCTATTTCTGGTAATATTTTTTCGGATACCGATAATGGTGTACCTATAATAATTACATCAGCCCCTTTGACTGCTTCAGATATGTTTAGAGAATAATCATCGATAACACCTAGTTTGACAGCCTTTTTCAAAGTTACCTCAGAACGATTACATGCAGTAATCCGTCCAACAAGTTTTGCTTTTCGTAGTGCGCGTGCAAGTGAACCGCCGATTAGTCCAACACCAATAATTGAGAGATGATCAATTAACATAAGATTAAATTATACTTTTTTAAAATAGTCACTTTGTCATTATTTTCTCAAGTTCTTCAATGAACTTGGTGTTTTCATGCTCAAGCCCAATGGTTATACGCAAATGATTTGGCATATCATAATCAGATATGGGCCTCACAATGACGCCAGATTTTAATAAATTCTCATAAATTTCGATTGCAGGTTGCTCAAAATTTACACATATAAAATTACCCTTTGAAGGAATATATGCGAGCCCCATATTATCAAAAGCTTGAGTCAACTGTTTCATTCCTGACTGATTTAATTTAATACTACTTTCAATATACTCTGAATCTTGTAAAGCTACTTCTGCAGCAACTAAAGCCAAACTATTATTATTAAAAGGCTGTCGTACACGATTCAACAAATCAGCTATTTTAGAATGAGATAATGAATACCCAATACGCAGGGCCGCCAAACCATATGCTTTCGAAAAAGTGCGTGTCACAATTAAATTATGGAAATCACTTATCCATGAACTACAATTGGGATATTCTTTCTCAATTTTTGCATATTCAAAATACGCTTCATCAACCAATACAATTACATGACTAGGAATTTTCTCAAGTAGATTTCTTAAATTGTTTTTATCTACCCATGTTCCTGTAGGGTTGTTAGGGTTTGCAATAAACATTAAGCGTGTATTATCATTAACAGAAGATAACATCGCATCCAAATCATGACCCCATTCAGTTGCCTGTGTTATTACGTGCTTAGCCCCCACAGCTTGAGTAACTAATGGATAGACAGCAAAAGAATGCTTTGAATAAATAACCTCATGCTGATTTGTAACAAATGCATGCGCAGCCATTTCTAGAATATCATTCGATCCATTTCCTAATGTAATATTTTCGACAGAGACATTATGTTTCTCAGCAAGTTTTTTCTTTAAATAAAAACCATTACCATCCGGATAGCGCGATAAATCTTTCGTTGAGCTAATCGCATCAAGAACAATCTTACTTGGTCCCAAAGGATTTTCATTAGAGGCAAGTTTAATGACATTATCAAGACCGAGTTCACGCTGTAACTCTTCAACTGACTTACCCGGACGATAAGGCTGAAGTCCAGAAACACCTGGGGTTGCGAGTGAGAATAGATCACAAGACACGATGAATATCCTACAATACAGCTCTTGGGTATGATCCTAACAGTCTAATCATTGCAGCGTGCTCTTCTAATTCATTTAAAGCTTTTTTGACTGATTCATCTTCAGCATGACCTTCAACATCAACAAAAAAAACGTAGTCCCACATCTCACGTCTTGATGGCCTAGATTCAATCCGTGTCATGCTGACACCGTTTTTTGCAAAACAACCTAGCATCTTATGCAGAGCACCGGGTTTATTCACTGCTGAAAAAATTAAAGAAGTTTTATCATTTCCTGATTTTGGACACATTCTCCTACCAATAACCAAAAAACGAGTTGTATTATCAGGTTCATCTTCAATATTAGTAGCAAGCTTATTCAATTCATACAATTCAGACGCAGAGTCACTTGCAATTGCTGCACAATGATCTTCACTACTTGCAATATGAGCAGCTTCACCATTACTTGCAACTGGTATACGTTCGGCTTTGATTAAATAAGTATCTAACCATTCGCGACACTGAGCTAACGACTGTTGGTGTGAATAAACATGAGTTAATTCATCTAGCTTCTCGGATTTACTCAATAAGTGATGATGAATTCTTAGTTCTACTTCTCCACAAACTAACAAACTAGAATTATTTAACATATCTAATGTATGATTCACAACACCTTCAATAGAATTTTCAATTGGAACAACACCATAATATGAAGCATTTGACTCAACTTCACGGAATACTTGATCAATTGTTCCGAATGCTGTTGTATTAACTGAATGTCCAAAATGTTTTAATGCGGCAGTTTGGGTAAATGTTCCTTCGGGTCCTAAATAGGCGATATCCAGTACTTGTTCCAATGCTAAACATGCTGACATAATTTCTCTAAATAATCTCGCCATTTCCTCTTCTGAAAGCGGTCCTTTATTGTGCTCAATTATCTTTCTTAAGATTTGAGCTTCGCGTTCTGGGCGGTAAAATTCAAAAGATTCTGATGAAGTCATTTTAATCTTAGCAATCTCTTTAGCTAAGCCTGCACGATCACTAATAAGATCAAGCAGCCTTTTATCCAAAGAATCAATATCTGCTCGTATTTTTTCCAGCTTCTTTTTTTCGTTCATAGTAATTAAATTTTAAAGATAATTAGCCAATTCCAGCATAACTCTTAATTGTCATTATATTCAACAATACGTTCGATACTCACTAGATGCTCTAGTTCACTAAGATTCACCAATCTGACGCCCTGTGTGTTACGTCCAAATACAGAAATGTCTTTAACAGGTGTTCTGATTAGCGTACCTTGATCACTAATCAACATGATTTCATCATCATTTTCAACAGTTACCGCACTGACAACAGGGCCATTTCGCTTCGTTACCTGTATCGATATTACCCCGACTCCGCCTCGTGATTTCTGTGGGTAATCCTTAATATTCGTTCGTTTACCATAACCATTCTGAGTTGCGGTTAGGACAGTGATGTCTTGATTATCAACAATAATAAGAGATATTGCTTTTTGCCCCTTAGATAGACGAATGCCGCGAACGCCCTTAGCAGTCCTACCCATTGACCGAACGTGAGACTCAGAAAAACGGACAACTTTGCCGGCATCGCTAAATAGCATGATGTCACGCTTACCGTCAGTCAACTCTGCACCTATAAGCTTATTCCCGCCGACAAGTTCAATTGCACGTATTCCACTCGGTCTGGGACGTGAAAATTCGATCAACGATGTTTTTTTAACGGTCCCATTTGCGGTTGCCATAAATACAAACATATCTTCGCTATAATCTCTTATTGGTAATACAGCATTAATTTGCTCTCCCTGATCTAATGGCAATAAATTTATTATAGGTTTGCCACGTGCGATTCTGCTAGCTTGTGGTAACTCATATACTTTAAGCCAATAAACTTTACCTCGACTTGAAAAGCACAATAATGTGTCATGCGTACTGGCAATAAATAACTTGTCAATAAAATCCTGGTCTTTGACAGAGGTTGCTGCCTTTCCTCTACCACCTCGACGTTGTGAACGATATGTATTGATTGGTTGGGATTTGGCATAACCCGCATGAGATAATGTAACAACAACATCCTCCTCTGTAATTAAATCTTCCATATTTAAATCTCGCTGTGTTTGAACAATCTCTGTCCTACGTTCATCACCATAACGATCTTGTATATCTTTTAACTCGTCGCGAATTACTTTCATTAGTCTTTGGGGTCGTGAAAGAATATCTAATAAATCTGTGATCGTTTTTAATAAATCACTATATTCTTTAAGTATTTTTTCTTTTTCAAGACCAGTTAATTTTTGCAAGCGTAATTCGAGGATTGCTTGAGCTTGCTCTGGAGATAATCGATATCCATCTTTATGTAATCCAAATTCATGTTGTAAATTATCGGGTCTTGAAATTTCCGAACCAGAATCTTTCACCATTTCAACAACAACACTAGATTCCCAAACTCCTTTAAGTAATTCTATTTTTGCTGCTGCAGGACTCGCTGATTTTTTTACTAACAGTATAACGGGATCAATATTTGCGAGGGCAACAGCCAACCCTTCTAAAATATGAGCGCGAGCACGTGCTTTACGTAATTCAAAAACAGTTCTCCTTGTAACAATCTCACGTCGATGACTAATAAAAGCTTCGAGTAATTGTTTTAAATTTAAATTCGCTTGTGGTTTATTATCCACTAGCGCAACAGCATTGACACTAAATGCAGATTGCATCTGAGTAAATTTATATAAGTTATTCAATATAACCTCAGCAACTTCACCACGACGTAATTCAATTACAACTCGCATACCATCTCTATCTGATTCATCACGTAATTCGCGTATTCCAGTAATTTTTTTGTCCTTAACTAACTCGGCAATTTTTTCTAGTAATCGTGCTTTATTAACCTGATATGGAAGTTCGGTAATAACAATTTTATTTCCTGACTCGTGCTCCTCAATTTTACTCCTTGCACGAACTTCTATGCGGCCACGGCCTGTTTGATAAGCATCTTTAATTCCTGAAGAGCCATTAATTATTCCCGCTGTAGGAAAATCGGGACCAGGAATATGGTTCATCAAATCTAAAATTTCGATCTCAGGATTTTTTATTATTGCTAAACAAGCATTTATGACCTCTGATAAATTATGAGGAGGTATATTAGTAGCCATACCAACGGCGATACCACTTGAACCGTTAATAAGTAAGTTTGGTATTCGTGTAGGCAATACGACTGGTTCATGTTCAGAGCCATCGTAATTTGGTGAAAATTCGACAGTTTCCTTATCGAGATCTTCCAAAATCTCATGGGCAACTCGTGACATCCGAACTTCGGTATACCTCATTGCAGCTGGTGCATCGCCATCGACAGAACCAAAATTTCCCTGTCCATCTACAAGCATATATCTTAGAGAAAATGATTGGGCCATTCGAACAATGGTATCGTAAACAGCAGTGTCTCCATGCGGATGGTACTTACCTATAACATCACCAACAACTCTTGCAGACTTTTTATAAGCTTTATTCCAATCATTTCCCATTTCTTTCATGGCAAATAAAACTCTTCGATGTACGGGTTTTAATCCATCACGAACATCTGGTAATGCTCGACCGACAATAACGCTCATGGCATATTCCATATAGGACTGCCGCATTTCGTCTTCTATATTGACCGGTGATAGTGCTTTCGCGAAATCAGATTCAGGCATAGATTATTTACTGAAAAGAGAACTAAAATCCTTATTTTTTAGGTACTTTTTATAGGTAAAATTTTACCATAATATGGTATTTTCCCCTACTAAATTCTTAGATTTAACTACCTGATTTTAAATCAACTTTAAGTAAAAACCGCGAGCATTTTTTTTGCGTCAGGGTGATGAATTACACCCTTTTCAGTGACAATAAAATCAATCAATGAGGCTGGGGTAATATCAAAGGCCGGATTGAGTACTTTACTACGATTTTGAGAATTTTTATTCGTATAAAAATGGGTGACTTCTTTTGCAGATCGATTCTCAATAGGTATTTTTTTTCCAGAATCTATTTTCATATCGATTGTAGATGAAGGTGCAACTACCATTACCCTCACATTATGATACTTCGCTGACACTACATGTGAGTAAGTGCCAATTTTATTAGCTACATCTCCATTTGCAGCAATACGGTCAGAACCAACAATAAGCCAAGAAATTTTCTCCGTTTGCATCAGGTTTGATACAGCTGAATCAATTAGTAAATTTACTGGAATGTTATCTTGTTTTAACTCCCAACTTGTTAATCTGGCACCTTGAAACCATGGACGTGTCTCGGAAGCATAAATCTGTTTTAGCAGTCCTTT
>CEUY01488200.1_pt1 | contig 10973 bp, 8 predicted proteins | sample 361481 | NCBI WGS metagenome assembly CEUY01 (sample SAMEA2622737, study PRJEB7988) | marine metagenome | isolation source: saline water (ENVO:00002010), including
CGATCAGATATCAGAGTAATTTAACAAAAGTACGATCTTGCCCTGTACCTTTATTGAATTTAGCCTTTGACTATTAACTAAATAATGACATCATATGAGTATGCGAGTGATTTTTGTTAAGTAGGTTGCGCTTTTATCAGATTATCCATAGTTGCAATTCTGCTCACTATTCTACATCAGTCACTCAGTGCTTTACTTTTATAAAGATTAAAAGAGGGCAACTTCTGGTGAAACGTGTAATAGCAAGGCTGTAGTAAAACAGCAACGTTCACAATATAAAATAGAAATATGTTTCTGTTTTTTGACTGCTTTGCCTAGCCGGTAGCTAACCAAGTTACTTAGTTAGATGTACCTGATTAGATGTACTTGGTTGGCTGTTAATTTTTAATAAGAACGCTTGGTTTTATTTGTGCGTGTTATTTTGTAGTAAACGTTATTTTGTCGAAAAGACAACTGCACGCTTTGTATAAAATAAACCCAAGTTACAGGGCACTTAGCTTATCAGCATACTTGCTTTACAGTATGTGGATTGACACAATTTTATTGACACTTTGAGAACACAATTTACCGCATCACTAGCTTAAAAGTGGTTACTAGGAAGCGTTAAAAAAGTATATAGGTAAGGATGATATAAGTATGCGTAAATTACACGTTGCAGCTGCTATTTGCAGTGTATTTATTGGAAAAGGTGTACTTGCTCAGGAGGCTGCAGGTATAGACTTAGGTGGTTTTGAGCTTTACCCTTCACTGGGTGTGGGCTTGTCACACGACAGCAACGTTATTCGCAGTGAAGATAACGAAATTGACAGCTGGGCATCTACCGTCATTCCTGAACTGGTGTTGGTAAACAACTACGGGCTAAACCAAATTCAAGTGGGGTACAGGCTAACCCGTGCTGATTACTTTGACAGTACAGACGACGACTATACCGACCACCTCTTTTTTGCAGACGCTGCGTTTGATTTAAACGTACGTAACCGATTAAGCCTGACCGCCAATTATGAAGACGGACACGATGCTCGTGGAACTAGCTTCTCTATTGGCCGTGGCGAGCAGCTTAGCTCGCCTGATACCTATAAAAACTCTTCGGTAAGTGGTACCTATTCTTACGGAGCGTTAAGCTCTAAAGGGCGTATAGACCTTACAGCAGGTTACTCGACCGTAGATTATGATATTGACACCGATGCCTATCGTACTCGTGACCGCAAAACAACTAACTTGGCTTCTACCTTTTACTATCAGGTAATGCCTGCAACCGACCTAACGTTTGACGTTATCTACAATGACATAGAGTACGATTTTGCTATTGACCCTACAGCACCATTAGACAGCGAAGAAACGCGCTTGTTAGTGGGTGTGGAATGGGAGTCTACTGCGCAAACAACCGGTTACGCCAAAATAGGTAACCGTAAAAAAGATTTCAAAGCGGAAGGGCGCGAAAACTTCAGCGGACTGGATTGGACACTGGGCGTAATTTGGTCGCCACTTACCTATTCCATCGTGGATATCACAGCTTTTACCAATACTAACGAGACTAATGGCGAAGGCGATTTTATTGAAACCAATACCTATCGCGTAACGTGGGATCACGAGTGGCTAGAGCGAGTTTCTACCACAGTGCGTGCATCGTATTCTGAAGATAAATACACTGGTGGCAGTGACCGGGTAGATGACAATATGGCGTTTGGTTTTTCACTCAATTACCAAATGCAACGCAATGTGTTAGTGCAGTTGGGGTACGACTATGACGAGCGCGACAGTAACCGCGATGTTATAGATTATGATCGCAGCGTGTTTAGCTTGTCGATGCGCGTGACGCTATAACGCAGTTTGTTAGCGGAAGTATTAAATGAAAAAAGTAGTAATAATATTACTGGCGCTGTTAGCGCCAGTATTGTCTTTGGCACAAACCAGCCAGCTTAACCAATACAAGTTAGGCTCGGGGGATTTAGTTAAGATAAATGTGTATGGACAGGAAGACTTAACGCTGGAAAGTCGCCTTACCGATATAGGTGTAATTAACTACCCTTATTTGGGCGAAATTAAGCTTATTGGCATGACAGTAGGTGAGCTTGAAAACTACATATACGCAGGGCTAAAGGGTGATTATTTAGTTGAACCTTCGGTTTCTGTTTCCATCCTTGAATACCGTCCATTCTTTATTAACGGCGAAGTGGAAAAACCCGGTGGCTATGCGTTTCAACCCGGTTTAACCATCGATAAAGCAGCTGCACTCGCCGGAGGGTATACAGAACGTGCAAGTAAAACAAAAATATTTATAGACAGAGAAGTCAACGGTAGGTTGGTGAAAATAACTGCTGACAGAAGCCAAGCCGTTTTACCTGGCGATATTATAAATATAGAACAAAGCTTTTTCTAAAAAATTACAAGTGATGGATGTGCTATGCTTGCCCAAGGAAATGAAGTCAGTTTGCAGCAAAAAGATGACGAAGACGTTATCGATTTGAGTCATTATTTTAATATAGTTAATCGCAATAAGTGGCGAATATTGCTGCTAGCGTTTGTTGTAACTCTTTTAGCTGCGCTAATAGCGCTTTCTCTGACTCCCCTCTATAAATCTACAGCTTCGCTTTTAATAGAGTCAGAAGAAACCAACATTGTATCTATAGAACAAGTTTATGGTCTGGATTCTAGTAAACAAGAGTATTTTGAAACCCAGTATGAAATATTAAAATCTCGCCATATTGCTGAGAAAGTAGTAGATAAACTGGATTTAGGGAATCACCCTATTTTTGTAGAGAAACTTACACAAGAAAAAGGACTTGTAGATACTTTTAAGGGTTATTTAAAATCTGTATTAACCTTTTTGCCTCAAAGCGACAATGTTGAGTTCACTGAAGAAGAACTGGCTGCACAGTATAAAGAAAAAGTCATTACTTTATTCAGTGAAGATTTGTCCGTTTCTCCGGTGCCTAATACACAGGTTGTTAAAATTTCTTATATAAGTGAATCCCCTAAGCTGGCAGCTAAGGTGGCTAATACTGTTGCTGAAGTGTATATAGAAAACTATCTTGAAGCTAAGTTTGAAATGACTAACAAGGCGACAACCTGGCTGAACGAAAGTTTACAGGGTCTTCGTGAGCGCCTTAATACTTCAGAAAAGAAGCTTTCAGATTTTTATGAACGTGAACAAGTTGTCGATCTTGATGGGGTTGTAGGGCTCGCTTCGGAAGAATTACAAGGATTAAGTGAACAATTATTAGAAGCTGAAAACAGATTGAAACAAAGTGAGATAATATTTGAGCAAGTGCAAAACCACCGTGGGGATTTGAATGAACTTGCTAAATTACCAGAAGTACAGAACCACTCTTCTATACAAAACGTTAAACAGTCGGAGCTACTAGCTGAAAGTAAAGTGTCTGAACTCAGTAAAGTGTATGGCCCTAAACACCAAAAAATGATATCTGCTCAGGCGGAATTGGCCTCGGTACAATCTACGTTAAATCGACAGGTGCAATCACTTATTTCTGGCATTACCAGTGAGTATCGGCAGGCTCAGCAGCAGGTTCAACGTTTACGCGCGGCGGTAGAGCGTGCAAAGCAGGATTACAGAAAGCTCACCAACTTGGATTCTCAGCGTAAAATTTTGCAACGCGAGGTAGATGTAAACCAGCAATTGTACGATTCATTTTTTACACGGCTTAAAGAAACTAGCGAAGTAGAAGGGTTCGAAACCGCAAATGCCAGAGTTTTAGATAAAGCAACTGTACCGCTTGAGCCCGCGAAACCAAACAAGAAGCTTTTGGTATTAGGTGCTTTTGTCATAAGCTTAGGGTTTGGTGTGTTTGTAGCCATTTTACTTGACTTCCTAAATAGTGGTATTCGCTCGGTTGATGATGTAGAACGAAAACTTGGCCAACGTATGATGGGGTTAATACCGTGGCAGCCCCACAAGAAAAAAGAAGACTTGCCACTGCGTGAGTTTTTTAACAAAGAACATCATGCTTTTGTCGAGGCAGTACGCACATTAAGAACCAGTTTGCAATTGCTAGACCTCACTGGCGAGAAAAAGGTAACTATGGTTACCTCCAGTGTGCCAAAGGAGGGGAAAACTACGGTTTCAATTAATTTGGCCTTCTCACTTGGTCAATTAGGTAAAACCCTATTAATTGATGCTGATTTACGTAAACCTTCTATTTCTAAACGCTTTGGCCTACCGGGTTTTCAGCCTGGTTTGGCTAACTTAATTTCGGGCACGCATCAGTTAGAAGAGTGCATTACCCATGACGCCAGTTCAAATATAGATGTGATTACCGCTGGGCCTGTTTCACACAACCCACAAGAACTACTGTTTAGCCCAAATTTTAAAGCCTTTATAGAACAGCTGAAACAAAGCTATGAGCATATTGTAATAGACACCGTACCTACCCAGGCAGTAAGCGACGCTATAGTCGTTAGTGAATTTTGTGACACTTTACTGTATGTGGTTAAGGCTGACGCGACCAACGAAAAATTGGTGCAAAACGGTTTGTCCAGGTTTATGAATGTAGGCAAACGAATAGACGGTATTGTGCTAAACCAAGTTGATGTACGCAAAGCGAATAATGCTTATGCCTACAGCGGGTATTACGATCAGTATGGCTATGGCGCCAATGTAGACAATACTGAGGGGAGCGTTGGTAAAGCGTAAACAAACCCTTTATTTGGCGTGTTTACGTTAAATGTTCCTCTAAACTTGTGTATTATGTGGCTTGTTTTAACTGTTTAAAACAAAAGACACAAGGTAAAACGAGTAGTTTATGATTGATTTACACTGCCATTATTTACCCGGTATAGACGACGGAGCCGCCAATCTGGCGGCTTCTTTGGATCTTGCCCGTGCTGCGGTAGAGTCTGGTATAACGCATACTGTATGTACGCCCCACATCCATTTTGGGTATTTTGACAATAATATCGACATTATTAAAAGTACCCACGAATTATTTGCTGCCGCCTTGTTACGCGAGGGCATACCCCTACATACCCACTTTGCTGCCGAAATACGCATAACACCAGAAATTGTTAAGTTAAAACAGCAAGGTGCTTTGCCTTATTTGGGGTATTTGAATGACAAACCCGTATTGTTGGTTGAATTACCACACAGTCATATTCCACCAGGTACAGAACAACTTATACACTGGCTTAAAGCTAACAATATTATTCCGATGATTGCGCACCCCGAGCGCAATAGAGATATACTGGCTAACAACAGCAAAGCGGTGTGGTTGAAAGGAAAGGGAGTACTCTTTCAGGTAACGGCTGGGGCTATTACCGGTACTTTTGGTGAAAGGGTACAGCAATGTGCTAACTTTATACTGAAAGAGGGGTTTGCCGATATTATTGCGACAGATGCCCATAATTTGCACAAACGCCCACCCGAAATGAAGCAGGCATTTGAAAGGGTTGCTGAAAGTTTTTCTGAAGAACTGGCGACTAACCTTTGTGTAGAAACACCGTGGAATATAGCCCGTTGTTGGTTCGATAGTGATTGAGAGCAGCGTAAATCCAACGTAAAGTGCCGTTATGAACAAAGGTTCCGATATAGTGAAAAGAAATGTTGTAGCAAATTGGGCGTACGCTATAGCAGTTGCTTCAATTTGTTTTGGGTTATGTATAACACCTTATAGAACAACAATGGCATCGCTTAGTTTTTATGGTGCGGAAAAATACTTAGAAGTCTGGCGCAGTAATCCGCAAGCAATTACACGTTCTGATTATATAGCAGCTAAAAACGCGATAGAAAACGCTGTGGCTTACCATCCTTCGTTCGCATTTTATCACGACATGAAAAGCGAAATTCTGCAATGGGGCCGCTTTGCGGGTCTTGAAGTAAATACCAAATCCACGTTCAACGATATTACATTGTTGTATACACATTCGTTAACTTTGCGAACCACCTGGGCGGTAACTTGGGCGAATATGGGGCAGCAATTGTGGTACGCTAAACCAGATAAATTGGGCGTATTACAATCGCTCGAATACCTTCAAAATGCCCACCGATTTGGCCAGCATATTCCCGAAGTACATGTAGCTTGGGCCGAAATAGGTTTTCACCTAATGGAGCGTGACTTTTCAATTTATCTTGATATGCAAGACTTAATAAAACTGCACGTAATAAAAGGCTTAAAACACAATAAAGTAAGAAAACAGATTGCTGAAAGTATTCAATCATCCAATAACACATACATAACTTGCTTGTGGCTAACGCAGGAAAACGCCAACAGTGACAAAGAAACGGCATTGATTCAAAGCGCGTTAAAGCGACTAGCATGCAGTTAGCTATTTATGTACTACCCGTTTAGTTCTGCGTTTTAAGTGTAGGGGTTATCGCTGTGGTAATCGCTTTATACTTTGCATCCCCAGTGCCAATATAATAACAAATAACATAGCGTTAGCAGGTGCTTGCAAAGGGAAGTCGACACTTATATGAATTGCCATTCCTACTACCGCCATAGTACAGCCGAACGCTAAGCCTTGCATGGTGCTATTTTTTCGTTGTCGCATTGCTTTAATAGACGTAACTATGCTGAGAAGCGGCAAACTAAAAATGAGCGCTGCGCCTAATACGCCGCCTTCAATAGTTAACTGCAAGTAGTCATTATGCGCATGGTCGTAAAAGCCTTTTACGTCTTCACTCTGGTAGCTGGGATAAATGGTATAAAAGCTTCCTAATCCGCTGCCTGTTAAGGTGTAATCTTGCATAAGAGTTAGGCTGTCGCGTATTACTTCATCTCTTGTTTCTTGGGTCAGTGTGGTGTTCTCAAGCCTGTCTTTGACCTTATCTAACCCAAACCAAGCGCTAACTATTAGTACATCTATCACAAACATACTTATAATAAGAATAGTCAGCCCTTTACTGCGTTTTTTTACAAGGACAAGCGCTAATAGGCCAACGGCTGTCATTGCTGCGAAAAATGCAGTATTTCCCATTCGAGATCGTGACATAACTAATGCTATTACCATAATAGCCAAGGCAATACGCACAACGGCTTTTCCATTCAGCAATGTCTCTAGCAAGTGCCGGAGTTTTGCTTTTTTGCTGCGATTTTGATTGGTTAACAAGGTGCTGACTAAATAACCTATTCCAATACTTAAGCACAGCATCAAATAGTTTGCGTAATGATTTTTATACACGAAGGTGCCGGTTGCTATACCTTTAACTGGCAGATGAAATAAAAGGCTACTATTTAGGCCAAGCAATACTTCCAAACTGCCGTAAAGGGCCTGAAACAAACCCGCTGTTATGATAATTAACATTGCTGTTTTTATGCGCTTCTCGGTGTTACATACGAGTAGTGTAGAAATAAAAAGCCCAAAATATGCAAGGGTTTTGTAAAGCATTATAGTAGTTTGCGCAGGGTCGACCGATATGGTAGCAAACGGTTTGGCCATTGGAGAGGCGCTATGCACAGTATATGCGCTGGGTGACATTACCTTAATAATATTTATGGGCAAGGGGGCTTGCTGTAGTACGACCCAGCAGGTAAAAAGAGCAAAAGCAGCAATGGCGTACTTGTTGTTTTTTAGGGTGTTGAACAGGCTCTCTTTATAAAGAATTAATGCGCTTGCAGTAATAGCAAAGGCTAATATTTCGAGCAAACCCCATGCCCAAGGGCGATTAGAGCCTAGTGGAATGGGGGCCCAAAATATAGTGAAAAGAAATAGATAGAACAACCAAGATGTTTTTACATGCCCAGCTTTTTTACAAAATAAAGAACTTCCTGCCATAAATGCCGCTATATATTTAAAAGTTTACTTCTTTGCTCGTGATATTAGCGCACTATCAACAGATTAGTTAGTCGAAAGCAACAAAAAAGCCCCTTAACGGGGCTTAAATATGGAATTTATGTAAACTAGTTACCAGAGACGACACCGCCACCTGAACCCCCACCGGCACCGCCAGTTCCCGGAGCTGCAGGAGGTGGAGTTACGCCACTACCGGTAGGAGGTGTTGGGGTACCAGGGCCAGTAGCCGTTTCTGTCTGCACACTCTGATCTCCCTCACTTTGGTTAGTAACACCTGCAGTTTGCTGATTACTACCATCACCAGAAGTAGGTGAGCTTAGGCGTGCTACAAGAGTATTAACTTGTTCATTTGTAACACCGGGTAAAGCGGCAACAGTTGCACCAGCTTGCGCAAGAGAAAAACCAGAGTTAACCGCTGTAATAAAGGCAGTACCTGCCTCTGACCCCAGCGCCACAAGTGCTTCTTTTTGATCTGCAGAAAGCGTGGTGTCATCAGGACTTGTCAATTTTGTATAGGCTGCTTCGGCCGAGCCCTCACTTACTACAGCTGCAGCAATAGCTGCTTCAGTTGAAATTGTTGTCTCAGCCTGTTGTGCGATCGCTAGCGGAGATATGGCTACCATCGCTAAAACGCATAAAGAGATAAGCTTGCGCATTGCACTTTTCATAAAGTACTCCATAAAAATTAATAACCGTTTCAAATTCCCATGTTCCTTCACAGAGTGAACACGGTATAAGCAAAGTGTACCAATAAATTAATTTAAAACCAGCTTAAAGTTTAAACTATTTTGTTCTTAATTCTGGCCAAGAACAAGGTTGACAATATAAGTAACCTTGCACGTAATCGACAAATAACTCTTGCAAAGTTTGTGCCTCAATTTCTTCCTCTACCAATTCGGCAATAACCTGAATATTGAGACCATGGGCAATGTTAACCAGTGATCTCACAAAAAACTGATTGTCTTCACTTTGATGAATGTTTCGCGTAAAACTACCGTCTAGTTTTATGTAATTAGGGCGTAGTTTACGTAGGTGACTAAACGCTGCAATGCTAGAGCCCACGCGCTCTACCGTTAATTTAGCATTAAGCTTGCGCAAGTGCTCGGCCAAATAATGTACATTGTCTGGAGCATGCTGTAAGCAAATTTCCTGCACTTCAATCACAATATTTTCGGCAATAGCGGCGAAATTTGACAGTAACGTCACAAATTTTTCAATGGTGGATTTTTCAGCAAATGACGCCGGGGATAAATTTATTGCCACTGTTTCGCCCGAAGTAGGGCTATAAAGTGTCAATATTTTTTCCAAAATCACTAAATCTAGGCTACCTGCAAAATGCAAATGTTCGCTTTCGGCAATAAGTTGCGACATGGGTAAGTAGTTTTCGCTGTTTTTGCTTTTAAAACGTGCATAACATTCATAATACACATTATGGCCGTCGAAGTTTTTAACAGGTTGCCTGACTATATCAACAGACTTGCTGGCAATAATGCGGTTAAACTCTTCCCGCCACTCGGTTTGACTTATACGTTTTTCTAGCTGACTGGCTAACTGCCAGCGTTTAGGCGTAGCCTTGGCAGTGGTTAACGCGGCATCTGCATTTTCTAACAATTGCGCCTTGTTGGTCAGTTCATTAAAACGCGCTGCACCAATGTGGGCGAAGCCATTGGTATAAATAGGCAGAGTTTGGGCGTTAAATTCGTCGCTTAGGCTGTCTAGTAGCTGACAACAGCGCTCTTCATTTACGTTTTCAAGCAACATAACAAAGTCGCCCCCACGTACCCTGTAGGTTTCAGCGCCGACCTTGGCCCCTTGCTCAGTTAAAATATGACTTAATGTTTTTATATAAATGTCAGCAGTTTGTCCGCCTTCAGCTTCATTCACATGGGCCAGGCTTGATAAGCGAATAATGACCAAAAAGCCGGAGGGGGACTGTTCTTTATCAGAGAACAAGCGGGCTAAGCGGTTATCTAGGGCCAGTTTATTCCCTAATTGGGTAAGCGAGTCCAAATAGGCAGTCTGGTAATAACTTTTTGCTTGTGCGGTTAGCTCTTTGTGTTGCTTGTTTAATATACCCGCCATTTTATTGATAGCGCGTACCATTAGGTTCAACTCTTTAGTTTTAGGTACGTCGTCAATTTCACTAAAGTCACGGGCGCTAATGCGTTCGCTGGCAGAAACCACAGCAAATATTGGGGTAATAATAATGCGTAGAACGGCATACAGCAGGGCACTGCCGATAATAAATAATAATAAGGTGAACCTGAATGTATCCTGAGCGTTTTGCCACAACTGCGCATACCCCTTACCAGGGTGGCTTTTTACTGTCATGGTGCCCGCGATATTCCAACCCGAATTAATTTCGGTTTCAGCGACAGGCGGTTGTAAAGGGAACAGCTCTCTAAACCAGTCAGGAACACTTTGTGGGGCAGGGGGGTTCTCTTTAGCAAGCAGAACAGTCCCATCCATGTCTTTTAATACGATAGATTGATAATAACCGCTATCAAAAATAGCGTTCACCATGGTCTCCACTATGGGCAACGTACTCTCGTCACCAACATAGGGGCTAATAGACAAACCCAGCGAGGTAGCCGTGTCTTGTGCGTGAGAATTTAACTGATCTTCTATGTAGGTACGAAAGCTGTTTACATTGATATAAACCGTACCAAAGAACACCAGCATTAAAACCACCAAAAAGCCAATACTGAATTGTTTAGTAAGTGACATAGTTTTACCTGTTATTATTAAAAGTCACGCTCAATTCGAGCTGTTAAATCGTCCCATAACTTGTGTTTGGAGTTACCTAATTGCGAACCCCTACCTTGCGCTTTGGCCAGCCATAAACCTTCACCGTTAAAGCTATAAACTGGGCGTAGATCGCGGCGCTTGTTGGCGGGTAAAATTCTAGGGTTTATATTATCAAGAATAAGTGGAATTGCATTGGGCTCTGGATAATAAGCTAACACCATATGGGCTTGGTTTACACTTAGCGCAGTAACAAACATCATACGCAGTTTGCTGTCGGGAATGCCGAGCTGGCGAAGGGAAAAATACTTGGCGATAACATAGTCTTCACAGTCCCCACCATTAGTACCCAGCATTTCAATAGGGGTTGCCCAATAATCTGACTTGCCCCAGTGTTTAATGTCAGTATAGTATGGTAATTTGTTGAAAAAATTGTGGCTATGTTCTGCTAAATTGTTGCTATACTGTATATGAATACAGTT
>CEUY01057012.1_pt1 | contig 10952 bp, 7 predicted proteins | sample 361481 | NCBI WGS metagenome assembly CEUY01 (sample SAMEA2622737, study PRJEB7988) | marine metagenome | isolation source: saline water (ENVO:00002010), including
CATGAACCCCAAAAAAAAGAACTCAAAAAATACTGATAAAACTTAATGAAACCTATAATTATCCGTAACATCTTTGTAATTTAATCAATAATGTCCTATATTCCTTTTTTATTTTAGAAAAGTCTGCCCTTGTAACTGGCCGTCTCAAACGAACAACTAAATCCAGCCCAATAGAATTTTTTTGTTGTTCACAAAATATGATTCGTAATACTCGCTTAACTTGATTACGTTTAACTGATAACCTCTCAATTTTAGCAGCAACAATCAATCCCAACCTTGAATAGGATTGATTATTAGGCCTTACGAAGACTTGTAGAAAGCTACTGCTTTCTGCGCATCTAAACTGAATCACCGAGGAAAATTCTTTGGCATTGTGCAGTCTATTGGCTTTTGGCAACAAATCATTCAACTCTTTTCTTTTTTGTAGACCAGCTAAAGCTAGTCCCTATACTGCCAAACGTGCCCGCCCCTTAGCGCGACGAGCTTTAATAATTGCAGCGCCATTACTAGTTTTCATCCGAACTCTGAATCCATGTGTCCGCTTTCTTTTTATAACCGATGGCTGATAAGTACGCTTCATCTATTTTCCTTTCTCTAAACCAAATGCTTATATTTAATTCCCACTAGAAGCAAGGTTAAATTACAAACAAAATGTTTTGTATCTAAATAAATAAACCCTGTATTACAACCCTTTACGGGGGATAATGTCAACTTATATTTAATCTGTACAAATTGCAACAAATCTTCTCATATTACCTATATAAATAAATTTTTGGATCTATTTAAACCAATAAAAAATAAAGCTTTAGTCAAAATAATTTAATTCTCTCCATTTTTCTCTTTATTTCAATAGTTTAACGCTTCACACCTAATCTGTATATATTATTAGCCTAATTTAATAATTAAAATAAAATTTTTTACGTGTTTCTATAAAACCACGCCCTGTGGATAAGTCAAGAGAAAGGGGCTAGAATAGATAAATTTATGATGATCCTCGTTTTTGAAAACACCTCAAAATCATGTCAACAACAGATACTTTTTGGCTTACTTGCGTTAAATATTTCGAGAAGGAATTAAGCGCACAGCAGTTTAATACTTGGATTAAACCTCTAGAACTTAAATTAACTGGTACAAATAATAATGAATTTATACTTGTTGCTCCAAATCGCTTTGTTTTGCAATGGGTCAAAGATAATTTTTTACCGCATATTAAAAAAATGGCAGAACACCATTTTTCAAAGAAAATTAATTTTAAATTAAAAATTAACGAAAAAATATCAAGCACAAAAAACACCACCAACCAAACAGAAGAAATAGTTACACCGCCAACATTAATAACAAAAAAAGCCATTCCAGCTACCAAGAATCATCCTACAAAAGAAAACAAAAGCCGACTAAATCCATTCTTTTCATTTGATACTTTTGTAAATGGAAAAGCAAATCAATTAGCGCGCGCTGGGGCCATACAAGTTGCAGAACGGCCAGGAGTTGCATATAACCCATTTTTTATATATGGTGGCGTCGGCCTAGGAAAAACACATTTAATACAAGCTATCGGTAATTTAGTTCTTTCAACAAATAATCAAGCAAAAATTCGATATATACATGCAGAAAAATATGTATCTGATGTTGTACGCGCTTATCAGCATAAAGCTTTTGATGAGTTTAAAAAATATTATCATTCATTAGATTTATTATTAATAGATGATATTCAATTTTTTGGCGGTAAAAATCGAACACAAGAAGAATTTTTTTATGCATTTAATGCCTTAATCGAATCACATAAACAGGTAATTATTACTTGCGACTCTTATCCAAAAGAAATATCGGGTGTAGAAGAGCGATTAATTTCCCGTTTTGGATGGGGCCTAACTGTTGCTGTTGAACCTCCAGAACTAGAAATGCGTGTTGCTATTCTATTAAAAAAAGCGCTAATGGAAAAAATTGTCTTAAATGAAAATGTTGCTTTCTTTATTGCCAAGCATATTCGTTCTAATGTACGAGAACTAGAAGGCGCCTTAAAACGTGTCCTAGCATATTCAAGATTTACAGGACACCCACTAACATTAGACCTAGCACGAGAAGCACTTAAAGATTTGTTGACCGTACAAAACAGACAAATTTCAATTGAAAATATACAAAAAACTGTTGCAGATTATTATAAAATAAAAGTAGCTGAAATGTATTCAAAAAAAAGATCTAGAATAATTGCTAGGCCGCGCCAAATGGCAATGGCGCTAGCTAAAGAACTAACTCCATTAAGCCTCCCTGATATTGGAGAAGCATTTGGTGGAAGAGACCACACAACAGTTTTACATGGCTACCGAAAAATAACAGAGCTTCGAGCTTCTGACACATCAACAAATCGAGATTTTAATACATTGTTACATATTTTACGCGGATAAAATTACTGGGCCAATTGGGGATAAAAGTTTCTTTTATTAGTTACTGAAATCTATTAACACTTAATCCACATTACATACATAAACCATACAATGACATTTTTTCGTTTAAGGTGATAATAACATTAAGTTATTTTTTTAATACATAACTTTTAGAAAGCCTATTATTAATTATTAAGGTTTAAATAAATGATATTAATACAAAGCAATAAAGAATCTTTACTAAACCCTTTACAAACAATTACTGGTATCGTTGAACGACGCCATACTTTACCAATACTTTCAAATATTTTAATTGAAAGAAAAGATAAAAAAATACTATGTATTGCAACCGATTTAGAAATTCAAATAACAACGACAACAGAAGATAATTCTAATATTAAAGAACAAACTAGCTCCATTACAGTAGGAGCAAAAAAACTTCAAGATATACTTCGAGCCTTACCTGATAAGACAAATATTACATTAGAATCTAAAGAAGACAGATTATTTATAAAAGGAGGAAAAAGTAAATTTAATTTACAAACACTTCCTGCGAAAGATTTTCCAAGACTACCAGAAAATAAAGAGATACTAGATAAAATTATAGTAAAAGAAGGAGACTTAAGGAAGTTATTATTGCTTGTACAATATGCAATGGCACAACAAGATATTAGATATTATTTAAATGGCATCTTTTTAGTAAAAGAAGAAAACTACTTAAAAGCAGTGGCAACAGATGGCCACAGATTAGGCTTTGCCCTTTTGCCACTTAAAGAAAAACAAGAAAAACAAGAAATTATTCTTCCTAGAAAAACAGTAATAGAGTTAACAAAGCAATTAAAAGAAAATGAAAATCCCGTAACAATAGAAATTTTTAAAAATCAAATAAGATTTACTTTTGCAAATATAGTTTTAGTATCAAAATTAGTAGATGGAAAATTTCCAGATTATAATAAGGTAATTCCATCAGGGTATAAAAAACATATCAAAATAAACCGAAATTTATTTTTACAGACTTTACAAAGGGCATCTATTTTATCTAACGAAAAATTTCGTGGAGCGCGTCTAATTTTAACAGAAGGAACTTTGCGTATTATTTGTACTAATAATGAACAAGAAGAGGCGCAAGAAGAGCTAGAAATAAATTATAGCGGGGACGCGTTAGACATAGGATTTAATATATCTTATTTATTAGATGTATTAAATAATTTAAGTTGTGAAACAATACAATGCTCTTTTGGAGATTCAAATAGTAGCGCCCTAATAACAATCCCAAAAAATGATAATTTTAAGTATGTGGTAATGCCAATGCGCATATAAATTTTTTAAAAAACCCAATATAAAAGAAAATCGACCATGAATGAAAAAACCAAATCCAAAAATTCAAAAACAAATAAAAATTATGAATCAGATAATATAAAAATCTTAAAAGGATTAGATCCTGTTCGGAAACGTCCAGGAATGTATATAGGTGATACTAGTGATGGAACTGGTTTACATCATATGGTCTTTGAGGTATTAGATAATGCTATTGATGAGGCTCTTGCGGGAGAATGTAATGAAATTGGTGTGATTATCCACCCTGATAATTCTGTAAGTGTTCAAGATAATGGCAGGGGGATTCCTGTTGGCATTAAACAAGATGATGAATTTAAGAGATCGGCCGCAGAAATAGTTATGACTGAATTACATGCAGGCGGTAAATTTGATGATAATTCATATAAAGTATCTGGTGGGTTACATGGTGTAGGGGTTTCAGTAGTAAATGCTTTATCTGAATGGCTTCGCCTTACAGTACGCCGAGATGGCCAGAAATATCACATGGAGTTTTGTATGGGAGCTCCAACTACCAAATTAACGAAAAATGGGACAACGAATCGCAGGGGAACAGAGGTACACTTTCTTGCTAGTAAAGAAATTTTTGGAGATATTGAGTACCACTATGATATTTTTGCAAAACGGCTACGCGAACTTTCTTTTCTTAATAATGGCGTTAAGATAAATCTTGTTGATCAACGAAGCGGTAAAGATGAAAGCTTTGCTTTTGTTGGCGGGGTTAAAAGTTTTGTAGAATATATTAATCGTTCAAAATCTGCGTTGCATACTAATCTTTTCTATGTTTCTGGGAAAAAAAATGATATTGAAGTAGAAATTTCTCTACAGTGGAATGATGGTTATGCTGAACAGGTTTTGTGTTTTACAAATAATATTCCCCAAAAAGACGGGGGTACTCATTTAACTGGTTTGCGTGCTGCGCTGACACGAACTTTAAATAGTTATATTGATAAAAATGACTTAGTAAAGAAATCAAAAGTTGAAACAACTGGCGACGATATGCGGGAAGGGTTAAGTTGTGTTTTATCCGTGAAATTATTTGAACCTAAATTTTCTTCTCAAACAAAAGAAAAATTAGTATCGGCCGAAGTTCGTCCAGCAGTGGAAGAGGTTGTAGCTCAAAAACTTTCAGAGTTTTTATTAGAAAACCCGGCCGATGCCAAAATCATTTGTAGTAAAATCATTGATGCTGCAAGGGCTCGTGAAGCAGCTAGAAAAGCTCGCGAATTAACGAGGCGCAAGGGTGTATTAGATGGAATGGGGCTTCCAGGAAAGCTTGCTGATTGTCAAGAAAAAGACCCTGCTTTATGTGAACTATATCTTGTAGAGGGAGATTCCGCCGGGGGTTCTGCAAAACAGGGGCGCGATCGTAAATTTCAGGCGATTTTGCCACTGAAGGGAAAAATTTTGAATGTAGAAAAAGCGCGTTTTGATAAATTGATAGCATCACAGGAAATTATTTCACTTATTACAGCGCTTGGGACGGGAATTGGTAAAGATGAGTTTAATTTAGATAAGTTGCGATACCATCGTATTATTATAATGACTGATGCTGATGTAGATGGAGCGCATATTAGAACCCTGTTGCTTACTTTTTTTTATAGACACATGAAAGAACTGATTGAGCGTGGTTATGTTTATATTGCTCAGCCCCCTCTTTATAAAGTAAAACAAGGGAAAAAAGAGCGTTATGTAAAGGATGATCATGAGCTTAAGCAGTATCAGCTTAAGCAGGCATTAGCAGAGGCTGAATTACACACACATGATGGAAAACCACCAATTACAGGAGAGAGCCTAACAAAAATAGCGACCCAGTATTTGTTAGCTGAAGCTGTTATTGATCGTATGAGCAGGCTTATTGATAGAGAATCAATGTATGCTTTATTTTATTATCCTGATATAGACTTAAGTAGTAAGAGTTCTGCTTTAAAAGCGGCCATAGAATTAGCGCCTTATGTTAATGAGGTAGATATTTCTTCAGAGTATGATTCTGAAAATGAAGGCTATCGATTAAAGATAACTCGCATGTACCACGGGAATAAACAGGTCAGCTATTTAGACCAAGAGTTTTTACATAGTGGAGATTTTATTCATATAAGAAAAGCCGCTAAAATCCTTGAAGGATTGTTGGGTCCAAAAGCCTACGTTAAGCGAGGTGAGCAAACATATTTTGTAGAGGAATTTAGGCAAGCTTTGGATTGGTTGTTACTTGAGGTAGGAAAGGATTTTAGTACTCAACGTTATAAAGGGTTAGGTGAAATGAATCCAAAACAATTATGGGAAACAACTATGAATCCTAAGAATCGTAGATTATTAAGGGCACAGATAGAGGATGGTGTTGCGGCAGATGATATTTTTTCTACCTTAATGGGGGATGTAGTAGAGCCACGACGATTATTTATAGAAAACAATGCTTTGCGAGTTAGAAATTTAGATATTTAGATATTAATTATATTAAGTAGAAAAAAATTTACTTGATAGAAGAATTATTTTCTCTTTGTTTTATAGTAAGCGCATGATTGCCGATTTTCATTAGCACTTCCCAGGCGGGCCCAGGAAATTTGTGGAGCTTTACCATCACGTCTTCAAGCGCATTAAGGAACCAGTCAACATCAGTATCCTTGATATTAAGTGGAGGTAATATTTTAACAATTGGTACGGCGTGACCAGCAACTTGTGAAAGAATATGGTGGTCATCTAATAATGGGATAACGACAGCTTGAGCAAACAGATTTTCATCAATTTTATTAACCATAGTCCAAGCTGCTTTTAAAGAAATAGAGTCAGGCTTTCCAAATTCAATGCCAATCATCATTCCGCGTTGACGAACGCCCTTTAAAAACTCAAAACGAGGCACCATTTTCTCAATGCCCTGACGAAAACGCGCACCAGTTTCATTACTACGCGCAAGGAGATTTTCATCATCTAAAACAGTAAGTGCAGATAGTCCTGCAGCCATTGCAAGATTTCCCATACCAAATGTACACGCATGAACAATAGCGCGATCCATTGAATCATAGACACTATTATAAATTGCACGTCTAGTGATGGTTGCTCCTAGCGGGACGTATCCTCCTGAAAGGGCTTTAGAAAGACAGATAATATCTGGATGCAAACCTTCAACCCATTGGCAAGCCAAAAACCGACCAGAGCGACCCATTCCAGACTGGATTTCGTCACAAATCATAAGTGTTTTGTATTTACGACAAAGATTTTGTGCAGATAAGAGGTATTCGCCGCTAAGAATATTAACTCCTTTACCCTGAATTGGCTCAAAAACAAAACAAGCAACATCACCTTTTGCAAGTCGTGTTTCTAGAGCATTAAGATCACCTGGCTCTACTGCAAAATTTCCAGGAAGCAACGGCTCAAAACCTCTGCGGAAACTTGCTTCACCATTTAATGATAAAGCCCCAGTAGTTAAACCATGAAAAGCCTTTGTAAGATGCACAGAGCAAGAACGACCAGTTGAGGCACGAGCAAATTTAATTGCAGCTTCTATCGCTTCTGTTCCAGAATTACAGAAATAAACTGTATCAAGATTTCCAGGTGTGCGTTTTGTAAGCTCATGAGCAAGAACTGCTGCAAGTGGCGGAGCATCAAAGCCAACCCATCCCGGAAAATCAGAATCTAGGACTTGTTGAAGTGCGTTACGAATTGTTGGGTGTCTGCGGCCAACGTTAAATACGCCCCAGTTTGCCAGAAAATCAAGATAGCGCGTACCAGATTTATCCCATAAATAGGGGCCCTCACCACGAACCCAGGCGCGGTTAAAGCCAATTAAACGGAGAACTTTAGTAAAAACAGGATTTATATGTTTTTCAAAAAGATCAAAATTTTTGCCCTGAGTTTCGTTGAGGATTTCATGAATATTTATTGGCATATACTAGAATTATATAAATAATTAAGAGAAACGTTTGATTTATGAGTCAAAATAAATTATGTAGTATCAATGTTAACCAGACAGACAAACAATTGCAACGTGAGAATTCTTTTGAAAGAATAATAAAATACACATATAAAACAAATAAAATTAATTATTGGTAATGAGTTATATAAATAAGTTGGTCATTATTAAAAGTATGAATTTTGATAAAAAAAATAGATTTTAGAATCCATCAACGGTTTTTAACTGATAATGTTAAAATCTGTATATTAATAATTATATAATGGTGATATGACATGTTTTCATCAAAGCAAACTATTCAAAGTACTGATTCTAGTGTATGGGAGGCAATTAAAAGTGAAATTGAGCGACAAGAGGATCATATTGAATTAATTGCATCAGAGAACTACGCTAGTCCGTCCGTTTTGCAGGCACAGGGATCTGTATTGACAAATAAATATGCAGAAGGATATCCCGGCAAACGGTATTATGGTGGTTGTGAGCATGTTGATTTAGTTGAGCAATATGCAATAGAGAGAGCAAAATCTTTATTTGCAGCAGAATATGTTAATGTACAACCACATTCTGGATCACAGGCAAACGCTGCTGTTTATTTGTCTGTATTGCGACCTGGGGACACTATTTTAGGTATGTCACTTGCTCATGGTGGGCATTTGACACATGGGGCATCAGTTAATTTTAGCGGTAAAATTTTTAATTCTGTTTCCTATGGGCTTAATTCAAATACGGAAGAACTTGATTACTGTGAGCTAGAGCGTTTGGCGCATGAGCATAAACCAAAAATGATTGTTGCGGGGGCATCTTCTTATTCTTTAATAATAAACTGGAAGGCGTTTCGTAAGATTGCAGATGATGTGGGCGCTTATTTATTTGTAGATATGGCTCATTACGCTGGATTAATAGCTGCTGGATTTTATCCTAACCCAGTTGGAATTGCTGATTTTATTACTAGTACTACACATAAAACGTTACGTGGGCCACGAGGTGGAATTATTATGGCAAAGCCAGAGCATGAGAAGGCTCTTAATTCTGCAATTTTCCCACAGATTCAAGGCGGTCCAATGATGCATGTGATTGCAGCTAAAGCTGTTGCTTTTAAGGAGGCGGCTAGCAAAGAATTCAGAAATTACCAAGAGCAGGTAATTGATAATGCTCGCGTAATGACAAAAGTATTAAAAGCACGTGGATTACGTATAGTTTCTGGGCGAACAGATTGTCATATGTTTTTGGTGGACCTCCAGGCAAAAAATCTTACTGGTAAGCAAGCAGAAGAGGCATTAGGCATGGCAAATATTACTGTAAATAAAAACGCAATCCCTAACGATCCTCAAAAGCCATTTGTTACTAGCGGTATTCGTATAGGGACGCCCGCAGTTACGACACGAGGCTTTAAAGAAATAGAAGTAGAGCGTTTGTCAAATTTGATTGCTGACGTATTGGATGCACCTACAAATAAAGATGTTTTATTACAAACAGGCAAGGAAGCAAAAGCAATGTGTGCAAAATATCCGGTTTATAGGCCTTGATCGCGGAGAAATTATGCTGCTCGGTTTGTTTTTAAAGAAAATAATTGATAAAACATATATAAATTTTAATTATGAAGTGCCCTTTCTGTAATGTTGGTGATACGAGTGTAATTGATTCCCGTATTAGTGAAGAGGGAAATAGAGTTCGTCGTCGTCGTAGTTGTTTTAATTGTGATAAACGATTTACCACATATGAAACTATTGGGTTGCGACTACCTCAGGTAATAAAGCAGGGAGGTACGCGATCGGAGTTTAGTCGAGATAAGTTGCTTACAGGGTTTATGCGAGCATTACATAAACGCCCCGTACCGACTGAAAATGTAGACGAGGCAATAGATCGAATTGTACAGACGCTTCTAAACTTAGGAGAGAGGGAAATACTATCGCGAACGGTAGGAGAAATGGTAATGCAGGAACTTTATAAGCTTGATAAAGTAGCCTACATTCGTTTTGCCTCTGTTTATAGAAGCTTTCAAGGTATAGATGATTTTCATGAGGCAATTCAAGAAGTAAAAAAGCCACATCGTAAAAAAATATAAAATAGAATTATGTTTTCTTCTGCTGATCATGTTTACATGTCTCAGGCATTACAGCTTGCCAAAAAGGGCCTGTATAGCACAAGCCCGAATCCTCGTGTAGGTTGTGTAATTGTTAGAGATAATAAAGTAGTAGGAAGTGGTTGGCATAACCATGCTGGGCAGCCGCATGCCGAAATTAATGCATTAAATTCAGCAAAGGGAGCGACACAAGGTGCGACAGTATATCTTACGCTGGAACCTTGTAACCACTATGGTCGAACTCCCCCTTGTGTGAAAGCTTTAGTTTTAGCTAAAGTTACAAAAGTAATAATTGCCATGTTAGACCCAAATCCTTTGGTTGCTGGAAAGGGCGTTTCCTTTTTGGAGCGGTCTAAAATTAATGTATTGGTTGGTTTAATGGAGGAGAAGGCCAAAGATCTTAACATTGGATTTGTTTGCAGAATGACAAATAATCGTCCTTGGGTACGAATGAAAATTGCCGCAAGTCTTGATGGTAGAACAGCGCTAAATAATGGTGTTAGTCGATGGATTACAGGAGAAGCTGCAAGATACGACAGCCATAGACTCCGGGCTCGCTCTTGCGCGATTCTAACTGGAATTAATACTATTCTTTCAGATGATCCAGAATTATCCGTACGCCATATTGAGACAGCTAGGCAGCCATTGCGGGCCATAGTAGATAATCGATTGGAAACTCCTGTAACAGCAAAAATTCTCAGGGGTGAAAATGAATTAATTTTTACTGTAAATGATGATAAAAAGAAAATAGCTGCTTTAAAGAAAGCAGGGGCCCGTCCAATTTTATTGCCAAATAGAAAAGGGAGGGTTGAGCTTAAAAAGGTTTTACAAAGACTGGCAGAATATGAAATTAATGAGGTATTAGTTGAGGCCGGAAGTAAATTAAATGGCGCTCTTATTAAGGCGGAGTTAATAGATGAATTGATAATATATCTTGCCCCACATTTAATAGGCAGCACGGGGTTGGGTATGCTGCAATTGTCAGAATTATCTAATCTATCAGAAAAATATAACCTTAAAATTCAGGATTTACGTATGGTTGGAAAGGATATTCGAATTATAGCTAGAGCTATTTAACAGGGTTTTTATTAAGTTTTCTTTGTAATGTGCGGCGATGCATTTTAAGTTTTTTTGCAGTTGCCGAGATATTGCCATTATTTTCAGCTAAGATTCGTTGAATGTATTCCCATTCAACCTCTCCTACTGATAGAGTATGTGTGTTGATTTGAGCAGAATTATCACC
>CEUY01015549.1_pt1 | contig 10927 bp, 15 predicted proteins | sample 361481 | NCBI WGS metagenome assembly CEUY01 (sample SAMEA2622737, study PRJEB7988) | marine metagenome | isolation source: saline water (ENVO:00002010), including
TATCTTTGCGGGTGAAGATCCTATCCAGAATGCGGAAGACCTCATTGGCACACGTCGCTTCACAGAAACCTTACCGTCAGCAGTGCAGTCATGTAAGATTCAAACCAACGTTGTGGCATTGACAGCTATCTCTCAACCTGCGGGCATGGAAGTGCACAAGATGTTTGTGCGTGGTGATGAGTTAGACCTTATCAAGCAGGTACTTGCAAAAGCAGCAGGCGACTTGGCGAAGACTGTGGTTGATAGTCGTCGTGATGGTGTGATGTATGACGTCATCTTTGAAGTGGCAAGTTGGATTGATGACGATGGTGCGTTAGGTTGGAAACTAATGGGCGCGGCTGCGTACAAGGCAGTGGTGCAAATAGGTTTTGATTTATCGTCGAGCGAAAGTAGTGATTGGACAGCGGTGAGCTAGTTCGGTGTGGTGGTGCGGAAACGTGCCACCTCCTTTCTTTTTAACTGTAACCATCTATTAAGTGAGGAACGTATGAGCAACATTATACGATTGCCACTCAAGCCGCAGCGTGAGTTATTCAGTTGTGCTTTTGAATTGGGTGCAGGTAACTCAATACTCAAAAGTGCAGGACTGGCATTCACTCACCCTAACCCTAACAAACGATTCATCGATGCGTTCCTTAGAAACAAGTTAAAGCATATCGGTAACTTCTACCATCAGTTCAAAAAGGTGGGACAGACCCGTTATGTGATATCGGGAACCATGATTATCGATGAGAAGAACATCCTTTCGTTCGAAGAACTAAGAGACATCACACATCTGGCAGACTTTGGACTAGACTAACTGGTAAGAAAAATGGACAACAGCTACAACATTGTAAAGTGTACGCCTTTAACGGAAGGCCACATCCAACTGGCGGAAGTCACTTACACACATCAGATGTATTCAGGCGAGACTTCTCCTGAGCGTACATCAGAAGTGTACCACATCAGTAATGCGGTGGCGGTGCTACCGTACGACCCGAACACACGTAAGGTGTTATTGATTGAACAGTTCCGTATTGGGGCTGCATTGAATCAAGAAGGACGTCAGATAGAAATCATTGCAGGTTCTATCGATGAAGGCGAGTCACCTGAGTTTGCGGCACGTCGTGAAGCTAAGGAAGAAGCGAACATCGATGTGGGTGAACTGATTCACCTTACTACGTTTTATCCTTGCTCTGGTCTGTCTGACCAAATCATGGACGTCTACGGTGTTGCTATGGACTTAAGCGAGGCAGGTGGCGTGCATGGCAAACAAGACGAAGGTGAAGACATCCGCGTTATGGTCGTAAGTGTGGATGAAGCAATCGAATTGATTGCACAAGGGAAGATTAAAGCTTCGGCTGCAATCATTGCATTATATCAACTCAAGTTGGGAATGGAAGATGGAAAAGATTGATACTGACTTAGGTTTGCGTCATAACGCAGACATGGACTCTGACACATTCATTGCGAAGTACTGCGAAGTGTTTCGTCCACACTGCATGGTATCGGAAGACCACAGCTTTAATGAACTGGAGAAATCCATCACGCATGTGTTAAATGTGAAGATTGCACAGAAAGAAATCCTCACAGCCATGGGTCTAGAGAAACTATGTGTCTGGGACGGCCGTGAAGCCGCTGTAGACATTCCGGAAGACGCAAGTCTAACAACCCTAGTCGCTAACGCTAAAGAGGCTCACAAGCCGCTACAGGCGCAATTAGAGACTATGCTAAAAACCACGGAGATGGGCGGACATGCTAATGATGAAGAGATTGCATCGATGGCGCGCTACTTATCTTTCGTACTAATGTCAAGAGGTTAAGATGGAAAAGCTAGAAGTAACTGTAATCGACGGCGGTCTTTCTGGCATTGACCCTGCGACAATGAAGCGCATCCTTGATGCGGCACACAGTGGTGAAGAGGTTCTGATTTCGGTCAACCTCGACGGTGTTATCAAAGAACGCATCTTGCGTGAAGACGAGCGTGAACTTCTGCGACAGAGCAATGCTGATGACCGCGTTAGTTTCTCTGTTCGTAGCCACGGCAAAGAAATTGATGGACTTTCGTACGAAGGCGGGGACGATATGCTACTGCATGAACCTAACCTGCCGAGTATCCTAGTAGGTCATCGTGGTTATGGGAATAGGTTGTCTGAACTATCAAAGCATGTGATGATTACGGGTGGGGATGTTGAGCCACTGACGTATAACTTCAAACGTCTGTTAGAACAACATGCGAACGTAGAGTTGAAGAAAGAACCGTTCCGTGGCAGAGAACGCAAACAGATACCACCGCGCACTCTGAAAGTACAACGTCGACGTTAGGAGTTAACTATGTTTGGGAAGTCTACATTACAAACCGCCATCGGTGTAACGCTAAAGACTCACGATTGTGTCGAGGTCTGCTACACATCCAAAGAACCAGTATGGGATTTTGGACGTAAGCCAATCATCACTGAAGATACCAAATTCGTGCACATCGAGTGGCATGGGTCTGGTAAGCTATCTGATGCTAAACGGGCAGAAGACTGGGCTGAAGAGTTCAAAAGTCTATGGGCAAAGCGACGTATCACACTAGGTGATTTAGCGCCGTTCGATGAAAGCAAATACTTTAACGAATGGCATGCGACGCCGAGTTCGTTTGACCACTCCATGACTGCTGATGAGTTAGTGGAAGAAGCACACGAGCACCGACGTGCAGTTGAAGAAACATTCAAGCCGATTCCGATGGTTATCCGTGAACGTAAAGACGACAAACCGTCTCACGTTCGTCTTGCCGATTTGGAGATTGGCGGGCAACGTTTCTCGACCTATAAGCCTATCTAGGCTTAGTGTTATAAAGCCTCTCCGTGGGGCTTTATTTTTTTGTGACTACTTCATATGGCGGAGGCATTTGCGTTTAGGCTTCCCACACTTTTTCAAAAATCATATGTAACATTGCCTACGGGATAAGGTGTAAGAAATGGCAGCCGCTTTTAACTACAGCCGTGGGCTTAAGGAAATGCTCCTCGACCTACTGAACGAGGAAAACAACACTAATTACAAGTCAACTGATATCTTGATACACGACGAGGTGGAACGTCTGCCTTCTGGTAGAAACCGTGTAAAGATTGAAGCGTTAGACCCTAGTGACGACATCGACATTCCTTTTGCACACATCACGTTCAATCCAATTCCACTAGAAGAAGTTTTTTCTTTGTGTGGTCTTAATCTTCACGAGTGGATGATTGTTGACGAGAACAACGACATTCAAACCGAGAAGATACACAGTGAGATTCTAAGACGTTACGGTTTTAAATCAGGCGATAACTTATTCACGATTACTCGTGACGGTTATCTAGGCGAATTATCCGCCAACTCTGATAACCTAGTCTACACTGGTTCGTACGACATGAGCATTCATGCTTCGCTGAAGAGTCGTGTACTTAATACTAAGTTACGCGGCATGCACGCTAAGCCTCTGCTTGAAGACTACATCGATGAGTCTATTACTCTTGATGCATTCGACATGCCTGAACCGGGTATTGATATCCCACAAATTACTTGGCACTACGACTGGACTGTTCTTCGTGACTATTGCGTCATCGAGGGCGGCAAACTCAAATACCTAGACGACTTGAATGATGTTCTTGAACTCTACGGTGTGCCAAAAATCCCTGCAACAGCAACCCCTGTACTTCGTAAAACAAATGCTTCACTATACGACAACACTAAATTTGATAAAGTATTAGTCGTTCACGGGGAAACAGCTAAGCTAACTTACCATATCCATTTCAACGAGGATTAATAGATGAGTACTGTACTCTTTTATCAGCCGTCTATGATTGTTGACGCAATCAATACTGCAAACGGTCTGACCCTTACCCCTTCTGATGTAATCTTAGAGGTTTCTACTAACTCTGAGAACGACTGGTTGGTTGAACAAGGTCACGGCGACACTGTCTGTCGTGTAGTTGCAACCAAAGAAGGTTCTTTCGAGGGCGAAACTCTAGTCGCATACAACCGTGTTCAAATCCAAATGATTCACAGCATGGTTGGTGGTTTCTGTGGTCTACCTCAGAGTGTTAAGAAAGTGCACGATGCGTTGCCTTACTTCGCGACTCGCTTTGGTATCAGCTTCTACCTAGAAGATATCAAAGATGGCCCAGTAACTTGGACTGACCAAGGTGCTACGTTTACTTTGGAAGCGGCTGACACGTCTCTGCTTTACCAAGGCTCTGCACAGTTCCGTTCTTCATTCCTACCGGATGAGCTTGCGAACATCATCGTAGAAACCGACCTACCGACTTACCCAGTATACGCTGTTCCGACAGATAAGTTCTTTGCGGAAAGCTTGGTGTACGGTGTGAACTTCTCTAACGAGCAGCCACAGCTACAAACGATGTCGCCTGAGAACTACGACCCGGCAACAATCATGCCAATTCTAAACGACAACACTTCAATCGTTTGGAAACTGGAAGATGATGCTGACGCAATCGGTTCTCTTCACGGTTCTACACTATCGTACAACGGTCTGAACACAGGTATTGACCTGACGAACAAAGACTTCAAGTACGTAATGTTGATTGACTTGCGTGACGATTCTAACGTTGTTAAGGGTAGCCTAATCATCCACTACAACGACGCTTCTAACTACGACTCTCTGCCAGTGTAAGGTGTGACGAATGAACATCCAAGAAAACAACCTAAACTTTATCCAGCACTGTGACTTTGAAGCAGACCGTGAACTATTCGTAGATGTCTACGAAGGTCGCCAACCTGCTTCTCGCCTTGCTGACCTGCTAACTCGCGAAACTACGACCGAATGGCGTGACGTTCCGGGTGAAGCATCTCTAAGCGGCGCGTCAGTCGTTTACTTCGGCGCTAACTCGCGTCGTCTACCAACTCTACCTATGTTTAAAGAAGTAATGATCGTTAAGCTTTCTGAACAAGATACTATCAAGTTCGCAGGCCAGAAGATTTACTTCATGCTAGGTAAAAAGTAACAATAGGAGTGGGATATGATCCTTTATGATAAAGTAAACCCACTTGAAGAACTTGCCCACATTGTCCGTGCCGCTAACCCGGCTACGGCAGGTGACATCACGGCGGATAACATCGCCGTGGATAACATCAAGGCTATTGACCCGGCAGTCAACGAAGGCTTTAACACTGAGTGTGAAGTCCGTATGATTGGCCCGGGTACGGCCGTGGGTGTGGTGAAAGTGCGTTTCAATCGTATTGACTTACGTAATTACGTACCAAGTGCTAACAACTCGACACGTGTTCGTGTAGGTGTTGTAACGGCTAAGAATAAGCGTGCAGACATCGTACAGATTGCTCCACGTATTTCTAAAGCTCTCGGCACAATGCTAGATGTAACTGGCCCACACAAAGACTACGTGAATAGTGGTACGTATGTAATTAACAAAGGTGCGACGGTTGCTAACTTCCTTGACTTTGGTAATGACTCACTACGTTACGTTCCGTGCCGTTGGTACTTCCATTCGTTTGGTCTAGGTGTTGACATTGACGCTGCTTTGACTAACCCTTCAGTGAAGCCGTTCGTTTATGACGACGGTACAGCACGCTACAACGGTGACTACGTGCCGCCGATTAAGTACGTACCTGAAGAAGGTAAACGTAGCTACCGCATGACGCTTGGCATGCTAGACTTTACCTCTGTGTGGGGCGTCGACCCTTACAGCGTAGTTGAGTCTAACCCTGTACCGGGCGGAAAGGCGTATCGCTTTATGCCTGACGCGTTTGATAAGATCAACTTGATTCTATCAACAGCAGGTCTTCCGCCGTTGCCTGCAAACGAGTTCAGTAGCTATGGTAAAGGTGGTTCGAGTACAGCGGTGTCACCACGATACCCTGAGTTGAACTACCACTTCTATATCAACAATTCGTGGGTTGATTTCGATTACAAGACTATTGCGAATCTCCATCCGGAGACGACCAATAACCGTGATTACATCATCTTCCCGTGTCGAACTTAAGAGGATTTTTAGATGATTCTTTTCGATAAAGAAAATCCGCTTGACGATATTGCGGAGATTATTCGTACGGCTAACCCGGGCGTTGCCGACCACATCACAGGTAATGACATTGTTGTCGACAAGATTGAGAATGTTAACCCTGCGGATAACGAAGGTTTCAACACCAAGGCGCTAGTACGTACCGTGGGCAACTTGAATGACACTGTTGGTGTTATGCCAGTTCGCTTTAACCGTATTGACCTGAGTAAGTACATCCCGTGGAACCAAATGCGCGTGGAAGTGCCTACCGAGCGTGGCAGATGTATGCCGATGAACTTAGAGCATGTTATCTCTAAGGGCTTGGGTACAAAACTTGAAGCGACAGGCCGTTACCGCGATTACTACATCTATGCCAGTGGCTTCAACCTTGCAAAAGGTCAAGTTACTGACGTACGTATGACGCCGCAGCCTGAGTCTTTACGTTACATGCCGATTGGTGTCTCTTGGCACATGTTCGGTCTGGGCATCTCTCTTGAGCACGCGGTGACTAATCCGGGCGTTAAACCGTTCGTAGAAGAAACTGGCGGTATCAAGTTTACTGGCCCGGGCGAGCCTGCTTACGATGATAACGCACGTACTCCAGATAACGATAAGCGCTCACACGCTTGTACGTTAGGTATGTGTGACTTCACGTCAGTGTGGGGTGAAGAACCTAAAGACGTTATTGAAGAACACGGTGAAGAAGGTAAACGCCGCTACAAGTTTAGCACGGTTGCTTTTGGCAAAATCAACGACATCTTGCGTGCGCAAGGTCTACCTGAGTTGCCAGACCCGTACTTCGATGCGTATGCCGTCCAGAACAACTACCCGGGCTACCCAGTGTACAACCACTCGGCAACACCACAGTTGACAAACCGCTCGCTCGTTATCCATCGCGATAAGTGTGACTGGGACTACTTCAATCTTGCTAACTTCCACGACGACTACAACAGCTCGTACTGGGGACTTAACTCAGATTGGACATGTTTCAACTACCAGTTGAAGTAATAGCGTAAAACTAAGAGATGGGTTCGCCCATCTCTTTTTTATTTTTTTAAACAGTAATGTCTCCATTTATGAGGAAGCTATTTCAATAGGTAAGCTGATGAAACTACACACAATTCAATTAGCGAAGTGGCGAGTAGCTAAGAAGAAAGGTATAGAGCTGGTTGACGTCACCTTAAAGTCTGGCGATAAGACATTTGCTCCAGATACCGACACGCTATACGGGTACAAGAACTCAAATAAGACTGTAGATGATGTAGCCGTGTACTGTGTTAAATTCCGTGACTTAATGAATCTATCTTATCGTGAAAACCCTGAAGCATGGGAAGCGTTGTGCCGCAGAGAAGAAGTGGCTATCGCATGCTATTGTAGAGCGGGAGACTTCTGTCACCGCACAATCTTAGTCGAGTACCTTGAGAAGGTTTGTAAGAAGCTCGGCGTTCCATTTGAATATATGGGAGAACTTTCGTGAAAGGATTATTTATGGCAGTTGATGTTCGCCCCTGATAATTTATTACGGGGGTAGATTTCCCCGTATCTCCATTCCCACTCGGGAATAAAATACCGACTATTGGTATAGGACGTCAGTCCATTCACCCTAGGTTTTAAAATTAAAAATAAGAGTATTATCTCATGCATATTTGTAAAGAAGTTTCTAAGAAACATGCCCCTGCCGTAAAAGCAATACAAGTTCAAGTCGGCGAGACAGTAAAAGCTTTTTTAAACGAGTACCAAGGCGTATTCGAAAAGATGGTTCGTGATGAGATGTTGATGGGGACAATGGGCGAAGTCCATAGCCTTAAGATTGGCGACAGTCTAATCCATCTGCGTATTGTCGAGTCAACTCAGTTTAAACGTGCTCGTTCATTTATCTCGAATAATACGACAGGCATGTCAATGCAGTTACTTATGTCTTCTCTTACTCAGGCTGAAGAGAAAGGCTTAACTGAATTGCCGTCACACCTTGCAGGACACATCGTTGAGAACGGTGCACGTACTTGGCACTGGGAAGCAGTGATGGAAGTAAACGAGTTGTCTGGCGAACATGAACAACTATTTACAGATACGACTGCTGCGATTGTGGCTTTGTCTATCCTTGCTAAAGAAAACAAGACTTGGTTAGAATGCGCTCTAAGCTTCCCTGAGACGTCTACTAAAGATGTCCTGCCAATCACACCAAGCACAATCTACGACGCCTGTGGTTTTGCTACAGCGCCTCACACAGCATATATGGAAGCTGCTAAGCGTTACTGTGGGCGAACGTACACGTTAGCTGACCTAGTTAACATGAATCTGATTCATTTCACTAACGAAGACGTTGAACTGAATAAAGCTTCTTGGGCTAAAGAAGTGGCTGCCAAGGAAGCAGAGACGTCTAAGGAGACTAAGGTTGAAAAAGTATAGCGGTAAGAAAGTCGCTGTTCTATGGAGTGGTGGATTTGATTCCACCTTCCTAGCTTTACAGTTGGCAAAGGCTGGAGCGCATGTCGTATGTATCTACGATACAAGCGGGTCACTTTCAAAATTGGGCGATGTGTTAAACCGTGGTAAAGTCACGGCTCTCTTAGAAGACGTCGGTGTTAAGTTCCAAGAGTTCAAAACTGAGCACCCGATAACGGAAAGCACTTCACGTTACTCACACTACGCAAGCATTATCCGAAATATAACCGAGTACGCCATTAAAGTTTGTCCAAGCTCGATTATCGCCACTGGCGTACTGGGTTCAGATATGCAGTGCAACGAAATCGTTGAGTTGTTGGAACCTTACGAAGCTGTACATCCTCTAAAAGGTTATAGCTATAGCGAGTACCGTCAGTTAAAAGAGTCTGCGTGTGAAGAGCACGACGTGTTAGCACGACTATCACGTTGTGACAATGGGCAGCTTTTAAACTATGCTAAACATACGCCATGTAGCGTCGCTAAGCCTAGAGAGTTGTGGTGCTTTAAGTGCCATGAGTCCGGGGCGAAGTTTGTTGAGGAGACGTATGAGGATCAACATCTTGTTACGTCACTCCGTAAGACATACCCTGACGCGACCATCGGCTGGTTGCTTGGGCACATAGTTGCCGGGGAAGCGGACGAGCGTCCAAGATTCGCTGCGCGCATGCGACGCTTCAAGCCGGGCAAAGTAGTAGAAGGCGATTTCCCAGTGACCTTGCGTCTACGAGAACCCGGGTCGGAAAGATGGAAGCTTCGTAAACAACGTAGATTCGCTAAAGTGGAGACTGTGAATATTTGGCTGAGCGACCTCAAGATAATGATGGGCGACGATATCACACAACCGCTAATACAAAATTCCCCTGTTGCAGCTAATCTCATTAAAGAACTAGTGGAACAGAATTACCTCCCAGTCGGATACGAGTGGGATATACATGAAATCGAAGTACTCTGGAGTGCCGAATAATGGAACAATATACACGTTTATGTAACCGCATCTTGAAAGACGGTGAATGGTTTGAGGTAGGGCGTAATGGCGCTAAAGCTTTAACGGTTATCTCTGACCGTTTCGAATACGATTGTACCGACAACAAGATTGAAATCCCGACGACTGCCTTTACGAAGACAGACATGGCGATTGCTGAGTTACTGGGCTACATTCGTGGTGAAACTAACTCTAAGCGTTTTGAAGAGTTAGGCACGCCCACATGGAACGCTAACGCTAACAAGACCACTGCTTGGCTAAACAGCCCTTACCGTATTGGTGAGAACCATATGGGTCAAGTGTATGGTGCGGTGGGTAACAACTGGCCTAAGCTTCGTTCTGAAGATGGCGCGACTGCACATATTGGCGTTTACCAAGTAGAAGACGAAGGTATTGACTTGATTGAGAAAATCTACAACGACCTTCGTAACGGCATTGATGACCGTGGCGAAATCTGGACATTCTGGAACCCGGGCATGTTCCAGTTTGGCTGTCTGCGTCCTTGTCTACATAGTCACCATTTCTCTCTACTTAACGGTAATCTATACCTTGACTCAACGCAACGTAGTGTCGATGCGCCTCTTGGTCTGAAGTTCAACATGGTTCAAGTACAAGTCTTGCTTCGTCTAATGGCGCAAATCACTGGTCACAAAGCAAAGTCTGCCGCACACAACATGGTGAACTGCCACATCTACGAGAATCAGGTAGATATTATGCGTGGTCAAATGGAGCGTGAAGATAAGCCACAAACCGCAACGTTGTGGATTAACCCAGAAATCAAAACGCTTGAAGATGTTCGTACATGGGTAACTACTGACGATTTCCGTATCGAAGGTTACGACCCACACCCATTCGTTAAATACCCATTCACGGAGTAAAGACATGATGGAAGGAATAAAAGGGGGCGGGTTGGCACTAATGGCACTTTTTAGTGTGTTAGTCCAGCTTGTTGTTGTCGTGGGAGTTATCCTTATTGGCATCGCCAGCTTCGTCCTTATCTGTCTTATCATAGGCGGTATGGAACTCATGGACATCTACGACCGCTATAAACGTAGACCTATCGTTTACAAGTAATGTTATTCAAGGAGACTTCGGTCTCCTTTTTATTTTTGGAGTAGTAAATGCAGTTCATCAACAACCTAAAACTTAAAACGCGGATACTTGCCGCATTTGTGTTACCGCTGTTAGCTTTTGCAGCTATCAGTATCTACGACGCCGACCAGTTTGCTAAACGTGAAGTACGTTTGCTGAAAGCTGAATTGGTGTCTCTAATGGATGTCGCATCCTCTACTGTTGGTTCTACGTTAGCTAATACTGCTGATGTGGCTACTGACGAAGAGCGACGTGAGTATCTTAAGAAAGTCATTGGGGATTTTAAATACGGAGGCGGGAACTACTTCTTCGTATTGGACTCCGATGGTACATTCTTAACCCATCCAAATCCCAGTAATGTGGGACGTGCTCTGAATATAGAGGGCGTAGAACAGTTTATCTATACGGTGAAGCGTGAAGGTAAAGGGTT
>CEUY01140627.1_pt1 | contig 10927 bp, 11 predicted proteins | sample 361481 | NCBI WGS metagenome assembly CEUY01 (sample SAMEA2622737, study PRJEB7988) | marine metagenome | isolation source: saline water (ENVO:00002010), including
TCTACAAATTGAGATACAGGTTCTAATATTTTTTCAAATTCTTGAGGACGAGCCCATGCATCAACATGAGGAAATCTTTGAGAAAGAGTCTTAGAAGTAGGTCCTACCATACAACCCATAACTGCAACCACGATTTCTGGTTTCACTCGTTTAATCTTTTTTAATTTTCCTAATAACCCTGTGGCCGTATCTTCAGCAGATTGCCTAACAACGCATGTATTTAATACTATTACATCTGAAGATTCTAAATCATTATTTTCCTGTAAGCCTAATTCTTTTAATCCAGTAGCCAATCTCTCAGAATCAGATTTATTCATTTGGCATCCTACAGTCCAAATATGATAACTAAAATTAGATTTATTTTGTTTTTGTAAAATATTTGTTTCCACGAATCAATTATATCAATTTTTTCCTAAATTATGGCGGAGAGTATGGGATTCGAACCCATGGTCGGATATAATCCGACATCGGTTTAGCAAACCGACGCACTAGGCCTCTATGCGAACTCTCCACGCAACTAAATTTAAGTTCAAATTCTACTATTCATAGCATGTAGATGTCTATCTTTTTAGGTTTAGTGTGAGGATTTTGTATTACTAGACGAAGAAATTCAACAATAAAAAAATTATTAAAAAGAAAAAATCAATAAGATGTAATATTATCTTCTATCCATTCTTCACCTACATCATAAATTTCTTTTTTCCATATAGGAACAGTTTTCTTCAGTTCATCAATTAAATAATCTATCGATTGAATTGCTGGTTTTCTATGTTTTGAAGATATTCCTATTAACATACTTATTTCACCAGGATAAAGTTTTCCTAATCTATGTAATAAAACAATTTTAGAAACATTCCACTTTCTATGAATAGATACGAATATTTTATTTATTTCATTTTTTGCCATAGGAATTAAAGACTCATACTCTAAAGATATTACTGTTTTATTATCATGATTATTTCTTGTAACTCCATAAAAAAACACCACTGCCCCATCTTCATGAGAAAAAAAACTCTCAATTATTTGATCCTTGAGAATAACATTTTCATCAATAATTATTTGGTCATCAAATTCTAAATTTTCTTCGTTTCCACCACTTACAGGAGGAATCAAATAAATTTCCTCATATTTTTTAATAATATAATTTTTATCAACATATTTCATATCTATAGCTACCATACAATTATGGATACTAGTTAGATTAAATTCACGCTCTAAAGTGGAAATTAATTGGGAAATCGTAGAACCATTTTGGACCTGAAAATCCAAAATTTTTTTACCAAAATTTTCCCTAATTGAAGCGAAAAAATAAATTTTTACATTGATCATACAATCTTAAATAATGAGGATATAAAATTATTTATTTACAATAAAAATATTCAATATTGTATCATTTTATATAATTACTAATAAACTATAAATTGACATACTTTTATAGCGTCAATAGAATCTAGTGGTCTAAAAACATTAATCAATAAAAATATGGTAAGAATCAGACTGAAAAGAATTGGAACAAAAGGGAAACCTAAATATAGAGTAGTAATTGCAAATCAAAAAGCTGCCAGAAATGGTAAATTTATTGAAGAAGTAGGTACATATAACCCTTTGACTAATCCATCAACTATAAATCTAGATGAAGAAAAAATTATAAAATGGGTAAGCAACGGTGCACAACCATCTGAAGCTGTTCATAATCTCTTTAGACAATCAGGCTTACTAGAAAAATTAAAATTACAATGATTGAAAAATCTGTCACTGAAATGGTGGAATATTTAGCAAAAGCTCTTTCAGAAAACCCAGAATTTGTGAGTATTGATGAAGAAGAAACAGAAGAGGGTATTACTCTAAAACTACAGCTTCATCCTGATGACAAGGGAAGAATAATAGGTAAAAATGGTCGAGTAGCCCAATCTATCAGATCATTAATTAGAGTAGGTTCTGTAAAAAGTGGCACTAAAATTCGCCTAAGAATAGACTAATATTAAATTCATATTTTCAAATATGGAAGAAAAAGTTGAACTGGGAATAATCACTAAACCTTTTGGAATAAAAGGAGAAATGGTTATTAAACCTTTTGCAAATAATCCTATTCATTTAATTGATGCTCATAGAGTATGGATTGATGAAAAAATCTACGATCTATCAAATTATAGAAATGGTCAAAATAAAATAATTATAAAATTTAAAGACATAGACAACAAAGAAGATGTTATCCCACTAAAAGGTAAAAAAGTCTCAATTCAAAGCAATTCATTAAAAAAACTAGAAGAAAATAATTATTATCATTATCAAATAATTGGATGTGCAGTAATAGACAAAAAGGCTGGAAATATTGGTACAGTGAGAGAAATTATAGAGACAGGAAGCAATGATGTATATGTTGTATCTAAAAATAAATCTGAATATCTTATACCAGCTTCAAAAAAAATAATTTTAAAAATTGATTTAACTAAAAAAATAATTTTTGTAGACTTGCCTGAAAATTTATCACATTAGATAATATATAGAATCATTAGGGGTTGAAAATATGTCAGGTCATTCAAAATGGAGCACTATTAAACATAAAAAAGGAGCTCTAGATGCAAAAAAAGGGAAATTATTCACAAAACTTTCAAAGGAAATCATAGTAGCAGCAAGAGATGGGGGAGGCGAATCTGAATCTAACTTCAAACTTAGGCTAGCAATTCAAAATGCTAAAGATGCTAATATGCCTAATGAAAATATTGAAAGAAGTATAGCAAAAGGTTCAGGAAAAGAAACTGGAGGAAGCTCTTTAGAAGAAATCACTTATGAAGCTTATGGACCAGGTGGATCAGCATTACTTATTCAAGCTTTAACAGATAATAGAAATAGAACAGCAGCAGAAGTGAGATCTACGTTATCAAAAAATAGTGGTAATCTTGCTGAAACTGGTTCAGTTTCATGGGGTTTCGAAAGTAAAGGAACAATAAATATAGAGACTGATACAACTCTTACTGAAGAAACAGCTTTATCTGGAATAGATGAAGGAGCAGAGGATTTTGAAATAAATTCAGAAATTATTACTTTCTATACTTCATTAGAAAACTTTGAAGATTTAAGAAAAAATTTAACTAAAATGAACTCTGTAAAGCTTATAAATTCACAAATAGAGATGGTGCCAAAATCATCTCTAAGTTTAGAAATAAATACTTCTTTAAAAACTTTAAAATTAATGGAAAATCTTGAAGATTTAGATGACGTGCAAAAAGTTTTCACAAATATAGATATTACAGACGAAATTATTGAGTCATTTGAAAATGAAAATTGAAAATGGAATTTGATAATAACACTTCTCCATCTTTCACTTTGAATAAACAATACTCCCCTACTGGAGATCAACCAAAAGCTATATCTAATTTGATAGAAGGAACAAAAAAGGGATTTTCCAGGCAGACACTTCTAGGTGTAACAGGAAGCGGAAAAACTTTTACTATGGCCAATATTATTTCTTCAATGAAAAGGCCAGCATTAATTATCGCTCATAACAAAACATTAGCAGCTCAATTAGCGACTGAATTTCAAGAGCTTTTACCAGAAATGCCCGTACATTTTTTTGTATCTTACTATGATTACTATCAACCTGAAGCTTATGTTCCTAGAACAGATACTTATATTGAAAAAGAAACTAGCATTAATGAGGAAATTGAAAGATTAAGACATGCATCAACCAGTTCACTTATTAAAGACAAAAATGTTGTAATTGTTGCTTCAGTATCCTGTATATACGGACTCGGTGATCCTGAAGATTATTCAAACGTAAAAATTTCCTTAAAAATTCATGAAGAAAAAGGGCTAAAAAACTTAATTAGAAATCTTATTTCAGTACAGTATAAAAGAAATGATCTAGATTTAACTAGAGGAACATTTAGAGTTAGAGGTGATAATTTAGAATTAATACCCTCTAATGAAGAATTGGCATTAAGGATTCAATTTTGGGGAGAAGAAATTGAAAAAATCAGTATGATTGATCCTTTTACAGGAGAAGTGATAAAAAATTTAACATCAGTAGAAATATTTCCTGCAACTCATTGGGTTACATCTGAAAAAAAATTAGAGAAAGCTTTAAGCAATATAGAAGAAGAATTAGACACACATTTGAAAATATTAAATTCTAATAACAAGTTATTAGAAGCTCAGAGATTACAACAAAGAACCATGTTTGATTTAGAATTATTAAAAGAAACTGGAGTTTGCCCTGGGATAGAAAATTACTCAAGACATATAAGTGGAAGATTTCCTGGAATGCCACCTCCGACATTAATTGATTATTTCCCTGATAATTTTTTAGTATTCATAGATGAATCTCATATCACATTGCCACAATTAAGAGGAATGTACAAAGGAGATTATTCCAGAAAAACAACTTTAGTAGAACATGGATTCAGGTTACCTTCAGCAATAGATAATAGACCCTTAAAATTTGAAGAATTTGAAGAAAGATTAAATCAAATAATCTTTGTATCAGCAACTCCAGGGGATTATGAAATTGAAAATGAAGAAAATCGAGCTACTCAAATTATAAGACCTACAGGTTTACTAGACCCTACAGTAGAGGTACTTTCAAGTAAAAATCAAATAGATATTTTAATAGAATGGATACAAAAAACTATAAAAAGAAAAGAAAGAGTTTTAGTAACAACTCTTACTAAAAGAATGGCTGAAGAACTTTCTGATTATTTAATAGAAATGGGAATAAAAACTCATTATCTTCATTCTGAAATAGACACATTGGAAAGAACAAAAATTTTAACTGAACTAAGAAGTGGAGTCTTTGATGTAGTAGTAGGAATAAACCTACTAAGAGAAGGATTAGATTTACCTGAAGTAAGTTTAATAGCAATTATGGATGCAGACAAAGAAGGATATTTAAGAAGTTCTACTTCACTTATTCAAACTATGGGGAGAGCGGCAAGACATATAAATGGTCATGTACTAATGTTTGCAGATAAAATTACTAAATCAATGAATTTAGCTATTAGTGAGACTAAAAGAAGAAGAAATGTTCAAATGAAATACAATTTAGAGAATAATTTAAAACCTGAAAGTATTGTCAAAGAAATAAAAGATATTACTGAAAGAGTAAAAAACAATTCAAGCAATAAAAAACAAATCAATTATAATGATTTGAGTAATGAAGAAATAATAAAAATATCAAAAAAATTAGAAAAAGAAATGAAAACACTAGCTAAATCTATGGAATTTGAAAAAGCTGCCCTAATTCGTGATCAATTAATAGATTTAAGAAAATCTACAAAATGATAAAATTAATTTGTTGACATAAAATTTCAAGAACATAAAATTAAATTTGATAATTAAGAGAGGAAACATGACTGATACGTTAACGAAAGAAAAAGTAATAGATGCATTAAAAGAAGTTTATGACCCAGAAATACCTGTAAATGTAGTGGATTTAGGGCTTATTTATGATGTAAATTTAGATGAAAGAGATGTTTCAGTGAATATGACTTTAACAGCTGCAGGATGTGGAATGGGTCCTTATATCGCACAGCAAGCTGAGTGGGCTATTTCAGAAATTGATGGCGTAGAAGATGTAAAAGTAGAATTGGTTTTTGATCCCCCTTGGAGCCCTGATAGAATTACTGATGATGGGAAAAAATTATTAGGCATAGATTAGTTATATCTTATGACTTCTGAAAAGCAAAGATCTCCCCAAGAAGAAGCAAAATTAAATCAAATAAGAGCTACCTTTCAAAAAAGAAAACAAATAGATGAATCTTTATCTAATATAAAACATAAAATTGGAGTATATAGTGGGAAAGGTGGTGTAGGGAAAACCACAGTATCTGTGAATCTAGCAGTAAGCTTGGCTAACAAAGGTTATAAAGTTGCTATTTTTGACGTTGATATCGATTGTCCTAATGTTACAAATATCCTTCATCATAATTCTCCTCCTAGTTCTCCTAAAGAAGGAGTTTTTATTCCATCTTCCAGATTTGATGTAAAGGTTATGTCAATGGCTTTTTTCCATGAAAATGAAGAAGAGGCAACAATTTGGAGAGGACCTATGATAACTAATGCTATAAATCAGTTAGTATTAATGACTGAATGGGGTGAACTTGATTATTTAATAGTTGATTTACCTCCTGGAACATCAGACGGACCCTTAACTGTACTACAGACTTTAAATCTTGACGGTTTCGTAATCGTAACTGCACCTCAAGATATTTCAAAATTAGATGCAATCAGATCAATAAATATGATTAAAAAACTAAATCAAAAAGTTTTAGGAATTATAGAAAATTTTTCAGGAACTATATTTGGTTCTGGAGCAGGAAAAGAAATTTCAGAAAAATTCAATATCCCGATGATGGGAACTTTATCTCTTAATGCAGATTATAGGAGAGGAAATAAACCAACAGTATTAACCAATACAACAGTAAAAGAAGAATACAATAAAATAATTGAACAATTATCTAAAGAATTAATCAATTAAATAATTAATTTTCTCTTTTTTATACTTCATTAACCATTTTCACAGTTATTTCAGTTTATTTAATTCTTCTGACAATTTTTCCCCAACAATTCTCTCTTCTCCTTCATGTAGACCAAAAGGAGAAACATCTAACTTAGAATCATCCAAATTGCCATCCATATCAGTATTGCACCTTAACCAAATACTAGGATTACCATTCTTTAAATTATTTACTACATTAATCAAAGATTGATCTCCATCTTCCAATTCAATACTTACTCCAAACGGATCATGTCCTATAGAATTATCTTTTACTCTAACTTTTATACCCTGAATATTTTTCAAGTATGATGCAATAGTATCACTAACCTTATAAGCTTTTGCTAATCTATCCTCGTGGTTAAGAGTAGTCCAAAGTTTTACGGATGCTACAGCTCCAACAATTTCTTGTCTATCAATTTTTTGAGGTCTTCCAACACCTCTAACTCTTCTCATTTCATATGCAATAAAACTTTGTAATGAAATTTTTCTTATCATTTCTTCAGTGCCTATCGCAAATCCGGTAGAATGAGGGGCACCAATATATTTTGCTGCCATAGCAGAAAAATCTGCTCCCATATTGACATATTTTCCAATATTTTCAATTGGATATACTTGTCCAGCCGCATCTACCATTACAGGCACATTTCTAGATTTTGCTATATCTATAGTTTCCTCTAATGATAAAACATTGGGATCAGAAAAAGTTTCATTTGCAACATAATGTACAGCTACAGTATTTTCCGTAATAGAAGATTCCAAATCTGATCTTTTAGTACCTTCTTTAGTTCCAAACTCAACAAGTTTAGCTCCAGCTAAAGTCAAACACCTTTCATAATGATAACGTTGTCTAGCTTGAATTAATATTTCATCTTTCATTCCAGAAGTATCAGGTAATTTTTTTATAAGTTCATCATTGTCTCCAGCCATAAAAGCAGCAGTAGCCAGAGTTAATGCTGATCCTGCACCTGAAGTGATATAAACAGCTTTTGCTCCAAACATATCAGCAATATATCTTCCTGCTTTTTCTTCAAGTTCTTCTAATGGGACATAAGTACTATTAGCATCATCCATAGCGTCCAATACAGGTTTAGGAGGAGTAGATCCACCTAGTAAAGTAACACTTCCAATAGCATTAATAATTGGTTTTATTCCTAATTCAGAATATATTGCAGTTGCTCTGTTATCTGACATTTTTCCTCCTAAAACTATCAAATAGAAAATTTAATTTATTAATTTAAAAAAACAGTTTTGAATTTATACATAGAAAGGTTATCATATTTGGAACATTAATCTTAAAATTTATGAAAACAATCTATAAAGCTAAATATATTTGTAACCAAAATTTCAATAATTGGTTAATTGATCACTCAATAATTGTAGAAAATGGTTCTATTATTGATGTGTTACCTACTAGTACACTTCTAGAAAAAAATGGACTCAAAATACATGATCTTGGAAATGTTTACCTTATACCAGGATTAATTGAAACTCATGCTCATATGCATGTTAGTGCTACGCATGATGCTTTAGATATTTTATTAAATGAAACTCGAGAACAATTACTTTTAAGAGCATCTGAAAATTTAAAAAAAGCTATTTATTCTGGAGTAACAACATTGAGAGATTTAGGCTCAAGAAATGATATTGCTTTTCCTATAAGAGATGCAGTTAAATCAAAAATTTTTACATCACCCAAATTATTGATTTCCGGTACACCAATTACTATTACATCAGGTCATTGTTATTTTTTTGGAACAGAATGTGATAGCAAAAACTCTGTAATAAAAGCTATTAGAAATCAAATTAAATTAGGAGCAGACCATATAAAACTTATGGCTTCTGGTGGAAATTTCACTCCTACATCTAATCCTAGAGAACCTCAATATGGATTTGAAATAATAGAAACAGCAAGAAAAGAATCAGAAAGACTAGGAGTTTACTTAACTGCTCATACTCTTTCAGCTCAATCAACAAAATTTTGTGTCGATGCAGGAGTTCATAACCTTATACATAGTAGATTCTTAAATAAAAATCCATCTAAAAAATATGGAGATTATTCTTCTGAAATTTTTTCAAAAATTGCTGAAAAAGGATTATTTGTTGAACCAACTATTGGTGCAGAATTATTAAGAGTAGAAGCTGAAAAACAAGGTCTTCCCATGAGAAAACCTAATTGGTCTGTTGCAGAATCACCTATTACTACCCAAGATATGATTGACCAATTTACAAAAATGGAAAAAGAAGGTGTTAGGCTTACTGGTGGATTAGATATGGGAATGGCTTATGCGACATTTGATAAATCCGCTGCAAGTGCATGGGCTATGGTAGAATTTCTTGGAAATAATCCTTGGAAGGCAATAAAAAACATGACTCTATTAAATGCAGAATGTCTTAGGATTGAAAATATTACAGGATCTATTTCACCTCAAAAATCAGCTGATTTTATAACTTTTGAAAAAAATCCTATTGATAATATAAGAAATCTTACAATTAATCCTTCAGATGTGATTTTGGAAGGAAAATTATTAAAAAGAAATCACAAAATAGTTAATTAATTTAATCATCCTCCAAAGTAGAAGTGTCCCCTTCAGGTAAACCTAATTCTCTAGCTTTTAATAATCTTCTCATAATTTTCCCACTTCTAGTTTTCGGTAAAGAATCTACATAACCAATATCTCTAGGAGCAACACCTGCTGAAAGTTTTTCTCTAGCAAATCTCATAATTTCTCTTTTAAGTTTTTCGTCCCACTCATATCCTACATTTAGTGCAACAAATGCTTTGACTACTTCCATAGCTATTTTATCTGGAATTCCTATAACTCCTGCTTCAGCTACTGCAGGATGTTCAATTAATGCACTTTCAACTTCAAAAGGACTAACTAGGTGACCAGCAGTATTGATAACATCATCTGATCTACCTTGAAACCAAAAATATCCATCTTCATCCATTAAAGCTTCATCCCCAGTAATATACCAAGATTTTTTAAATCTAGAATTATATCTTTCACTGTTATTCCAATAGGCATGAAATTGGGAAGGCCATCCTGGTTTCACAGCAAGTAATCCGGATTTATTAGGAGGAAGTGGATTAAAATCTTTATCTAATATTGCTAATTCAATCCCTGGAATAGGTTTACCCATTGAGCCAGGCCTTACATTCATTGATGCATAATTAGCACACATAATTGCCCCAGTTTCAGTCTGCCACCAATTATCATGAATGGGTTGTTCAAAATTCTTATTTCCCCAAATTACTGCTTCTGGATTTAAAGGTTCCCCTACACTACCTATAAATCTCAAAGTTGATAAATCATGTTGTTTAACAGGTTTTTCTCCTGATTTCATCAACATTCTTATTGCAGTAGGAGCAGTATACCAAACAGAAACTTTATATTTTTCAATAATACTGTACCATTTTGATGCACTAAATCCTCCTTCATATATCACTTGTGTTATTCCATTACTCCAAGGAGCAAACATTCCATAAGATGTACCCGTAACCCATCCAGGGTCAGCAGTACACCAATAAATATCATCATGATGAAAATCTAAAGCCCACTTTCCTGTAGCATACTGTTGAACAATTGCTTGATGTCGATGAACAGCACCTTTAGGTTTTCCAGTAGTGCCAGAAGTATAATGCATTATAGAGTAATCATATTGACTAGTATTAGCTATAGAAAAATCACTAGATGATTTTTCCATTAATTCTTCATAAGAAAGATCTTGTTCTATAAGAGGGTTGTTATCTCTATTATCTTTATTGACTACTATAATATTTTGCAAATCATTCAAATCACCTAACATATTTGAAATTTTCCTTCTTAATTCTGGTTGTGTAACCAACAACTTTGCTCCAGCATCTTCCATTCTATCTTTTACAGGATCAGGACCAAAAGCAGAAAACAAAGGACCAACTACAGCACCAATCTTTAACCCTCCAAATACAGCTATATAACATTCAGGTAACCTATCCATAAAGACAAAAATCCTATCACCTAATTTCACGCCTAAAGAATTTAAAACATTTGCAAATTTATCAGTTAAATCTTTCAATTGTTTAAATGTATAAATTTCTTCTTCACCATTTTTACCTTCCCAAAGAATAGCAATTTTTTCTCCTAAACCATTCTTAACATGTCTATCTATACATTCATATGCTTTATTTAATCCACCTCCAGGCAACCAATCTAATTCAGAATAAATTTCGTCCCATGATGATTTTTCATATGAATCATCATAATTTTTAATATTAGATTTAACAGTAAATTGATTTTGATCTGGTTTTTTGATTTCTTCAAAATCCATTACAGCCTCCTGATTAAAATATTTTTATTTTTAATACAAATTTGATATTTATATCAAATACAACAAATAGAAATCTTTTTAAGGTATACTATTCATTGCCTTAGTTAATATTTTCATTATTAT
>CEUY01206185.1_pt1 | contig 10920 bp, 8 predicted proteins | sample 361481 | NCBI WGS metagenome assembly CEUY01 (sample SAMEA2622737, study PRJEB7988) | marine metagenome | isolation source: saline water (ENVO:00002010), including
GGTTTTGGTCGTCGTTTGCACCCCTTAACTCAGACAGTTCCAAAGCCTCTGCTGCCAGTCGGAAACAAGCCAATACTGGAAACGATCCTTGAGCAGCTTGTTGACGAAGGGTTTGTGCAATTTTTCCTATCGGTGCACTACCGATCAGATCAAATAGAGGCCCATTTTGGTGATGGCGCGAAGTGGGGGGCTCAAATCACCTATCTCCGCGAGAAGGAGCCGTTGGGGACGGCCGGTGCGATAGGTTTGCTGGATAGGGGGAAGATCGATAAGCCATTGATCGTCATGAACGGAGACCTGTTAACGCGATTGAATTTTGGCCGACTCGCTGATTATCACGATGACCATGCTGGCTCCGCGACAATCTGCGTACGGGAGTATGGCTTTCAGATTCCCTTCGGGGTTGTTCATGGAGAGAATAATCAACTGACCGAAATCATTGAAAAACCCGTGCACACGGTTTTCGTAAATGCTGGGATCTATATCCTCGATCCAGAGCTATTATCCCTTTGCGCTGAGGGAAAGCCTTTAGATATGCCCCATCTTCTGAAGAGGGCAGTAGCGGACGGTGAGGAAATCCGTATGTTTCCTATCCATGAGCATTGGCTGGATATCGGCAGGATGGAAGAATACGAACTCGCTCAAAATATTTCTGCATAAGTCTGTCTGCGAAATCAAAGGTGTGCGCGGTTGCGTCTATGTGGAACGATGAATAATTCACGACCGGCAAGCAGGCCGATACTCCTGATCTCGAATTCGCTCTCTGGGGGAGGTGCGGAGGCAGTGGCGCGCCTGATGGTTGCAGAAATAGAAAATTCGAGCTGCGTTCTTTTTGAGAATGACGCAAGGATCAAGATATCTGGAAAGCGAATAAGGGCAGCCTCAAAGAGTCACCGCGGGAGTCTTTTATTTACGGCGCTTATTAGTATTTGGAGGTTACTAGTCGTTCAGTGGGAGAAAGTGCTGCTCCATCCGAGGCTGTCCATTAGCCACCTAGAAGGGCCGAATTTTGCAAATTTAGTAACAGTGTTCGGTGGTCCGAGAGCTATCTTCGTTCACAATACGTTGGCTAAGTCCTATCCCACGAAGGGTAGGCGTGATGTGTTGATGCGAATTTTATGTCGAATTTTGTATCGTCGCGCGTCTGTTATTGTTGCCGTGTCGCCTGAAATAAAAAGTGAGCTAAAGGAATTCCTAGCGCCCACTTCATTAAATATATTAACGCTTCCTAATCCAATAGACTGCCGAAGGATCGAGGCGAATGCGGCGGAGCGTTATGGCGATTATCGAGATGTTCTCTGTGGGCAGCCATTCCTAGTAAGCGTGGCAAGTTTGACCACCCAGAAAAATCACATCCAGATGCTGGATGTCTTTGCAAGTCTTTTACCCAAGTCTGATGAAGATCAAGCACTCAAACTGGTGCTACTTGGAGACGGGCCCATGCGGAAACAACTGCACGATCAATGTAGACGATTAGATCTGTCATTCTTTGACGCTGAGAGCGCTGGGAATTTCAATGATGATGCGCAAGTTTATTTTTTAGGATTCCAGAAGAATCCCTACAGGTTGCTCTCAAAGGCTCGATTGATGATATTAACGTCCCATTGGGAAGGGTTGCCTATTGCCCTTCTCGAGGCAATGGCCCTGGGCATCCCTTCAGTTGTATCGGATTGCTCCCAAGGAATTCGTGAAGCGTGGAACCTGACAGGGGAGAGCGCTGATAACGTAACCCTGAGTAAAGTAATCACTACACCCTTTGGGGTACTGGTCCCATTGAGCGATGATACCGAGTCGGCGCAGATAATTTGGGAGGAGGCACTTCATCGAGCATTGTCGCTTGGCGAGAGAAGAAAGCAGATGATTGAGAACTGCCAGACCCGAGCGCAAGACTACAGCGTCGAACGGGTGACAAGTATTTGGAATAGGGACCTGTTAATGCTGGCTGAGTCTTGAAGACTGCGGCATAGTCGAAAAAATTCCAATTGTTTAGTTAGGACGCACCGTTGCGAGCGTAAAGACTACTGAATGTGCTGCATTCTTGGAAACCAGTAAGTAGTCTTGTTCTTCGTACGAAGAGACGGCATCACAGAGGTCAAAACCAGTTCTTACACTCGAAAGATAAATTTACTATGCTGAGGCGATCTAATTGTCTTGATATTGTGAAAAAAATCTTATACGACGTTCGGAAGTCCCCTAACTGCTGATTGCAAGATTGGCAGCCACGCGAATTGATCCGGTTACTCAAGAAAGCAATCGGTTTCGAATAATCTCCTCGAGTTGATGGTGCGGTGGATTTCGAGGGTCTTGAGTTACCAGGGACCGAGTTTTGTCCGCAGTTTGTTGGTGATATTCAGCGGCGGAGAGTGATCGCAGCTTATTTAATTTCTTCTCAAAATGAAGGAAGTCAGTTTGGTCAACAGTAATAAGGCTTGGTACTTGATCAAAGTAGACAGAAATGCCCCAGCGATCAATTAGGCCGGTAGTCATGGAAGCGCCAAATAAGACCTTCTTCCCAATGGCCAGCGCCTCAAAGCCGAGGGTAGATGCATTATTAATTACTATTTCACTAGCGAATAATGCGTAGTATGGGTCTAGCTGTCCGGATGATTTTTCTGCAACCACAAGTTCGAAGGGAAAATCTTGGGAAAGTCGCTCATAATGTCGCAACTCTTTTTCATGCCATTCGGGCTCTCGAGACTTGGCCAGAATTCTTAGGGTCAAGCCGAATTTTTCGGCGTATTTGCAGGTGTGTTCGAATAAGAGGTCGCTAGTTTCTTCGATCATCTGCCATAAGATAGAAGAGTTGATAGTGGCCTGTTCTGGCCTGTGGTTGGATACAAAACATACATCGATGTGGTGGAACAGTTTTGGCGTAGGGTCAGCAAGAGCGTAGCCTAACTTGAGTGAGCCCCAGGGTTTATAACTATCCGCCTGAACCTGTAACGAGTTGAAGATAAGATTTTCACTTTCACCAAGAGCATAGTAATTAGGTATCCGAATTCCAGTTGGAAAGCCACCAGTGGTGTCTCTTAAGGCGGTCTGAACGAATATAGTCAAAATGTTGGGGTGAGAATGAGCAAAAGCCGCTAGAGCAGTGTTGTTGTCTGCTCCGGTGACGATAATCTTTGGCTGGATTGCGCCGATGACAATCGAGAGATAACTGAGAAAAAGTGATCCTCGGTGCTTTGGAAAAGTGAGAAGGAGCCATAAGAGCCTTCGTAAAAATTTGACAGAAAGAAAGATCGGAAACTCAAATCTTGTGCTTATGGTCCCTACCGTTACCTCAGACGGCACACTTCGAGCTAGCCAACTGGAGCAGATGTCATCATATATCAGCACCTCGCATCGGAATGGCTTGATCCATTTGATCGGTTTGAGTCGCAATTTAAATGTTGACCGTTGGGGATGGTGTTTGAGGGGAGTAAAACGCAGGGTTCTCGATATTCAGCGTTTGGTCAAAACTTCTTGATACAAACTTTGGTACTGGTGCGCCGTTGTATCGGCGTTAAAATGATCCAAAACGAGGGCTCTTGAAATCGTTGCGATAGAGTTGTCGTGTCTAAAATTAGTTAATAAATCGATCAGGACTTGGAGATTGTTGAGTGGAAACAAGCTGCCGACTCTCTGATCCGTTTTATGAATCTCTCGGTGTGCGGGGATATCAGAGAGTATGGTAGGTAACCCCCAGGAGAGAGCCTCTATTACTGAGTTCGGAAGTCCCTCAGACAACGAGGTAGAAACGAAACAGTCAGCTGCCTTCATGTATTCGCCTACATTGTCGACATTTCCCTTAAAACTTATGTTCGGGCGTTGACATGCGAGATCTGTTGCAGGCTCCAAGATGGGACCGTCTCCTAATAAACAAAGGTGTCGCTTCTCGTGGTTTTGAAGAGAGTTGAAAGCTTTGATCAGGGTTAGGGGGTTTTTGCGAGCAATAAAGGGGGCCGCCCATAAGAATAAGATTCCCGCGGTGGGCAGCTTAAGCGAAGCCCGGATTTCCTTTTTTTCTGATGGTGAAACCGCATGTACAGTCGTATTATCTACGCCATTTTGAATTGTGCTGCATGTTACTCGATGACTACGAATCGCGGCTTCAATCGAATATGAGCAGGTTACGACTTTTGGAAGTTGCCGAAGAATTGAGATATGTGCGTGAGCCATCATGTAGCCGATGAGCCGGCCATACAGCATAGGATAGTCGGCGAAGGGATCATTTCTCTGAGTTGCGATTCGAGGCCTGGGGTGTCTCAACAGTGCATTCAGTAGGTCAGAGCGAACCCCCTGAGACTGAATGATGTCGACGGGGTTTTCTTTTAAAAACTTCCTAAGTTTAGAAAATCCAACCAGCAGACTTTGAAGGCGGCTAATACCCAAACAATAAATGGGGATATGGAGTTTTCGAAACTCTTCAGCCCTCGAGTCTATGGGCTCTTCGGAGAGTGTAATAATCCGTGGCATGAAGATTGCCCGGTCAAGGCGCGCCATGAGATTAAGAAGTTGACTAGTGGGGCCAGTGCGGCCAAGTGTCGAAACAACATAGGCAATCTGTATTTGTCGATTTTCTTTCAAGATAGACGCTGCGTAGGTTCTATTGACGGGACATCTAATTGGGCTCAGTTGGAATCCGCGGCGATAGCATTTGATAGATCGCGATTGAATTTTGGCTCCAAACTAAATTAAAGTTTGTTGGATAGTTTCTGATAAACGTCTCGATTCCAGCAGGATAAAGTGTAGTGGTGTTCAGGGTTGCTGGATGCCAATGGCCTGAATAAAGCGCGCTACCGGTTGGCTGGCCATCACGTTTATTGATTATCAGAAAATATTTTGAAAAATCGGAAGTGAGGAGATCTTCCTGATAATTATGATTGTGATTTGGAAAATAGTCGGTATTTTGCCGGATTGGCACGCGGCCTAGAACAGCAGAGTCAATCACAAACTGGGTAATATTATCGGTAATGAAGCCTCTTACCGGTCCGTTGTCCTTGATTTCTTTGACCTTGGAGATCAGGTCGTCCCATAACACGCGTCCGGAATTAACCTCAACCGGGACTAGGCTAGGGATACGCGATACGCGATTTACATAGTTACCAATCTGAAATGGTAGCAAAGTTGCAATAAGCAGCACCGAGGTTGTTATTAGCATGGCTAGCCGCTTGACGCTCCTTTTAGCAAAAAGGTTGGCTAGTTGGGTAACCAGGAATACCGAGACCACGAATGCGAGGGGCATCAGGTACGAGGTTCTCCATACTGTTGTTGAGCTATTCAGGTGTAGGAATAGGTAGACATAGAGTGGGTTGAAGTGAGTGAGGAGCGGAGAGACCATTCCAATGAAAACGTAGCCGTAGCGATTAAATGTTCTCCAATTGGAAAAATAGATTATGTAAGCCAGTACGCCGAAGAATCCCAGAGTATCCCAAAACCTAAAAGCAGGATTTGCTATGGGTAATCCGCCAAGCATCGGCAGCCAATCTGGTAACCCCACTGTATGTGGAGTGTATCCCCACGGTCTCAACTCTCCGTAGCGCAATATGACCCATATAGCTATTGGGATGGTAAGAACACAAAATGCAGCGATAAGGTTTTGACTTCCGGAAGACTTTTTATCGGTGTTCTTCTCAGAAAGGAATGACTTCGCAGTTCGCCAGAAGATTAAGCCATAAACGAGAATCAGTGCGAAAAGGAATTCTTGAATGTGTACAAGACAGATTACTGCGAAAAAAAACGGAATACCAATGATATTAGATACGTTACCCCGAGGATGATTTTGATAATCAACAAGTAGTTGTACACACAGGAAAACGATTGGGAAGCAGAAGATGGTTGGAAAATATGCATAGTAACGAAAATATGAAAATGTGGATGTGCCGAACGAAATCGCCGTAAGGAGAGCGGTTAGTAGCCCGACCGAACATCGCGCCAGGCCAGACGAATAATGACCTTGGCTAACGAGACTTATGCTGAACCAATAAACTGACCCAAGGAATATAATACTTAGCGCGAGCGTTGCTCCTGGAGCTGCGTTCAGTGCGGACGCACTATATGGAAGAGCTGCCAGTCCATGTCCCCAATAAATGACATCTGGCTGGGCAATAGCACCAAGGTTTCTGAGTTTAAGAGGCTGATCTAGGGTTTCCCGTATGGAAAGTAACCCGAACTCTGCTCGAGCCAGGTGTTCCCAAAAATCAGAGGGAATCTCGGTATAGGGGCCGACATAGAAGTGGTAGCCAACTATAATTACACTCAAGCACAAAAAGCCGAGCGTGTTGGCATCGACGTTTTTTAGATTCAGGGCATGGGCCCTATGAGGCTTCTGTAGTGCTGTGCAGTTCTGTTGGAAAAAATTTACTCGTGCGGATCGTGTACTTGCAACAAGTATCAACAGATACAGGAGCCCGAGAGTGTATAACCATCCTTTGATCGTTCCCTCTAGTATTTGAAAAGCTGTGAAGGTTAGAACCAGTATCGAAAAACTAATCCCATAGGAGAGTAGGAAGCGTTGTTTCTTTATCCCAAAAGCCGATATCAAGAGGTAGCCTGGTACCGTCAAGACCAAGAGATAAAGCGCGGAAACCCCGAGTGTTTGGTAGAGCATAATGGTTAGAAGTCTGTTGGGCCCCGACTAAGATGTCGGGCTAGCAGGGTACGACAACGCTGGGAACGTGTTCTTGGGACGGACCGCAATCTAGGTTTGTGAAGTCCCAGAAAATAATGATTGACTCTGAATTTAAGTAGATAAGAGTGAGTCAAAAACGGACTATCGTTTCGATAAACTGAGTATTTTACAGGAATTATTTTCTCAATCATGGAGGAATCTGAAGCGCTAATCTTATTGGGAATGTGGATTGGTTCGCACGTTTTAATGTTGAATTTGGTTCGCAGTCCCAACAGCACGTCGACATTGATTTTCTGCACTATCCTGCTGACAGGGGTGTACCTATTAAAGCCTGCGACCTCAGATTTAAGTCGATATTCGGTTTACTTTAATTCCGGATTTCTGACTGATAAACCATATTCAATCACTGCTGATGGAGATGTTTTGGTTCATCCTCGTGACACAACGGGAGAACCATTCGTTCAAGCATTCCGTGGCAGTCCGGGATTCCGAATAGCTGCAAAAATACTGAACAAGCTGATTCCACAAAAGCCATTTTTGCCTCGATTCGCGGTATTTAAAGAACGGTACGTTGCTGACGGGGCAGTATTAATCATAGCGATGATAGGGATCGTTACTCTCCTATACGCTTGTTCTCAATCAATACTTGGAAGGCAGGATAACGTCCTAAGCATCCTCGGCCGGCCTTATCTTTACTGGGTTCCGTTAATTTTAGGATCTTTATTCTTTTTTATGGGTAGTCAGAATGCGTTGCGCCAGTTTCTGGGCGTAGCGATGTTCTTTTGTGCCATCACCCTTTGTTTTCGCAACCGCGTCATTGGGATGACAATAATTGGAGTACTTGCGTTGTTGTTTCACCAATGGACTATTGGCTTCATATTCCTTTTTGGTATGTTGATGTTGATGCATGCAACCGTGAGCAAATTGGAATTTAGAGATCAAGTCGGAATAAAGTCTTTCGTTTATACACTTGGTGGTCTCGCGATTGGTTGTTTGATTATTCTCGCCATAAAGATGATTGTCTGGGGTAGTGTTGATTCAATATCTAGTTATGTTACCCATAACGTTTCTAGTTTTTCCGAGATCAAACAGTATGTCTTGATGGACTTTTCAGAACTGGGTTCGAGAACAAGTGGCTTAGCTAAAATTACAGCAGTGGGATGCACTATAATTATCTCGGAGATTATTCTGGGTCGTAATGCGCTCCCCTCGTCCTGGGACATTCGAGGTTATCGTCTTGGGCTTTTTGGTTTGATGGTTCCCTTTGCAATATATCCGGAGATACTCTCTAGAATAATGTTATTTTATTTTGCACTCGAATTATTCTTTATCTGTATAGCTCTTGTAGCGCAAGAGCAAAGGACGCGGTTAGCTGGCGCGGTGCTATTTGCGGGCTACAGTATTGCACCAAACGGCCTAAACATTCTTCTAGGCCCAGAGTGGCTAACGTATATAACTTCGTAGACGCCAGTGTTGTGACCTAAACGTAAGCAGGGCATATCAGGAATAGTTGACTAGAGACGGACTGTTAATATTTGTAGACTTGCTTGTTGAGCACTCCCTAGCGGTTACTTCATTGATTAGAAGTATAGACAGGTCAATGGTCATGAAAAATCTGGCGCGACGTTTCAGGGTCCCACGTTGGAAAGATCGGAGGACAAAATGATAAAGTGTGCTGGAGTAATCCGGACTGTCTTGCCTAAATCGCAGGATGAAGAAATGAGTTACTGTGAGCGAGGCTGATGATAGTATCAGCTAGATCGTCAGCGCTTGGATAAATCCGTCGGGAAACTACATATCCCGGGTTCCGTTGGGGATGCTCAGCAGACTGCGTCTACACCAGCTTTGACCGTAGCAAGCGAAGTCTAGGAGAGACACTATGCTGAGATTTGCTTTTGAAGGTAAGCGATTCTTCGCGAGTTCTACCGGATTCGGTACATACTGTAGAACATTGCTAAATGACCTGATATTCCATTATCCGGACTACTCCTATCTACTGCATGCGGCAGAATCTCGACATGCACTTAGTTTGAAGCTGCGAGATTCATCAAGGGAGTTCGAAATACAACGTATTCTGGGTAATCGGTCAGTTTCTGTAGTTTACCCTCCCCGATATGGGGGAAAAATCTCACGGACTTTCGCCAGCCTGAGACAGTTTCGAAAAGCCAGAGTGAATCTTTATCATGGACTGACGCAGCAGATTCCTCGGAGTATAAGGGGGACAGGAATTCCAAAGATTCTGACAATCCATGATCTGATATTTTTGCGATATCCAGAGTTCTTCAAGGACGAGGCCCTTGATAAGCATGAACAGCAGCTTCGAGAGGCTTGCGAAGTGACGCAAAAAATTGTCGCGGTTAGTGAGGCCACTAAAGCGGATTTAATAAGTTTATTGGGGATCGAGCCATCAAAGATTGAGGTGATCTATTCAGCCTGTGACAAGCGATATTGGGGCGCCGTACCACTAGAGGTGAGACTAAAGGTGCGCCAAAAATACGGGCTACCAGAGAGATATTTACTTTACGTGGGATCGATGTCAAAAAGAAAAGATCTCTTGTCGATCGTGAAAGCGATAGCCTTTTTACCCGATCGAGATAGGATTCCGTTGGTTGTTGTGGGCGCAGAGACTAGGCATACAGGGTTTGTTAAAGAATATTTGAGCCGCTACAAACTGCACAAGTGGATAATTTTTGCAGGAGGTGTCACAACGGAAGAACTCCCTGCGGTTTACCAAGGAGCGGAGATTTTCCTGTATACCTCTATTTATGAAGGGTTTGGGATGCCGATTCTGGAAGCGATTACCAGTGGGGTACCTGTTATCGTCTCCAACACCTCTGCGATGCCCGAAGCTGGCGGGCCCGGTGCACGTCTCGTGACTCCTCAGGCAGTCGACCAAATAGCTTCTGCTATTCAGGATATCTCACAGGATGCGCAATTAAGACATCAAATGATCAAGCGCGGGAAAGTTCACGCAAGTAAGTTTGCTAGTGGGGTAGTAACCGGTCAGATGATGGACCTCTATATTTCCGAGATCGAGATCTCGTGAGATGCTAAAAATGTACAGTAAACGTTCGCATTCAGATTATAGTTATATGAACTTTTCCCCATATTTTTCGAGACATCAGCTAAGCGGGTCCACTTTCCATAGAAAGGACATCAAGTGAGAAGTCATCTAGAAAACGATGCGCTGAAAACGGCTTCCGCAGTCACATCGGGGCCGTGGGAAAACGTGGCATATCTTGCCCGATCTTTATCAGATGCGCGCGTCAGGAAGTTGCAAGTATTTATCTGTGGGAACGGAGGAAGTGCCGCAAACACCATTCACTTAGCAAACGACTTTCTCTACGGTGTGGCTAACGGCAGCCATACAGAACTTCGTGTTGAAGCGCTGTCCGCCAACCAATCAGCGTTGACCTGTCTGGCGAATGATATTGACTATGCCCAAATCTTTTCATATCAACTCAAATCAAAAGGCGAGGCTGGAGATCTATTACTTGCGTTGTCTGGCAGGGAAAATTGCCAAACGTCGTTCAAGCACCAAAGGTTGGAAATCAATTGAATATGGAGATATTTGCAATGCTGGGCTTTGATGGCGGTGTCTGTTTAGATTTAGCCCAACCAGCTATCCATTTTCCCGTGAATGATATGCAATTGGCTGAGCATTTACAGTTAATCTCGGGACACATGGGCATGCAGTGTCTTGCGCTGGAGACTTAGGAAAACTCGTGCTAAAGACAGATGGAGAAATTGTGAAACAGGGTCAAGTTCCTTCCACGACGTATCGGTGTCGTTGTTTTCTGAATAGAGTAGTTGCTAAAGAGTGAAACCGTGAAAGTTCTTCGGTTCCTTGCGCATCATAGCTTGAATCGTCTTTCCGAAAATGAGAAAGAAGGATTCAAAATCGCGTTCCGCTATTTGCTCCAAAGGCAAGGGATGCTTACGTTCATGTTGCTAACTGGCATCCTTGCGGCAGGGTTTGAAGGAGGGACACTCGGATTGCTAGGCCTTGCGGTTAGTGTTCTTAGCGGCGAGCCAGGAGTCCTCGGTGTTGATCAATCGGGATTTATCGAAAACATCATCACCTACGCAAAGCTTTATGCGTCAAGTGCAGCGGGGCTTTTTCTTTTCTTAATTGGATTGGCGGTAGTCGCGCAGATTCTGAAGAGCCTGCTGGTTTATATCAGCACGGTGGCTCAAATCAATTTAGCTTATGGTCTCCAAGGACATGCTCAAGATCGGGCAACCCATTTCGCAATGACATTAAGTTATTCCGAGATTACTGAATATCCCGCGGGGAAATTAGTCTC
>CEUY01047004.1_pt1 | contig 10917 bp, 8 predicted proteins | sample 361481 | NCBI WGS metagenome assembly CEUY01 (sample SAMEA2622737, study PRJEB7988) | marine metagenome | isolation source: saline water (ENVO:00002010), including
TGCAGTTTTTGATAGATGTTTTCTACCACCACAACAGAGCCATCCACTAGCATGCCTATTGCTACCGCGATGCCACCTAGCGACATAAGGTTGGCTGAGATGCCCAGCATGCTGAGTACCGACAGCGCTAAGCCAATCGACACCGGAATCGACAGCAATACCAGCAAGGTAGCACGGACACTCATTAAAAATAGCGCAAGCACAATGACAATAAACACAAAGGCCAGCAACAGCGCCTGCACCACAGTATTGACCGCTTGTTTTATCAGCGCCGCCTGATCGTAGTAGGGTTCAAAATGAACACCTTTAGGCAAGGCCTGCTGGATTAGGTCGATTCGCGCGTTGATGCCTTCAATAGTGGCGTTTGTGTTGGCGCCCATGCGTTTAAGTACAACCCCAGACACCACTTCACCCCGGGATGCGACGGAACCGTTTTCCTCCCGCACTGACATCGTTACCGCGCCCTGACGAATCTCTGCGCCCAGCTCAACGGCGGCGACATCACCGATGGTTACGATGCCACTGCCCTCGGTAGTCAGCGGTATCTGCTTAATCTGCGTGAGTGCTTCTGCACCGGACGCCAGCCAGCCTGCACCGCGGATCACCAGTTGTTCGGGTCCGCGATCGAGATACCAGCCACCCGCATTGTTATTGTTGCGGGCCAGCGCATCCATCACGTCCTGCTGAGTCAGGTTGTACGACAGCAGTCGATTGGGGTACAGATTGACCTGATACTGCTTAACCTTCCCGCCAAACGACAGCACATCGGTGATCCCGTCTACCGGCATCAGTAACAACTTTATCAGGTAGTCATTCAGACTACGCAGTGCCATCGCATCGTAGCCTGAATCCGACTCAGCGATTAGCAAATACTGATACACCTGGCCAAGGCCAGAGGTATTGGGGCCAATTTCGGGCATACCGATACCATCGGGGATCATCTCTGACGCCACTTGCAGGCGCTCGAATACCAGTTGCCTGGCAAAATAGATGTCAGTGCCTTCCTTGAACACCACGGTAATGCCAGATAAGCCGGTTTTTGAAATCGAGCGCACCTCTTCAACATCAGGCAGAGCGTACATGACCGCCTCAATGGGGTAGGTAATCAGTTGCTCCACTTCTTCAGCGGCTAGGCCCGGCGCTTCGGTGTTGATCGCCACCTGAATGTTGGTCACATCCGGAAACGCATCGAGGTTGAGTTTCGGGATCATCAATGCGGCAAAAACACCCAGTCCCACCAATACGCAGAGCACCATAAATCGCAGCCGCACGGCGGCTTCAATCAGGTTTGAAAACATAGTTATCTCCTGACCGACAATTAATGGTTGTGCGGATCGAATCCGCCTTTGGCAATTTCCGATGCCACAAAGAAAGCACCACGGCTCACATACCGCACATTTGCTTCAACACCACTGATTTGTTGCCATTTGCCATAGCGATTACCCAGTTGCACGACTTTGGGTACCAGTTCGCCGTCTTCGTCTACAATGTATACCTGCCAATCTCCATTGGCGTCGCGCATCAGGGCGCTTTCCTGCACAGCCAGTACGTTTAATGCCTGCTGGCCACTAAAATACACGTCGGCAAACATACCCGAGTGAAACTTGTGTGCCTCGTTGTTCAGGTTCAAACGGACGGTTCGCGTTCTACTGACCGGATCGATAGTGTGGGATTCCTGCGTAACCGTGGCCGTTGCGGCAATATCACCCACCACCACACTGGCGGTATGCCCTGCGGCCAGGTGTAAATCATTGTGCGCAGGCAGCCTGGCTTCTACCCAGAGTTGCGATTCATCGGAGACCAGCATAAGTGCCTGTCCAGGTGCGATTTGCTGCCCCTGATTAAAATCGTCTGTCATTACCACGCCCGCAGATTGGGCCACCAGCGTATACTCGCCCAGCGGATAGTCCGGAGTTTCAGCGATTTTATTGATAGTATTAAGGGATAACCCAAACGCCTGCAAACGGCGTGACGCGGCCTGATAGTCATTGCGCGCGGCCACGTAACGTTTTTCGCCAACAGCGGCTTGCCCCAATTTGCGGATACGCTGCCATTCCACAGCGGCGGTTTGCAACTCGCTTTGCGCGGTGATCATGTCTTCGCTGAACAACGACACCAATGGCTGATCTTGCTTTACCTGCTCACCAAGCGCGGCGTGACGCTTCACAACTACCGAGCTTACTCGCGGCGACACGATGTAGCTTTGATAACCGTTAGCTTTGATTTCACCCGGCGCATACACAGACTCACTTAGGCTAAGTGGTTCCAGCGTGTCCAGGTGAATATCAGCCATGGCCACTTGCTCACCAGAAAGACTTACGCCGCCGTGTTCTTCGTGTTCTTCGTGTTCTTCGTGTTCTTCGTGTTCTTCGTGTTCTTCAGTATGTTGCTCAGGTTTGGTCTGCACATCATGCTTTTCATGAACATCGTGATTGTGTTCATGTGACTGCTCATTGCTCACTGCGCTTGCAGCTTCCACTTGCCAAGCCAGCAGTACGCTCAAAAAAATGTATTTTTTGAAATAAAGAAAAGTCATGGATTACTCCTTGTCGGCCAGCGCACTGATATGTGCCACTAGCCCCGCGCTCTGGCGCAAATAGTCGATGTAGGTCAGTTGAAACTGATAAGTAAGGGTTAGCGCGGCCTGCTGACCACTCAATAACTGATTGAGCTGAGACTGGTAGTCGTCAAACGCCAGATCGCCTGCTGCAAACCGTTCGCTGAGCACCTTGGTTTGCTCGGTAAAGTCACCGCTATCAATTTGCTGCCAGATGCGATGCCGTTCGCCTAGTTGCAACATCTGTTGGTAGGTTGACGAGATAGATTCACGCACAGCCACCACCTCTGCTTTTAGTTGCTGTTCGCTGGCTAATGCGCGCTGTTTTGCCGCTTCGGTGACATCACTGAAATCGTTGCGAACGTTCAGAGGCACCGACATCGACAATGACAGCAGCGGCTCTCCAGCCTGACGTCCTACCCCAAACCCAACCGTGGGCACCGGCTTGTTGCTAATGCGCTGGACATCCACCTCATTGGACGCAATCAACCAGTTCAGATGAGCGTATCGCAGGGAAGGCAGCTGTTGGATCTGCGTGGGCGGCAACAAAGAAAGTGTGGGTGTCCAGAAATGTGGGCTGATAGGCGTTTCCAGGCCGGCTTGGCTCAGTATGGCCAATACGTCTTGTTTTGCCTGTTGCCGGGTAGTCAGCCATTCACTTTCAGCGACCATCGCCTCAGCAATGGCCGACTTCGCAATGGCCAGCGACATAGCTGACACTTCGCCCGTCACCACTTTTTTCTCGATAATCTGAAGCAATTCAATGGATTGCTCAACACGCTGCGTGGCGATAGTGTATTGCTTTTCGGCATACAAAAACGCTATTTGAGATCTAAGTGCTTCAGCGGTCATTTCTGTTCTGGCTAATGCCAGAGCCAGACGGCTTTGTTCGGACAGCAGCTCACCGGTTCGGGTTTGTGAGGACTGGACATCGTGCCAGTCAAACTGACTGGATAGCCCAATCTGATAGTTGATTTCGCTGCCTTCGCGTTCCAGGCTGGTATCCAGCGATGGGTTATAAAGTGGCCTTGCGAGGGCCGATGCCTGATACCCGCTCGCCTGAACATCGTGCTATAACGCCTGAATAGAAGGGTGGGTGTCTACTTTTTGCAGCAACCAATTGGCCCACTGCTTTGATTGCGCGTATGCGCCTGTGCTCAGCGTGATAACACACGCCGCACAAATGTATTTGTACAACATAGTAATGTCTCGTTTAACGTTGTGGCTCACTGCTTCGTGGCAGTGCTACGAAAAATTCCGCTGCGTTAAACGATTGGGGGGCGTAACAAATTGCGCTGGTAACCAGTGTGCAGGTTAGCGTAAAACTCAGGCTGTAACCCTTTGAATGCACTCAGTCCTGAGTGAGTTAGGACAACCGGCAGGTAGACGTGATGCGCGCCATGACAATGGCAGCAATGATGGCAATCGAAGTCAGCAGACGTACCCGCTGTTACTGCTTCAGACTGCCCGGCTTCATCAGGCTGTGATTCAACGTCAATCGCAGATTCAGACTGGTGCTCATGATGTTCGAAACTGACGTGTTCGGTTCCGGCCTGATGTGAGGCATGGTTATCAAAGGCAGCACTGGATGCCTGCGTGGCGAATGCCAACAGTATGCACAATACCCAGTGTTTCATTGCCCGTGTTACCAACAACGATCTCCTCACATTAATTAGGATTCAGGCTAACCGAAAGCCTGAGACGCCAGACTATATACCTGATAATCAGCGGCTTGCTCGGCTAGCCATTCGCCTTTGACCATTAAGCTTACCTCATCGACCTGCTGCAAACCAAGGTCAGTCAACCAGCTTTTCAGGTCACTGGCATGTTCGGTAAGATCAAAACGCACAAAGCCTTTAGCCTGATGAAGTAACGCTGCCGCCAAAGCCTTTGCCACATCAGCATCACTGGCGACGACAGGTCCAATAGTTTCACCTCGTCCACTCTCGCGAATAAAGGCATAGCCCTGTGATTGGCCATTTTGGGAGGCAATAACACACTTGCCTCGCGCCACTAGAGCTTTGAGTAATGCACTGCGGTTGGCCTGAAAAGCCTGATTGTCCAATTCTATAACGGTAGACAGTGAACTCGCATCGACGTCTGTGATCTCGAATTCATCAGAAACGTCAGGCTGTGTAGTTAACTCACCCTGGACCTGGTAAATGGTACTTCTTGTGGTAAACCCACACTGTTCATAAAGACGCTTGCCGGCCACAGTAGCCACCAGCTGCAAATTGCGCTCGCCGGTTTGTTCCATCACGGTATTCATTAATGTACGGCCTAGTCCACGGCCTTGCATCGCATCGGGCACAACTACCAAACCAACTGTTGCACAGCCCAAATCGGAAGTAGTTGAGGCCTTGCCGGTTGCGTTGTTCAGCGCCGGGTAATCCCACCACAAAATACAGCCCACGATCTGAGGCGCAGATTGCGCGTTGTCTGAATCCAGATTAGCTTCAATAACGCTGCCATGCCCCAGTTCAAAGTGCAATTGCCAGTCAATCGACCTGTGGGGCCATTTGACTTGTTGGGTAAACGACAAGCACACCGGTAAATCGGCCTCGGTCATGCTACGAATCGACATTGCCATCTCAGACTTCACAAAACTGCCTTTTAAACTGTATTAATGGGTAAATAGTAACGGTGCAGCGCAAACATATGCTGCTGTAAATCCGCATTATTCGGTACGATCTTCTTTTTCGCTTAAATAATCTTCTGCCAGCGCAACCAGCAACTGAATGCCTGTAGCGAGTACATCATCATTGAAATCATAGTGGGGATGATGCAGCGGAATGGTAGGTTGTTCAGTCCCCTGACCTAACCAAATGTAGGCCCCCTCGCAGGCTTGCAACATGAACGCAAAATCTTCAGAGGTAAAAGCGGGCTCTGGGGCTAATTGGGCATTGCCCACACTGGCTGCGACGTCCAGCGCTTGTAATGCCGCCGATTCATGATTAATGGTGGCAGGGTAATAGCGATTGTAGTCCAGCGATATATCTGTACCGGTTGCCAGGGCCACGCCCTGAATCACCTGCCGAATGGCCTTTTCAACGGCATTCTGCACTTCCGGATCAAAGGTGCGAACCGTGCCGGTTAAGCCAACGCTACCCGGCAACACATTGTGCGAACTGCCACCTGAAATTTGGGTTACCGACAAGACTGCAGTCGAAGTGGGCGCAATCCGACGTGAGACAATGGTATGCAATTGGCACACTAACTCACTGGCGGCAAGAATAGCGTCAGGCGTTTGATGCGGCGCAGCGGCGTGCCCCCCTTTGCCCTGGACGCGAATACTGAATTTGTCGGCTGCCGCCATAATGGGGCCAGGTCTCGTTGCAATGGTCCCCGCCGGTAAATCCGGCCAGTTGTGCAGCGCATAAACGCGGTCACAAGGGAATCGTCCAAACAGCCCATCATCTATCATGGCTTTTGCGCCTGCTTCACCTTCTTCTGCTGGCTGAAAAATAAAGTGAACCGTGCCGTCGAACTGCTGTGTTTGCGCCAGGTATTGCGCAGCGCCAAGTAACATGGTGGTATGGCCGTCATGCCCGCAGCCGTGGAATACGCCGTCGTGGCAACTGGCATAAGGCAGTCCGGTTTCTTCCTGAATAGGCAGGGCGTCCATGTCAGCTCGCAGACCAATTGAGCGTGAGCCGTTACCGACTTTTAAGCTGGCAACCACACCGGTTTTGCCCACGCCGGTCGTTACCTTGAGTCCTGCTGCCGTCAAGGCCTCTGCCACTTTTCTCGCCGTGGCGACTTCTTTATAAGCCAACTCCGGATGCGCGTGAATATCGCGTCGAAAATCGATAAGCGGCTTAATTAACGCGTCAATATCGGAAAGCGTGCAGGAGGGCATAAAGGTATCCTTGTGGCTGTCATTGTGGCGAATCTGACTTTTACATCGGCCACTTTACATTAACCCATTTTAGCGCCATTCAAAAAGTGATATCGACTGCTTTACGCGCCGGCTTTTAATATAATTTGCCGTTCAGCCACGCAAAGCAGCAACCCATGCTGCAGTGGCCGCCCTATACTGTTCTACATTGCTCAGTAGGTTCCCGGCAGCGCGGTAATATGTGCTGTCGCAGTAAATTGTGCTGCATTCAGAATCAACGGAAACAGGAATACCATGACGCACCCGGTAGACGAGTTAAAAACCCTTGGCAGGCTGCAACAGGCCTACATAAACGGTCAATGGGTCACGCTCAGCTCAACGCGCTCGCATAACATTGTTAACCCTTCGGATGAAAGCCTGATTGGCGAACTCACGCTAGGCAGTGCTGACGATGCCGATACAGCCATACAAGCGGCGGCTGCCGCATTTCCAGACTGGAGTCAGACGTCGGTAAACGAGCGTTTAGCAATACTGGACGGCGTAATTGCACTTTTTGAAGCCCGCGCTGAACAACTAGCTCAAATCCTGTCTACCGAAATGGGCGCGCCGATCAATTATGCCCGAACCGCTCATGTACCGCTGGCCCTGGCTCATTTGCAGGTTGCCAGGGATAATTTGGCTAGCTATGAATTTACTCAGATGCGTGGCACTACCGCCATTGCGCGCGAGCCCATTGGTGTGGCGGGGTTGATCACACCCTGGAATTGGCCGCTGTATCAGATCACCGCCAAAGTCGGCCCGGCGATAGCTACGGGCTGCACGGTTGTGCTTAAGCCCAGTGAGCTTTCGCCACTCAGTGCGCTCGCTTTCGCCGACATTCTGCATGATGCCGGTGTGCCAGCAGGCGTATTTAATCTGTTGAACGGTGATGGCCCAGAAGTGGGCTCAGTGTTATCCAGCCACCCGCTTGTGGATATGGTATCGATTACCGGTTCAACCCGTGCTGGCATATCGGTAGCACAGGCTGCCGCGTCCACCGTTAAACGTGTTGCGCAAGAGTTAGGCGGCAAATCGCCGAACATAATTCTTCCCGATGCGGACCTGCAGGCCGCAATCGGACCAGGTGTTTTAGCCTGTATGCGCAACAATGGCCAGTCGTGCAGCGCCCCAACCCGCATGCTGGTACCACGAGAAAAGCTGGCAGAAGCAGAACAGTTAGCAATTGAAGCTGTAAATACTATTGTAATTGGCCGCTCAGACAATGAGACAGCCACACACGGCCCGTTAGCCAACCGCGCACAGTTCGAACGGGTACAGTTAATGATTGAAAAAGGACTCTCGGAAGACGCCAAATGCATTACCGGCGGGGTTGGCAGGCCAGAAGGATTTGAGACAGGCTTCTTTGTACGCCCTACCATTTTCAGTGACGTAACCAATGACATGGCGATTGCCCGCGAGGAGATCTTTGGCCCCGTGCTGTGCATGCTCCCCTACGATACGGTGGACGAAGCCGTCGCGATCGCCAATGACACCGTTTATGGCCTCGCTGCCCATGTGCAATCTAAGAATCTAAATGAAGCTCGCCGTGTAGCGCGCTTAATCCGCAGTGGCCAGGTGCACATTAACTACCCGGCCTGGGATGCCCACGCGCCATTCGGCGGTTACAAGCAGTCTGGTAGCGGCCGTGAGTTCGGCCTGGAAGGCTTTGAAGAATATCTGGAAACCAAAGCCATCGTTGGCTTTGGTGAAGCATAAACGTTTAGTTTGATAGTTGAAGGTACAGCATGACCCCGACGTTAAAGAAAATTGCCAGCAATGATCAATTGCCCTCACAGGCCGATGTCGTTGTTATTGGTGGCGGTATTATTGGTGCCTGTGCCAGCTATTTTCTGGCCAAACAAGGCTACTCGGTTGCTTTGATCGAGAAAGGGCTGGTGGGCGCTGAGCAGTCAAGCCGAAACTGGGGCTGGTGCCGTCAGCAAAATCGTGACGCACGTGAGCTTCCCACTTCGGGACTGGCTATGCGCCTGTGGGACGAGATGACCGAAGATTTGGGTCAGGACCTGGGTTTCCGCCGCTGCGGTTTACGCTATGCTACAGACGATCCGCAACAATTAGCAGAATGGGATAGCTGGCGCGACGTAGCCAGACAATTCAACGTTAACACCCGTATGTTAAGCGCCAAAGAAGCCAACGAGATGATCCCGGCCAACGGCCGCACCTGGCTGGGCGGAGTACACTCCATTGACGACGGCAAAGGTGAACCAGCCATCGCCGCGCCAATGATTGCCGAAGGTGCACGCCGTTTCGGCGCAACTATTCATCACCAACGGCAAAGTAGAGGCAGTCATCACCGAAAAAGGCACCATTCGCACCCAGCGTGTGTTGTGTGCAGCTGGCGCCTGGGCGTCAACGTTTTGCAGCCATCACGGTATTCGCTTCCCTCAGGCTAGCGTAAGACAAACCGCCTTTCGTTCCAAACCTATTGAGAATATCGGTGAGGCCATTTACACCTCTGGCGTAGCCCTCACCCGCCGTTTAGACGGCAGCTATACCGTAGCGCTAAGTGGCACAGCATTGCTGGAATTTACCCCGCAGGGTATTCGCTTTGCCAAAGAGTTCATGCCGATGTTTATGAAGCGCATTAAGGCGGTACAGGTCAACCTGGGAAGCTCGTTCTTCAAAGGCCCTGAAGCCATTAACCGCTGGAAAAATACCGGCCCCTCGCCCATGGAAGCCATGCGGATATTAAACCCTGATCCGCACGGTAAGAATATTAAGCAAACACTTCACGCCGTACGTAGCCTGTTTCCGGCACTTAAGGATATCGAAATTGCCGAAAGTTGGGGCAGTTACGTAGACTGCACGCCAGATGCCGTGCCGGTTATGTCTGCTGTTGACGATGTCGAGGGATTCTATTTGGCGGCAGGCTGCTCAGGCCATGGTTTTGGTTTAGGCCCGGGTTTGGCCAAGGTTGCGGCGGATTTAGTGGTTAACAACACACCACTTATCGATGCCACGCCATTCAACCTGTCGCGCCTGAACGACGGCTCTAAAATCGAAGTCGGCGCCATCTAAACACACCACAAGTACCGTGTTCTCCTCAAAGCGGTCTGTGTTCTGAAAAGACGCCGACCGCTTTTTTTGCACCCCAATTTGTGGACACCCACACTTTTTGGGACACACACCTTTTTTGAGACACCCATGTTTTTTCACAGTTAGAAAAACAATGAAAAAGGTGGGTGTCCACAAATTCAGAGCCGTAGCATGTGGCAGGCGATTTGTGTTATACCAACGCAATCGGATTTAAAATCAAGGTATTAGACATGGATAGGTTTATCGCAGGGCATTTTTCGTTTGAATTAAAAAGGTGGGTGTCCAGAAATTGTTCCAGAAAGGTCAGGCGCATGCTCGCGGCGGCTGTCTTGTTGTCATTGCCTGTTTCCGGCGCCTTAGCAGAAGTACAACTCATACCCGAAGGCGCACTGTCAGCCAAAGCATTAGCCAGCTTACCTCATGCGCCACAGGTGACGCACCATACGGTATATAAGGGTGAACCTGGTGCCAAATACAATCATGGCGCGGTAATGATTACTCACAAGGGGCGCTATTTCATGCAATGGCAAAGTTCTGCTCAGGATGAAGATGCGCCCGACACCCAGGTTTTATATGCCATAAGTGAAGACGGCGAACATTGGTATAATCCACGCGTAATGGCAAGTTCCGGCAATGGCAGTCTTATCACTAATGGCGGATGGTGGTCGGATGGCGATACCCTGGTAGCCTACTTCAATGTCTGGCCGAACAAGCAGCTCCAAACGCCCGGGTATGTTCTTTACACCACCTCTACCGACGGACTAATCTGGCAACCGGCTAAACATCTTAAAATGGCCGATGGCACTGACGTTAACGGTATCATTGAACAAGACCTGCACACCACGCCCAGCGGCAGAATACTGACTACCCTGCATCGTTACCCGGGTTTAATCGCAACCCCCATGTACACTGATAATCCCTCTGGCACAGATGAGTGGAACCTTGGAAAGCTTCCGCACCTGCCGTTTGAAGGGAAAACCAGTCGGGAAATTGAGCCTGCCTGGTTCAGCACGAACAATCAGCTAACCATGGTGTTTCGCGATCAGGCATCCAGTTTTCGCGTACTAACGTCTACCAGCAATGATGACGGAGAGCATTGGAGCCAGCCCGAGATCACCAATATGCCCGACGCCAGAGCTAAATTAAGTGCGGGAAATCTGCCCAATGGCGTGGCCTTTATCGTAAATTGCCCAAGCGGCAGTAAAACCCGAATGCCACTGGTACTGAGCCTGAGTGACAACGGCAGCTCCTTTAACCGGTTTTTTATGTTGCGAAACGAAGCTTCCAATATTCCCACGCGCTATGAAGGCAAATACAAGCGGGTGGGATTTAGCTATCCAAAAAGCTGGGTTACCGAGGACGCACTTTACGTTGCGTACGCAGAAAACAAAGAAGATATTGTGGTTACCAAAGTGCCGTTAAGCGC
>CEUY01163938.1_pt1 | contig 10909 bp, 8 predicted proteins | sample 361481 | NCBI WGS metagenome assembly CEUY01 (sample SAMEA2622737, study PRJEB7988) | marine metagenome | isolation source: saline water (ENVO:00002010), including
ATGTAGCTGATTAGGATTGCAGCTTCACCCGGAGGGATGGGGTTTGTTAAAGCAAAACCGCTATCGATCTCCAAGACATTTCCGTTGGGTAATTCCGACTCGATAGTAAGATCCGTAAACCCTAGCGGTAGATTGAAGCGAAGCAGGTCGAGTCCTGTGAGATTAGGGTTCGATAGGTCTGGTACCCAAACTTTATCTCCTAGATTATCGACATTAATTACAGTTAGTACGCCTGCATGGCGGTTGCGAGCATCTAGTGTCGGGATCATCATCACGTAGGAATTGATCGTGATGTTCTCAAGCGATGGTGTATCTTCATAGATGGTAATTTGGACGTCTTGCCAGTTTTCGACGGTTGCCATGTCGACATAGGGTGTATAAGAATCCGTGCTAACAACTAATCGGTATTCAGAATCAATGCCTGACTTTAGATTGGTGAATACAAAATTTCCGCCAAGATCAATATTTGTGGTTTCCTGCTCGATTATTCTATTGTTAGCAATATCGATAGACATCAACATCACCTCGATATTAGCGGGTATGATTCCACCCGCGGTTCCATTTATTACTTTGCCTCCTATGAATTCTGATTGATCCTGTGCATTAACTGTTTGTAAATTATTCAGAAAAAGAGCGATTGTAAGAGTAAATATCACGGAAAAAGTTAATGCACTTTTGATCGTTAAATTCGATGTAAATCTTGAAATGCAAGTGCTTCTGCTGTAAAAAAAAGGGCGTTTCATTACGATAAATCTCCACCCTCGGGTGGCTGGTTAGTGCGCTGGCGCAGCATTGAAATTTCTTTTTCGAGTTCGTCCTTTATTTGTGAATCTGTCAATGTAAAAGATGTTTCTTGCTCGAGGATTTGTGCTGCTGCTAATCTCAATTGATTTCGCTGTGACAAGTAGTCTTTTTCGGTTAGGTCACCCGAGATAAAATCAGATCTAACATCGTTAATTTTTCGATATATTTGGAGTCGCTCAGCTCGAAGTTTTTCCTTTCTTATGAATGAGTCCGAAACCAGTCGATATCGTTTTTTGCCGAAAAACGGATATACGATGACTGTAATTGTCACTATAGCTAAAACCATTCCTAGGGCAATTGTCATCAAAATTTCCCTTATGATTCTGCCGGTGATTGTTTTGTATTTTTTTTAGCTGGTCTTGTTTCGACAGCGGGTTGTGGCCATAAAGCAATCATGGTGCCAATAATGAATAAAGGACCTGAAGCCCATAGCCACCAAGCTAAAGGGTTAATGCTTACGGCTAGTGAGACGCGCCCATCATTTAGAAAGTCACGAGGTATTACATAAAGGTCTTCAATGAATGTTGATCTAATCCCAGATCTAACGGAAGCCATGTTGAAGTCTAGATAGAAGCCATGCCAGGGTTTTATTGTGTCGATGAGCTTATCGTTTTTTCGCCGTGTGCTGTCTTCTAGTGTGAATCCGTTGGAACCCTGTGAAAGTGCTAAATCGAATTCATATGCGTAGTCGGAGGGTTCTATTTTATAGATAGATATCTCTGCCCACTGAGCGACCCTGTCAGGTCGGCTATCATCTCCGCGATCAATGTATTGAATCCGGTAGTTGTCTATGACTAAGCTTTCGCCTAGGCTGATTGCTCCATCAGTTCGCTGCTGGTAAAAATTTGTGCCTATGATCCCAAGTCCGATCATCAATATGGAAATGTGAACGATGTATCCACCGTGTCTTGGTCGGTTTCCGTTTACAAGTCGCCACCAAGCCAAAGCCCAATTATCCCCATTACGATGCCGAGCATATGATCCTCTCCACCACTCTTCTAGAATTGAAGCGGCTACAAAACCAACTACTCCGAAAGCGAAAATTGCAACGGGTCTTTGAATTCCAGCTATTACTAAAAAGGTAATTATTAAGAGTAGCGCCGCTGTGGGCCAGATAAACCATTGCTTCAGAGATCTGGCTGATGCTTTACGCCATGGTAGTAGTGGACCAACTCCCATCATCATAACGATGCCAAGTAATACTGGGCCATTGGCACGATCAAAATACGGTGCGGAAACCGTCACAGAGACATCTCTTGCGAAGTCAGAGAAAAGCGGGAAGAGCACACCCCATAAAGTGATTGCCATTACTGATAGAAATAGAAAATTGTTTACGAGAAAAGAAGCCTCTCGCGACATAAAGGATTCCATGTTCCGATCAGATTTGAGGGCAGGCATTCTCCATAAGAACAGGGCGAATGCAAATACAAGGCTGGCAAGCATGAAAGAAAGAAAAATCATTCCAAGCGTTGATGCTGCGAAAGAGTGAACACTTACAACTGGACCACCACGGTTTATGAACATTCCAAGTTGGGCCAATACAAAGGCAATGTTTAATAGTGCTACGTTCCACATTCTGAACATGCCTCGTCGTTTTTGAACCATGATTGAGTGGATAAATGCCGTCATAACTAGCCATGGCATTAGTGCGACGTTTTCGATTGGATCCCATGCCCAGTAACCACCCCACCCTAGGATGGTGTATGCCCACCAGGCCCCTAGCAGCATTCCGATGCCTAAAACTCCCCATGCTATGATGGCCGAGACTCGTGCGACGTCGACCCAATCGTCTCCAAAATTACCAGCGATTAATGCTCCTGATACGAATGCAAATGGCACGGTTATGGCTATTAATCCACCCATCAGTAACGGTGGGTGGCTAAACATACCAGGATGAGTGAGTAGAGGGTTAATTCCTCTACCATCCTCAGGTACGTTTTCCATAAGTTCGAATGGACTGGCTGACAAGGTTAAAACCGCGAAATAAAACAATTGAATCACTGCAAGAATCGCAATTGTCCATGGCATACTTCGCTCCAACCGTGTGGGTGCAACCCATATCGATATCGATGAAATCACCGTTAGTATGAGGAGGATGTAAAGCAGTGATCCTTCGTTGCCTGCGTAAAAGGCAACCCACACAAAAGCTCTATCCATGAGTGTGTTTGAGTGATTAGCTACATACTCAATAGAAAAATCGTTTTCTGCGAAAGCAAAAATCAGTGTCCCAGAAGCTACGGCAGCGCAAAGAGCAGTCATGTAAATTGAGCGTCTAGCGCTTACAATCAGCTCTGCTATTCGCATTTTCTCACCAAGTACAGAAGCGGCTGCAGCGTAACAGCTAACAACAAGTCCGAGTAGCAGGGCCATTGCTCCGAGATCTGCCACTAATTTTCCTCCTCATCTTCTTTTTCTTGTTTCGCTTGAATAGTTGAATCTTTTTTAATGCCTAGATCCTTATCTACGCGATCTAGGTATTCGCTCAAGTCCGTGTGTTTTATAGAGATATTTCCCGTAGAACTGGACTTAGGCTCATTATTTAATACGGAACTTTTCATATGCTTTATTGTGTACAGGGCTATTCCAAGTGCAGCGGTAACAATTAAAGCAGGGAAGATCCATGCCAACATGTTGAAACCCTTGCCCGTTGGTGCAGCCAAGATTTCCTCACCATATCTGTCAGAGAAATAGTCTAGGATTTCGGCGTTGGTATTGCCTTCTTGCAGTAAATTTGTGACTTTAAGACGCATGTCGACAGCAATTTGAGCGTTGGAACCATCGATTGTTTGACCATCACACACTGGACACATTAATTCACCCGACAGTTGGTACGCTCTCTGTTCTAGACTTATGTCTTCTTCGCGTACGCATGCTTCGGTAACGATAGCGGACATGATTGTGAATAGAACTAACACGGTAACCCTCACTCGGTATGGGAACGTGTGAGTTGCGATCATCGTGAAAAGAAACCGAGATGACATATACATACTTTACCCGTGCAAAAGCCCTTGATCTCGCACCTATATAACAGATTGATCCGTCTTTGGATTGTTCTGCAATTCACTGGTACTTGTTGTGTTTTGAGCGAAGGCTTTATTTACTGAGACCAGCGTTATCGTCGAAGATGTATTTCACAATGTCTCTGATGTCTTCTTCAGCTAGAAGACTTCCAAACTGAGGCATTACTGGTCCGTTCCAACCTGATACAAATGAGAACATTACGTCTGGGTCATTCAAACGGTTTGCTGCCGAGTCAACTAAATTGGGCGGAGACTTATAAGGCTCTCCGTTTTTAGTTGCATAAAAACTGCTTTCTGACGTGATGTGCCTTACGGCTTTACCATCGCCAAGCCCGGATTCTCCATGGCAAACAGCACAGTTGACGCGGTAAAGATGCCCTGCGACAACTGGGTCATATGTGCGTTCCTGTTTGTCCGGGACCCTTAGAATTTCATCGGTACTTACATCACTCTGATAAGCCACAGCAGCTGCGGGTGGGGCGAGTCGTGGTGGTTCCTGAGCCTTGTAAGCCTGTGAATAGTGCATTTCAGAGAAGGTTTCCACAGGATAAGTGTTTGATTCCTGAACTGCACAAGCAGCCGTAGCCAAGCTAATGATAGCCAAGGCTCCTATCATTGGCACTAAGCGATTTATTAGTATTGGTTTTATAGGCGCTGCGAACATATTCATTACGCGTGCTTGATCTCCAGGGCTCCTGCCTTATTTAGCACGTTTTCTGCATCGGCAACTTTTGACTCGTCGTCAAATGTGATAACCACGCCGATCCAACCTTCAGTTATTCGGGTGTCGTAAACTCCCGGCTTTAGATTTGGCAGTCGAGACTCGAAGATGATTCCAATCACAGTTGCGATCACACCCGCGAGCATAGTCATTTCGTACATGATGATTAGCATAGCGAAGATGGATAGGATGGGTTTACCTCCAGTTACCATCGGGTACGCTAGCTGAGTCGCAGCCGTCAGGAAGATTGACAACGTAAAACCAATTATTGCCCCAAAAGCAGGAAAACGGAACAGTCTATGCTGCGGTACGTGTTCACCAAAGGCACCTTCAGGGTAAGGAGTGCCAGTCAGCACATCAAATGTGCCCAGTTCGAATCCAGCCTCTTTCAGTCCGTCCATCGCATCTGCGGCGGGTTCGGGCTGCTGAAACAGGCCAAGAATACTTGTAGTCATCAGAAGATCCTTTATTCAGCTTCCCTAACGATCGCCGGAACCTTTGCCCGGCCAATCATTACATCATCAGTAAATACTTGGCTCTCTTTTTGCTCGAATAGTGGTACGAGTGGGAAGAACCTAGAAAACAACAACATGAGGAATGTAACCCATGCGAACGACCATACAAGTATCGTCCACTCTACTGCACTTGGGCGATATGCCTCCCATGTGTATACGAATGGCGTCCTACGTGCCAGACCGGGCACGATAATCAGGAATCTTTCGAGCCACATGCCTATGTTGACAAGAATTGAAGTCCAGAACATTAACGCGATGTTGGTCCTAACTCTTTTGAACAACCACATAGGAACTGGGATTAGATATCCAGTCAACAGGAATATTATGAATAATAAATTCCATGGCCAGGTCAAAATTTGCATTTCACGCAAAGCGATTTCAGGAGCGTCTTGCCCATAAAGAGCAAAGATAAGTTCGAGAAAAGTAAAGCCGAGCCAACCTGTCGCAACAACGATGAGCAATCTGGCCAAAGCATCAAAATGTTCGGGCCTAATGAAGTCATCCCAACCCCATAGCCAACGCATAAGAGCCATCATTGTCACTACGGCCGATACACCGGAGTGTACTGCACCAATAACGAAGTAAGGTGCAAATATGGTTGAGTGCCAGCCTTCGACTGCTGAAGCTACAGCAAAGTCCCATGAAACTATCGAGTGCACAGACACGAAAATAGGCAGCATGAGCGCCGATAGGAGAATTCCACCAACGGTCTGCATCTTCCATTGCCTAGGGTTTCCTCTCCAGCCAAGAGCCAACACCGTGTACATTGCATTCTTCCAACCGGTTGTTCTGTCCCGGAGGTTGCCAAGATCAGGCAAAAGAGCAACGTATAGGAATAATGTTGACCCGGTTAGATATGTGCTAATCGCTACCGGGTCCATGATTAGTGGGGATCGGATGTTTGGATAAATTCCGCGAGCAAAATCATATGGAAGAATCCAGTAAGCGATTCGCCAAGGTCGCCCAGCGTGAATCAAGGGGAATACCAGCGCCGTTAAAAGTGAGAATACTGTTAGTAGTTCAGCAGCTCGTGTTACTGGCCTGCGCCATTCAGCTTGTGTAAGCCGAAGAATGGCTGAAATCATGATTCCGGCGTGCGATATACCAACCCAGAAAACGAATGTTGTGATGAATAATCCCCAGTAAACTGGTCGTGCTAGTCCAGTAACTCCAAGACCTTTGTTAATCATTGTGGCTATTACGAATAAACCAAGAATTACAGCGATGCCTAAAATAGCCACCGTTGGAGCCCACCACTTGGGCGTGTCAAGTTGACCGTTTAGTAGTTTACGGTTGGTATATACCTGATCTAGTTCTCGTCGCTGTTGCATTTCTTAGTCAGTTACCTATATACGTCAGTTTAGGTTAGATTACTATTTGGTTAATCCGGTTTTGCCACAAGAGTAGCGTGGCCTCGAACATACCTTATTGGTTTTGCGAGTAGGTTGAATTCTTGTACCTGCCAAACAGACAGTACTGGTATAACACGGGTCACTAGCATAATTAACATGGCAGCCAATGAAATGCCACCAATAATAATTAGAATGTCATATACGTTAGGAAAATAAGTTTCCGGTATGACTTTAAGCCATTTTTGATGAATTTGATCTTGCGGAACAGACCACGCTGAAACGAAATATCTTATTCGGTCAAGCATCAGCCCGATCAGTATGATGAAAGCTCCGACAACCATTGCCGTAGTACCGCGTCTTACTCGGTTCCAAATCAGAATCCACCATGGTATGAACCATATTAGTATTGCACCGGCGATGAAGGCGTATACCATCGGACCGCGGATCAAAAGATCTAATGTCGCTATATCGTTAGCTGATCGACCATACCAGAAAACTATAAATGACGAGTAGAAGAAGTATACCCATAATAGCGTTAGAGCAAATAATAGCCGACTAAGTGACCAGAATGCATCTAGGTGTACAAATTTTTCCAGATTCATCCACTTTCTTGAAAAGTACAAAGCTATCACTATAGCCGCTACGCCTCCTTGGAATGAAGATATAGTCAGCGACATTGGGTAGATCGCATCTCTTGATCCTGGGATTACGCTCTGACCATAGTCCGTCGAAATAAGGAATGTAACAAAGACCAATATGAGGAAATAGAACGTACCAAACATTCCAATCCTCATCCGTAACGTTCGCCACTGAATGTCAGTTCCGACCCATCCTCGGGCGAGCCGTTTGCCCCATCGCTGTCTCCAACCAGTCGAATGGTCACGCATGGAAGCGAAATCAGGTATCGCTGCTGAATAGAACAGCATTAGACCGGTGATGAAAAGTAGCAATAGACCGATTACAGACCATATGTGAGGAGCGTAATCTGGTGCTTCGAACCAGATAGATCGTCGGCGCGTTCCTTCATATACAAGTGGTGGTAGTAGCGCGACAAGTGGTATCAACATAATGATAGTTACTAGGCTGCCAAAAGAGAACATGGCTGCAAGCCTGGTAATTGGTCGAACCCAGTTGGCTTTGGCCATTACAGGTGCCATCGCCACCATCGGGGCTCCACCGCAAACTGCAAGAAGGAAAGAAACTAAAGAAGCCACGTAACCCCATTTGGTACTGTCGTCACCTTGGTCAATCCACTTGAGGATCAAAGAAACGATTCCGATAATACCAAGTATGCCAAGAATCCATACAATAGTTTTGAACCTGGCACTTGCATTGGTGGTGCTCGCTATCAGTTCTTTAGCTACAACGTTCGCATCCACGTTAGGTGGCGGTGCGTGGTGGTCGGATTCGTGTGCTACAGCTTCACTAGCCATGCGATGCATGTTCTCCTGTGCCAACTTTTTTGTCAGCATCGATCTTTGCTAGGTAAATAACGTTAGGGTCGGTTCCAAACTGATCTAGAAGAGTGTAGTGGCGCTTGTCTTTTTTCATTTTTGAGACTTTACTGTCTGGGTCGTTGAAATTACCGAAGTTTAGTGCACTAGTTGGGCAAGCAGCTGAGCACGCAGTTTGAATTTCGCCATCGGCAACTTCGCGCCCTTCGCTTCGAGCGTTGCGAGATCCGCGGCGAATCCGATGTACACAGAAACTGCATTTTTCCATGATTCCGCGGCTTCTAATGGTTACATCAGGATTCAGATGGTTTCTTAGAGACTCCGGCCAGACAGGCTCCCAATAGTTGAAGAATCGGACAATATATGGGCAACTATTTGCGCAGTAGCGAGTGCCTACACAACGGTTATAGACTTGGATATTCATCCCTTCAGCATTGTGGTAGGTTGCGTAGACAGGACAAACCGGCTCACATGGTGCATTCTCACAATGTTGACACATGATTGGAATAAACCGAGCTTTGGCATCAGGGAAGTCGCCTTCCCAGTATCGCTCAACACGAATCCAAGAAATGGTCCTTGCACGTTCTACACGATCTTGTGTGTTGATTGGAATATTGTTTTCTGCTTGGCAAGCTATTACACACGCATTACAGCCGATGCATTTGTCAACATCAACGACCATACCCCAGTTGTGGGAGCCAAATTCTGCTGTAGTCATTGCGTTATTACTCCCAAGTAGATATCACGTAGGCCTTTCACCTGTAAATTAGTCATGTGATCCAGCCCCCTTATCTTTACCAAGGAATTGCTTCTGATATTCGTGGTGATTTTCTTCCTGGGCATGTTCAGCTGTCTCGCCAATACCAACTACTAGGACTGGTACTCCTGGTTCAACAGGTCGGGATTCTACATTACCTTCAAATTTTGGCACTTTAACCCTGCGACCTCTACGCTGGACTTTTACTTTAGTAGCTGCCCATGCTAACGCACCTGTAATGTCATCCTTTTCGTCTACCAGAATAGAGAGGGCGTTTGCTCCTCGGTGTTCGGCGTATCTGCCACTATGATGATGACCCTGCCCAATTGGTATGCCAATCACCCCTGGGCGCACACCTGGATGTGGATATGCTAATACTTCAATTTCACCTGAAGTCGACCTAATTAATAAAACATCACCTTCGCGGATTCCAAGTGTCTGTGCTTGGGTGCTGTTGATTTCAGCCCAAGTTGACCATGAAGCTGATGATATTGGGTCAGGTGTTTGTTGAGCCCATGGCGATGCTGCGAGTCGCCCGTCGTATAAAGAGTTAGAGTGAAACGGAACTAGGTGAAAGTCAGTCCCTTCACCTAGTGTCTCAGTGGCGGAATATTCAGCGCTTTTGGGCGAAGCTTCAATTCTTCCGACATTACTAGATGCATTCTCTTTGGTGTCCCACCAGCCTCCCCGTTGGAGAACTCCGTTAGTAAATAGCGCTGATGATGAAGCTGAAACAGAACCTCTATCGGTTGAATAAAGATCTCCAAGAGCCTTTCGGACGACGCTTTCCATATTTCGTCCATAAGATCCATCTGACATCGCTAGAAGAACGTCTCCAAAACCACGGGCGTCACTAAGTATCCCGGACCCATCTCTAGAAATGGTTGGCCCAACCACTGGCTGTTGAGTTCCTACAACTTGGTAGCCAGGACCTGGCTCTGGTATCTCTGTTCCCCATGACTCAAGAAATGTTTTTTCGGGCAGAACCAAGTCAGCGTAATCCATAGTGTCATTATGAACCGCACCGAAAGCAATCACATTCGGTACGTTTGCCAGCGCTTCCTGAACTGCGACTGAATTTGGCATTCCGTGTACGATATCTGTGCCGCGTATGATCACAGTTTCGACGTTACCTGCTCTCCAATTAGCAAGTTCTTGTTCCCAATCTGAGAATGAGTCACCTGTTGCAGATGCGGTGACTCCCTCTAATGCAGAATCTGGATTTGCTACAACGCCGCCTTTCGAATCTACGGCCCCAATTAGAATATTTAGTGCATATATGGCGCCAAGGTTGAAACTGCCATTTGTATGTGCGCCTGCCGAGCCGCCTCCAAACGCCACTGAGGGGGTGTTTTCAGCAAAGTATTTTGCCGCCTGCTTTATACGATCGGAATCTACGCCAGTCCTCGCAGAAACATCATTTAGACTTATGCCCCTTAGACCGCCAGGTAAAGCAGTTTCAAAGGACGCTACGTTTTGAGGGCTGGCAAGGCCTTCATCAATGATGATAGATGCTATACCTAAGGCAAGGTACCCCTCTGTTCCAGGAACGGGAGCGAGCCAGAGGTCAGCGGCAGCTGCCGTGAGTGACATGCGAGGTTCGGCATGAATCAGGTATCCGCGATGTTTTTGGGATCTAAATTCTCCGTATTTCACAGCAAAAGCCGTAGGGCTACCCCAAGTACCGAGCCAATCAGCACCAAAAGACAGAACAGTGTGTGCGTTACCGATATCGTATGTAGGAAGTTGTGAATGACCGAGTACTGACCTTACAGCGTGGTGTTGGACACCCTGTTCTATTGGGTCGAACGCCATATGTTTTCCATCGTATTGTTTAGCGAACTCTCCAGTGACCTTACCAAGAGTTCCACGCATCGGGTTGGTAACAACCGTGAGTGCACCGTTAGCATTGGATAGTGCTTGACGGAACCGACCATCAGCTTGCTTCCAGGAAGCCGATGCAAGGTTTCCTTTTTTCGAGTACCTAATTTGAGGTGTTTCGATACGGTCTGGATGGTAGAGGATCTGTAAAGCTGCATCGTGCCGAGCTGATGCCTTGCCTCTTGAAATTGGGTGGTCGGGGTTACCTTCGATTCGCTTCGCTCGCCCCTCCATAACTCTAACTAAAACACCATCGCCGTTAGTAAAATCTCCCATTGAGGTGGCGTACCAAGTATCTTCGCCTCTTACCAAGTCTTCTGGAAGGTCTACAGGGCTCTGAACAATTAGCTCGCGCTCGGGAAGCCCGCAGGCTGCGAAGATGACAGCGCCGGCGGCAGTTTTTCC